>Ga0180301_10000023_pt1 | contig 103756 bp, 115 predicted proteins | sample GuaBasSediGuay16_FD_121797 | JGI IMG/M metagenome (GOLD analysis project Ga0180301, IMG submission 121797) | Subseafloor sediment microbial communities from Guaymas Basin, Gulf of California, Mexico - Guay16, Core 4569-2, 12-15 cm | ecosystem: Environmental > Aquatic > Marine > Hydrothermal...
AAGAGAGCTATTGAAGTTGGTGATGCAGTGCTCAAGCCATGAAATGTATCCTAGCTTTCAGGTACTTCAGGGATAATGTAAACAGCATTGCATATCTCCTAGCTGCAGTAGAGAAAAGTGAAGCAAGTAGGCACGTATCTACTGTGCTGATAAGTGATGTTAGCGAGGTACTCAGATTCGGCGATGCTGATGTCATTGTACTAGCGTACTCACTCATGACAACACAGGTGGTGAATTTACTAGAGGAGTTCACAAAGTTAAGAGAACTTAAGGATAGGTTAAGAGATAAGTTGCTACTTGTTGCTGGTGGACCTCATGCAACAGGTGACCCAGTTGGCACCCTAGATCTGGGGTTTGACATTGTTGTTCATGGTGAGGGAGAGGAGACACTACCTGAGTTACTTAGCTGTATAGTACATGGCTTAGATATAGCAGAGGTTAGAGGCATCTGGTATAGAGATGGAAATCGAGCTGTATTCACAGGATATAGACCAAAGATAGAGAACCTCGATGAGTACCCACCGTACTCGGAAACCCATGGACTTTACCCACCAATAGAAATCATGAGGGGTTGCCCTTGGGGGTGCAGGTACTGCCAAACACCTAGAATTCATGGGTTTATACCGAGGTACAGGAGTGTAGAGTACGTCGTTAAGTACTGTAGGTACTATAGATCTAAGGGATTTACTCACATCAGGTTCATAGCACCCAACGGATTTGCATATGGTTCACCTGATGGTAGGAAGCCAAGGCCTGATAAGCTTGAACATCTCTTGAAGTCAGTTAGAGAAACAGGTATGAAGGTCTTTCTAGGTACGTTCCCTAGTGAGGTGAGACCAGATTCAGTTACGCAGGAAGTACTTAATGTAGTTTCAAAGTATGTGTCTAATAGGAGGATTGCGATTGGTGCCCAGAGTGGTAGTGATAGAGTACTGCAGCTAATTGGGAGAGGCCACACTGTTGATGACGTGTATAGAGCTGTTGATCTAGTAATCGAGTATGGGTTTAAGCCATACGTTGATTTTCTCTTTGGATTTCCTGAGGAAACTGATGAAGATCTAGAGAAGTCAATGAATGTTATTAAGGAGCTAGTGAAGAGAGGAGTCAAGATTAGAGCACACTACTTACTACCACTACCCGGAACACCGTACTGGGGTTCAGTACCTAGAGAGTTACCTAATTGGTTCAAGCAGTTTTTACTTAGATTGGAGAGGGGTGGTAAGTTAGATGGTTGTTGGAAGGAGCAAGAGGAGTTAGCGAGAAAAATTATTGAGTTGGAGAGGCGTAGTAGAGCAGTAGTGATGAGAGTACAGGGGTCTGAAAGGTGAGGAACCCCAGCTTTACTGATTACTCAACTAACTTAACACAAATCCAGTGATTCTGAATGAAGAAGTGAGTATCTTCTCTCATATCCTTCCTACTTACTGAGAGACCAATTTCAGAGCTCACTTTACTCAGGATATCGTTTATGAAGTTGCTCACATTGTTGTAAGTACTACGCTCTTTAGTCTCTAAATACAGCATGAGAGGTTGCTTCTCACCTAGATCGATACTTATGGCCTTACACCTGAACTTATCCTGTACGATTTTACCCAATTCCTTGATGAATTCTCTAATGGCTCTATCTTGACGGGGAGTGGATCTCAGCTTTTCGATTAGCTGCTTAAGCTCCTCCGAATACATCGATAATACCTAGTGGGGAAACTAACAAAAGACTTTTACTCTAGGAATACTGCTCAGTTAACTAGTGAAAAGTAAAAGTAACTAGAGGACTCCCTTGATGTTATTGAAAACGAGTTGAGTTCTATGATACGTGAGTACTACGATGTAGAACTGCATGTGGAGAACATTGGTGTAATTGTAGCGAGATTATATCGCTTCCACTCACCACTAACACTATCTAGATTAGTTAGCAAGTTACCCCTCTCCTCGATAATGTACAATGCGGGAAATAAGTTCCTATACATACTCTGTGACCTTGGAATTGGGAGAGAAGGAAGAATACCACATACAAAAGTTAAGGAAGGTCAACTAGCATATTGGCCACTTAGAAAGTACATAGTCATAGCTCTTCAAGAAATGACCCTCACACCTTCGTGTAATGTACTCGGTGAGATTATTGAGGGGAAAGAACTACTTAGAAATATACCGGGTAGCGTGAGAGTAACCGTAAGGTTAAGGTAGTGGTGTAAAACCATGAGCACAGGTAAGGATGAGAAAGTTGAGATACCACCAGTAGTCAAGATCAAGGTCAACTCACTCGAAGACCTAGCTAGATTTGCAGCAGCACTCGTAGGTCCTGGATACCTAGGACACAACGTCTACATCGTACACTACAAAGAAGGAGATAAACACATCTACGGAATCCTAACAATATACAGAGACTACTACAAGTACTACGGAGTACCAATGTTCTACTACTACGAAACACAAGAACCAATAAATGCAAAGTACATACTAGTCAAGGTAGACGAACACGAAGTAGTAACATTTAGCGATGGCTCAAGACCTGGCTGGATCCACATACCAATAATATCACTAAGCGAAAGACCAAAATTCATAGAGTAATTTAAGTTAAGGTTAAGGACCGACCTAGGCAAAAACTTAAATAAATCCCCAACCCACACCACGTGAAAGTAGTGTAAGGAGGCACCGAGTATGGCTCAGCAAGCAAAACCAACTGAAGGAGTAATACTAGTAGGTCAGAAACCAACAATGAACTACGTACTAGCAACAGTAATACAGTTCAACCAAGGCTTCGATAGAGTTGTGATTAAGGCTAGAGGTAGAGCTATTTCGAAGGCAGTAGATACAGCAGAAATAGTTAGAACGAGATTCCTACCAGGTCAGGTAGAGATCAAAGACATTAAGATTGGGAGCGAAAAAGTAGGAGAACCAGGAAAGGAAAGAGTAGTCAGTACAATCGAGATAGTCCTAGAGAGAGTCAAGAAAGCATAGATCCACGACGAACAGCGAGTTTAAAGTAAGTCAAGTCAGGTATTTTTACTCCTTTTAACCACCCTCCTCACTCCATCATATTGGGGGAGTAGCATGGTTGCTAAAGCCCTCGTCATTGGTGATTTCCACATACCAACAAGAGCAAAGTACATACCAACACCCATAAGGGAAGTCATTGAGAGGAATGGATTTGACTACGTACTATGTACTGGTGACTTTGTTGTTGAGGAAACGAGAGAGTACGTTAGGAAAGCTGGTAGAAACTTCATAGCTGTTAGAGGTAATATGGACTACATTGAGGATTTACCAGCTAGAGCCGTAGTTGAGATAGAGGGGTTTAGAGTTGGTCTCACTCATGGATCAGAGGTGTATCCTAGAGGAGATGTGAGGAAGTTAGCGAGAATAGCTGAGGAGATGAATGTCGATATACTAATTCACGGACATACACACGTCCTCTCGATTCAGGAGGTAGCACTGAGTAATGGAAGGAAAGTACTGCTCGTTAATCCAGGTTCAGCAACTGGAGTCTACAGCGGAGGTGGAGGTAGCTTAATACCATCGTACGTAATTATGGAGTTTACACAAAGTGAAGTCCAAGTACATGGATACGAGCTACTTGGCGATAGAGTTACAGAGAGGAGGTACGTATTTAAGAGACTTGTAGGTTGAGAAGTCAAGTGAGAAAATGTATGGAAGAGTAACGTTCAAGGCAGTAGTTACCAGTAAGACCTTGGTAACGGATATCACCGGTACGAAGTACATAAGGATAGAGTTAGCAGAGGAACGTGAACTGCCCGGACCTATAATAGTTGCTGAAGATAAGGAGGCATCTAACCTAGTTAGGGAGATAGCACCAGTAGTTCGTCAAGTACTTAGAACACTACCAACACCCTTCGGTGCAGGTAAGGTAATGACACCTAGATTAACCATTTGGTTAACTGAAGATGAGTGGGAAGCGCTACCAGATAAGCCAGATATAGGTGATGAGGTTGAGGTTGTTGTTGAGGGTACGAGAATTACTGTGAGGAAAGCCTAGGGATCAGAGAGTAGGTACTCCTTCTCTGCTTCTAGAAGCACCTTAACGGGAATATCCTGGTACCTCTTACCAACTCTCCTCCTAATGATAAATGGAACAACACCACTCTTAACTTCGAGAGTAGCTATAGTTATTGGATCTGTTACTCCTGGAGGTACCTGAATTAGTACTGGAGCACCTAGAGCAATCTGTAGTGCTCTAGCACCAATTATCCTAGCTAGCTCGTATTTGGTTAACTTAGCTGGTCCAAGCTTAATCTTGGATACAAGTCCTCTGTTTAGTGGCATAGCGGGTGAGGGGAGTTCACTAAATAAAAACTTTATCTCTTTTAATTAGGAAATGGGGTTGGGAATTTACTCGAATTCAGTCTTCTCCCTTTCCTCTTCCTTCTCCTCTTTCTTCCTCTCCTTTTCCTTTGGTGGTGCTGCAGCTATTACATCATCAATCCTCATCACCATTGTTGCTGCTTCAACAGCCGCCTTAAGCACTTGCTTCTTCACGATAGCTGGTTCTAACACCTTTAACTCGAACATGTTAGCTATCTTACCAGCCATGACATCTACTCCAGCCCACAGCTCGCCTTTTGCATGTCTCGCTCTTAGCTCTACTAGTACATCAACTGGCTCCATACCTGCTGTTAGTGCTAGTACGCTTGGTATGTGTTCAAGTGCTTCAGCGAACTTCATGACTGCAAGCTGCTCCTTACCTGGTAGTGACCTAGCAAATTCTCTCAACCTTAGAGCTAGCTCTACCTCAACTGCTCCGCCACCAGCAACAACAGCTGGTTCGCGAACGATGTCTCTAATCACGTTGAGTGCGTCCTGTAGCGACCTCTCAGTTTCGTCTAGAATTCTATCAGAGCTACCCCTCACTAGTATGGTGACAGCTTTCGGATTCTTACAACCCTCGATGAACACCATTTTCTCCTCTCCAACTTTTCTCTCCTCAACTAACTCTGCATAACCTAGGTGCTCTGGTGCTAAGTCATGTATGCTCGTGATAATTCTTGCTCCTGTTGCTCTAGCTAGTTTCTCGATATCTGACCTCTTAACTCTCCTAACAGCTAGTATGCCTTTCTTTGCTAGGAAGTGCTGAGCTAGATCATCAATACCCTTCTGTGTAATGACTACATTTGCACCAACCTCAGCAATCTTATCAACCATTTGTTTCAGTATCTTAGCTTCCTCATCTAGGAATGCCTTCAGCTGGTCCGGGCTCGTTACCCTGATCTTAGCTGTCCATTCAGGCTTCTCTACTTCTAGTGGGCAATCTAGTAGAGCTATCTTAGCCTTCTCAACCCTCTTAGGCATCTGAGGATGAACAACCTCCTTATCTAGCACAATACCTCTAACTAGCTGTGTCTCCATTACTGACTTGCCGCGTTTCTTCTCGATCTTAATATTATCCAGGTCTAGGTATGGCTTACCACCTCTCTCCTCTAATGCGATAAGTGCTGCGTTCACAGCTAAGTTCGCTAGGAAGTCTCTATACTCAGCAACAATCTTCGTGTGCATTGCTGTTGATGCTACTTGTGTCAGTATTGCTTTATCCCTTGGATCCACCTTGACAGCTATTTCATCAATTACCTTCATTGCGAAGTCAAGTGCCTTCTTGTAACCATCGATTATTATTGTTGGGTGGACACCTTGGTCTAGGAGTTCCTGAGCGAACTCCAGTAGCTTACCAGCTAGGACTACTGATGATGTAGTACCATCACCAACCTCTGCATCTACTGCCTTAGCTACCTCAATCATTAGCTTTGCTGCTGGGTGCTGTACCTCCATCTCCTTCAGTATCGTAGCTCCATCAGCGGTTATAGTAACGTCACCAAAAGCATCAATCAGCATCTTCTGCATTCCACGTGGACCTAGTGATGTCGATAAGATCTCTGCAACTACTCTACATGCTAGTATGTTGCTCCTTCTTGCCTCTTCACCATAGGTTCTCTGTGAACCTTCTTTCAGTATTAAGACAGGTATCGCTGTTCTAGATGGGGCTGACATACTCAACTCACCACGTCCGCTATGACCCTCTAGCGCTTCTATATAAACATTTCTACATACCTACTACCAGCGTAGCTAAAGTTCACTATGCACGGAGCATTGCTTATCTATAAATTACTTCCCTGTGTAGAGTTTTAGTTGGTAGGGAAGGTGCGTACTTCAGCTGCTGCTCGTAGTGAGGTACTTAGTAAGTTAGCGGTTATAGTCATTGCTCTAGTTATCTTACCTACTCTAATGGCGTACAGCGCACCTCAACCGGTGAGTAAGTCTACTACGTACATCTTCCGGGATGTGATTGTTGTGGAGAATAGAGGGGGGAGAGTAGTATCGCTATCGGATATACAGTTGAATTACGTGAATGTACCTTCTGGGTTCTATGGTCAGAAGGTTAAGCTCATTAAGGTGTACGTCAATGGTAGTGAGGTAAAGTACTACTGGGGTAGGGATATTGATGGTAATCCTGTAGCATTTTTTGAGCGTGATCTCGAGTTGAGACCTGGTACTACTGTTAACGTGACTGTGATTATGGAGATTGAGGTACCTGTAAACAAGAGTATACCAGAGGTTAACTATGATGGAGGGTTCGTGACAGAAATCCCAGAGGAGTACATGAACTACACAGTAGCGACTTCGCTCTGGAATTACAGTGACCCAATCTTTAGCAAGTACGTACTTGAAGTTAAGGAGAGAGGAGATGTCATGGAGATCATTACGTGCGTGCTCAAGTGGATTGAGAGTACGTTCTGCTACGAAACTCATATGCCACCTCTTAAACCAAGTGAAGTTGTTAAGAGAGGTGCAGGTGACTGTGATGAGTTAGCTAATGTCATGATAACAGTACTACGTAGTGCAGGAATACCAGCATTCCTCGAGGTAGGTGCTGTATACTTACCAAGTCCTAGACCTATACGTGAGATCTTCGCTGAGGGTCACGTAGTGTTATATTTATGTAATGTGAGCTGGCATGCATGGGTTGTAGCGTATACACCAAGATGGGGATGGGTACCTATCGACCTTACGTACTTCCGTGGTAGTCATATCGAGAGTAGTGGCTCAGGTATACGCATTAGGTCTACTAACATCCTTGATCACATAAACGGTGCAGCTGTGAGGAGTAGTCACGTAATTGCCTTTACACGTGTGACAGTTACTGACTATATTGAGGAGTATCTGAAGCAAAGGAGATTTCTGATAGAGAACTCAATCTATATAACCGAGTACCAGAGACTCACCATAAAGAAGGTAACTAGAGAACCACTACCTCAATACTACTACGTGTTAGCTATCTCTACTCTAGCCGTATTAGCTACCTTCCTCTCTCTTAATCTGTGGAAGAGATCTCGCCCGCTCAAGAAGAATCTCACGAAAAGCTCTGTAAACAGCATCGTGAACTGCTCTGTAGATCACATTGAGGAGGAGTGTACCCCTATCTAACTCAAGATCGGGATTTCTAGCTCTAAGCACTCTAATACAACTAGCAAGCTTATCCTCTAGAAAATCCCTAACAGCCCAGTAAACAGCTCTATACAGCTCCTCCTCACTAATCAGTTTCTTAAGCTCTTCACGTAATTCCTCGTACTTACCAGACATACGTTCATTATTTGCGTAGTCTCATGAGTATTTAGCTTTTCCCCCATTTCATCAACTTAACTCTCTCACGAAATTCAGGTAGAGAGAACTTAAGGAGAACATATAGCAGTGATATAGTTAGGAGAAGGCAGAGAGGTACTAGAGGTAGTGCTTTGAGTATGGAAAGTGCAAGCCCTAGAGTTGAGTACGCTAGGGCTACTACCTCTAGGATGAATTCAGTAGTTGTCACAGGGACATACCTACGACTACCTTTCGGTGTTACTTTGAACTCTAGTCTCCTCGATATCGAGTACTTGATGAGCGCTGTGAGGAGATGAGGAGAGAGCGATATGTAGAGGAGAATTGCTCTAGCTACATCACGGATACTAGCTCCTCCATGTACTATCCTGGGTTTACTCCTCAAAGCATCTACAATTTGTGGCGTACATACAGCAAAGAGAGTAAGAAGCGTAGTCGCCGTCAAGTTCATGGAGTTCACACCGAGGGTGAAAGCTAGTATAGCAAGGAGAGGAAATAGCGATAACACCGTGAGAGGCAGGTATGCAATACCCTGAATGAGGAGAGCCAGCTTGGTCATTACGTTAATCCTAGCTCTGAGTAGGTCACGGATACGGTAGAGTGTAACCAGGAATCTACCTAAGAACCACCTCTCGTTCTGTATGACGAAGCTATGGTATGTATGGGGAACTTCACCCCAGCACAGTTTCTCACCGACGTACACACCCTTCAAACCAGCTATGGCACCACGAACCATGAGATCGTAGTCTTCAGCAAGAGATCCCTCCCTCTCATTCCACCCACCGATAGCTCTAAGAACATCAGACCTAATAACTAGACCAAAACCAAAGAGAGGAACACCAAAACATGAGAGATAACGAGCAACACCAAACTTCAGATCTTCAAATGCCTCACAAGCTCGAGCAATGAGCGAGTTATCCCTAGCTCTTAACTTAGCTCCAACCTGAACGTAGTCATAGTTACCTAGCTCAAGAAATGGTATTGCCAACCTTAGGAAGTGAGGTAGAGGAGTAGTATCGACATCGAAGACCGCTACGTACTTACCACTAGCATGCTTTAGAGCTAAGTTTAGTGCTCCTGCCTTAAAACCATCCCTACTACTTCTCTTAAGAACTCTCAGCTTAAGGTATTTCGAGTAGTGATTAAACACCTTACTCAATCTAGCACTATGCTCAACCTCACTATCGTCAATAAAGACTACCTCTAGTCTATCCTTAGGCCAGTCAAGCTCCATTAATGACCTCAACATCTCCTCAACTAAATCCTCAGGCTCATTTCTAAGAGGTACCTGAATAGTAACTAACGGCTCATTACTACATAGTTCAGATATCTGTAATGATACAGCAGTAGACCTCTTCCTACCAATGTAGTACAGCACCTGATACAGCACTACATGTACGATAATGACTAGGAGAAGGATTGACGATACTAGGTCTAGCAGTAGTGAGCAATTCATTGGAAGATAGCCCCCAAGAACTAGACCTAATGGGCAAAACTAACGGAATTACATATAAGAGTTTAAAAATGAATTAACACGTGTCGCTACTACGCACCTTACTTAAAGTACTCGGTATCTACAAGCTATACGAGTACTGGTTGATGAAACAGATCAAAGGTAAACCACTACCACAGCACGTAGCTGTCATACTGGATGGAAATAGGAGATGGGCTAGAAAACGTGGACTACCACCTTGGCTTGGGCACGAGAAAGGTGCGCAAAAAGTTGAGGAATTCCTTAACTGGTGTCTCGAGCTGGGTATAAAGACCATAACGATATTCGCTTTCTCAACAGAGAACTTTCAACGAGATATTAAGGAAGTTAATGAGTTATTCAAGATCTTTCACAAGTACCTAAGCAAAGCAATAAATGATGAGAGAATACACAGATACGGCGTACATGTCAAGGCCATTGGTCGAGTACATCTACTACCTCCATACCTTCAGCAAGTAATTAAGGAGCTTGAGGAAAGAACCAAGAACTATAGCAACTACTACCTCAACATAGCTATTGCATATGGTGGTAGAGCTGAGATAGTTGATGCTGTTAAGAAGATCTGTAGAGATGTGTTAGAGGGTAAGCTCGATGTTGATAGAATTGATGAGGATGCCATAAAGAAGTACCTCTATACAGCACACTTACCTAATCCAGACCCTGACTTAGTGATTAGAACAAGTGGGGAGGAGCGAATAAGTAACTTCCTACTATTCCAGATAGCATATAGTGAGTTAGTTTTTCTAGATGTTTATTGGCCAGAATTTAGAAAAATTGACTTCTTAAGAGCTATAAGGACTTATCAGCAGAGACAGAGGAGGTTTGGTAGGTAGCTACTCCTCAGCTGGTTTTGCCATTAGGTACGCATCTTCACCATCGTGGTAGTAACCCTTTATTACGTTTATTATTTGGAAACCCAACTTCTTGTACAGTGATATTGCTGGTGTATTGCTTACTCTAACCTCAAGGTAGTATTCCTTTGCCCCATAGTACTCCTTCATGTGCTTCATAGCGTACATCATGAGATGCGTAGCTATACCCCTCCTCCTCACTTCAGGTCTAACAGCAAGCGATATTACGTGGCCTTTCCGGACGAGAGTAGCTTTCTTGAAGAAGGAGAAACCAAGCTCAACTCTACACATTATGTAACCCATTACCTCTCCACCAACTTCAGCAACGAGGAAAGCCTTGGGAAAACTTCTGTGATGTTCTATGAAGAAGTATGCTGGATAATTCTCTGGTAGACAGGTCCTGTTTATCCATATGACCCTCTCTAAATCCTCTAGTCTGAACTCTCTAATTGTGTAGGTAAAGCCATCAGGTCTCGTTATGTCCACTTTAAACATGCTCACGTTAAGCCACCTGATAGTTAACAGGTGAGGACTTACTTACAAATTACTCCGTTTAATATCGATGTCTCGTGAGCTGGTGATGGACCTAACAATGATGAGTACTAGGTAAGTCACCAGCAACATTATTATGAGGATTAAAATCCAAGGTCTATACTGCACTAAGAGTGAAAAAGCACCTATGTACGGTACAGCAACAACGACCTTACCAACTACATTACTCATTCTTGGTGGAGGAACATCAGGAACCAAATTCGCATCACCTTTCGTAATCACGACATCACCTTCAACAGCTAGCACCCTATGAACAATCAACGTAGTACCTCTCCTATACAGGACAAGTTCTTCAGGATTAACACTATTGATTACTGGATTTATCACGAGTAGATCACCAACCATGAGAGTAGGCTCCATAGAGTAAGATGCTACCACAGTTAGAATGGGTTTTCCAATGTGTGAACTGATCACAGAAAGTATTGTTAAGGAAAGTAGAGAAAGTAGGAGTGCGTACTGTAGCACTTTACAGAAGATTCTGCTAATAGACATCTCTATCCCAGTGACTTCCTAAGAGAATCAATATAACTATTTCACGTACATCAACACTAAGCTACTTTCCTGAGTAGTATCCAGTAGTACGCTAACTCTACTGAAGACCATACTCTTGCAGTGGGATCATGCGATGAATACACGTGGTTCACAGCACGTGGTTCTGCCATTCTTCCCACCTCCAAGACATACTCTGTGTAGTTCTTTATATATCTGCTATGTACAATAGTGAAGAAGTTAGGTTTATGTATACCTAGATTTACGTCACCTAAGAGCTGAGATCTACCTTACAGAGGGCTCGATACTGTTTGCTAAATAGCAAGCATATGCTAGGTTCCGGTGAGGGATTTAGAGGGAGATCTATACCTTAGTCATCTGTCAGCTTCTAGCCTGTTCATCAGCATTCAGAACTCATAATCTTCATCATGTACTACTTGAGTGAGGGGTTTCTGCCTCTTTATGTATCTTGCTTGGTGTGATCTCACGGGAGTATCTTGTTCTCTTCATATATGCTCTCGAGAACTTCCCTATGAGGACCAATCCTGACGTTCCTACCAATGTATACGTAGTCACTTATGTACGTGTAGTCTCCAATTACAGCACCTGACTCAATTCTAACCCACTTACCTATGTACACACCTTCACCTACAATAGCTTCGCTTATGTAGGTACCTCTTGAAATCAGTACATTACCTAGCAATATGCTTGTAGATATTCTCACGTTTTCCTCTGCCTTAACTCCACTCAGTATCACGGTGTAAGGTCCTATCTCAGAGTTCTTCCCTATGTAGACATTGCTACCTACGTAGCACGGACTTATGACTTCACCATCAACTTCACCATCTATTTTTGAATTGGGGTAGTAGTACTTTAGTGCCTCGATATTAGCTCTGAGGTAGTCCTCTGGTGTACCTATGTCGAACCAGTAGCCTCTATGTACGAAGCCATATACGTCACAGTTTTCGAGTAGTTTAGGTATTAGGTCTATCGATATCTTTAGTCGACAGGTAAGCTTCTTCGGTAGGTACTTGATAATCTCTGGTTCAAATACGTAGATACCTGCATTCACAAATCCTCTACCTACAAGACCACGTGGCTTCTCAATGAACTTCGTAATTCTTGAGTCTGAGTTAAGTGAGGCAACGCCAAATCTAGATAGATCACCTTTAGCCTCGACTAAGACTACAGTTGCTACTCCCCCTTTCTTCCTATGGAATTCAAGTACCTTCTCCAGATCTACATTGCTAAAGACATCGCCATTTATGACGAGTATTGTTGTGTCTGTGAAGAGAGACTTCAGGTTTGCTAGTACTATAGGTCCTGCGTCACCTAGTGGTCTATCTTCTATTAGGTACGTTATCTTGTTCTCAAGGGTTCTCCAGTTCTTCTCTACGTGTGTCTTCACTAAATCGGCCATGTACCTTAGTGAGAGAATTACGTTACTTATCGGTAGCTTAGTTATGGCTTCGAGTATGTAGTCGATTATTGGTTTATCGAGTATTGGGAGGAGGACTTTTGGTTTTGTGTAGCTTAATGGTCTCAGTCTCGTAGCGAATCCACCGGCTAGTATCATGGCGACTACGTCCATAGCTATCGCCTATAGCTCATAGGTACTATATAACAGTTCTGAGCTTGCTGTGATTCTTGAGTTATTGTTTTTACTGTCTCTACGTACTTCATTCTCGAATTGGGTGTTGAGTTATGGGTACTGCTAGGATCTCCATATCGTTACCTACTGAATTGCTTAGGAGGTTGGATAAGTTCGTTAGTGAGTATGGGGTTGAAAGTAGGTCTAAGGTCATTGTTGATGCCCTTCTATCGTACCTAGGTAGTAAGGGCTTCTTTGAAGGTACTGAGCAAGTATTTGGTACTCTACACCTTGTGTACGATCACCGAGCCTCTGTTCAAGAGCTCCTCGAAATCGAGCACAAATATCTTCACCTCATTAGGTCTACAATCCACATTCATGTTAGTGAGCACATATGTTTTGAAACTATGGTTGTTCAGGGTATTGCTAGTGAGATTAGGGAGTTGGTATCTAAGCTCAGTAAGGTTAGAGGTGTCAAAACTATTCAATGTGCTCTCTATCGTGAAAGCGATATTAGATCTCTATAATTGTCGATTTATCGTATGGTCAAGGCGTTCAGGATAACGGTATCAGGTATTGTACAGGGTGTTGGTTTTAGACCCTTCATCCATAGACTAGCTCTATCACTGGGACTAACTGGTTACGTACGTAATTTAGGTGGTTCAGAGGTTGAGATCTGGATTGAGGGTAGTGAGGAGGCAATTAGGAAGTTTATTGAGAGGTTGAGATCTGAGAAACCACCCTCTGCAAAAATTGAGGAGTTACGTATTGAAGAGGTTGAGTGTAGGGGATTTACTGAGTTCAAGATCTTGAGGAGCAGTGAAGAGATCTCAGGTATATCCATGATCCCACCTGACATAGCTATCTGTAGGTACTGTCTTGAGGAGATTCTCAATCCATCATCTAGATGGTATCGATATCCATTCAACTCATGTGCTTGGTGTGGACCTAGGTTCTCAATGATAGAGAGAGTACCGTACGATAGAGAAAATACGTCTATGAGGGATTTCCCGCTATGCGATGAGTGTTTGAGAGAGTATAGTGATGTGGGTAATGTCAGGAGATACCACGCACAAGGCATATCCTGTCCCAAATGCGGTCCCAAGGTAACTCTACTCGATAAGCATGGTGAAGTAGTTGATGTCAAGGACCCCATATCTGTAGCAGCTAGGTTAATAGATGAGGGCTACATCATTGCTGTCAAGGGCTTAGGTGGTTACCACATAGCGTGTCTAGCGACTGATGACGATGTTGTGTTGAGATTGAGGATGAGAAAGAAGAGAACGAGGAAACCATTTGCACTAATGGTACTTGACGTGAGTGTTGGTATGAGACTTTGCTACCTAACTAGTAAACATGTTGAGTTACTAACATCACCTGAAGCACCTATAGTCATTGCACCTAGGAGAGAGGATGCACCTGTATCACCCTACGTTGCGCCCAATATGAGTACCCTAGGCATAATGCTTCCATACACCGGTCTACACTACCTACTACTTAGTGAGCTGAGAGATAAATTCGCTATCATGACTAGTGGTAACATACATGGCAAGCCAACGATAATTAGTGACGATGTTGCACTGAAGGAGCTTGGGAATGTAGTTGATTACCTCCTAGTACACAACCGCAGAATAGTTAATCGAGTTGATGATAGTGTTGTGAGGTTAACCGATGGTGAACCAACTATTCTGAGAAGAAGTAGAGGATATGCACCAACTTGGCTGAAACTACCCTTTAAACTACCTAGACCGGTTATTGCCTTTGGTGCTGAGTTGAGTAGTTGTGGTGCTATTGGTATTGATAGGTACGTAATACCGACACAGTATGTTGGTGATGTGGATGAGTATGAGAACTTAGTATTTCTAGAGCAAGCACTGAGGTTCCTGATTAGGAACTATAGGGTAGATCTAGGGAGATCGGTTCTGGTATCTGACCTACATCCAAGGTATACAAGTACGTACTTAGCTAGGAAGTGGAGTGAAGAAAATAAGGTACCCTTAATGCAGGTTCAACACCATCACTCTCACATCGTTGCTGTTTTGGTTGATCACGGTATTGATCCTGACGAGGAGGTTATAGGTATTGCAATCGATGGTTTAGGGTATGGGATAGATGGTAACGCATGGGGTGGCGAGGTCCTTAGGGTGACATACCGTGGATTTAGGAGAGTTGGTCACCTTCGTTACCAGGTAATGCCTGGTGGTGACCTAGCGGTTAAGTACCCAATAAGGATGTTAATCAGTATACTCGCTAGTAAGCTGGAAGAAGATGAGGTAAAGAAGTTCATTAAGGAGCTAGGCTACAGGAACTACCTTGAGTCGTTGGAGTTTGAAACTATTCTGAAGCAGGTTAAGATGGGAAGTCCAGTGACATCTAGTATGGGGAGAGTGCTCGATGCGATATCAGTAGCTCTCGGTATTTGTTGGGAGAGAACATACGAAGGTGAACCGGCTATCTTATTGGAGGAACATGCTAGGGGTGGGAAGCTACTTGATGGCATCCGCGTACCGATACATTACATGGATGATAGCTACATCATTGATACGACAGAACTGCTCTATCAGGTCATAGAGCATGCTATTGAAGGATACGATACTAAGTCTATTGCATTAACAGCTCAGTACGAGCTAGGTAGAGCACTTGGTGATGTTGCTAAGAGGTGTAGCACAAGAGGTATAACTTACGTGGTCGTCTCCGGTGGGTGTGCTGTTAACGACTACATAGTTAAAGGTATTAGAGAAGCCCTCACCAGTACATCCCTCAAATTGCTCAGAGCGCGAAGGATACCACCTAATGATGGTTCCATAGCTGTGGGTCAAGTAGCTATTGTAGGTGCTGAATTGCTTAACGAGAACTAGTTTTAGGAACCTTAATTGAGTTAACTACCTCACTGAGCAACTTCAGCATCTCAAGAGCCTCTTCCCTACTGATCTTTGATATTGCGAAACCTGCATGAACAATTACGTAATCACCTGGTTGAACATCTGGAGTCAACACTATGGATACCTCCTTCCGTAGACCACCGAAGTCAACTATAGCTGTATCTCCTCTAACCTCGAGGACTTTACCTGGAATACCCAGACACATGAAATTACATCACCAGTACTAAATCAGGTACATAGCCCGGATTAAATTTAACTGCCTTTACATCAACATACTCTGATAAGGTCTCTGGCACATCACCATGGCACCTGAGGTATCTTAGTACCAATTCCGGGTCATAGCATATAGCACTCAATTTAGCTCTACGTGAAGTCGTAGACTCGTTATGTCTTAGGGAAAGGAGACAGAGGCTACTTGCTAACTCATCCATGTCAGTGGATATGAGGAGGAATGGAGGAATAACAGGTAGAGTTAGGTACTTCCCAGCTCTCTTATCAAAATACATACCGTACTCCCTGCCAAGTACCTGTGGCGTATTGTTGAGTATTAGGGTCGGTATACAGAGTGCGAGTAGTGCAAGTACTTCACTTAGCTCAAAGTCGTCCTTAATGACCGTAATCGGTATGTTGAGTAGTATTAAGTGAATTGCTCTTGAGAGATCTAGGTACGTACTATAGCTCCAGAGACAGCAGAGGTACAGTACAAGAGCAAGAAGCTCGATGATGCTTTCGCACCTTATCACAACCACTCTACTGGCTAACCTACCTAGGTCAATTGAGGGATCTTCAGTAAATAAAAAGGTAGTGAACTTACCAAGTAGTACGTGAGGTGTGTACTTCCTCAGTAATCTTCTCTTACATAGAACCTCTTCGCCAAAGTTAGTACGCTCGCAACATCTCAACATTGATATCAGGGTGTTGATGTCTATAGCATAAACCTCGTGCTTCGCAAGCTTGCAGAAGACCTTGACACCCATGACCTTGAATTTCGCATGCTGAACAGGAGGTGCATTCTGTAGACAGTACCTAATCTCTGGCTCAACCTCGTAGTACTGTGTGTACACTGCCCTCAACACATCGTCTAAGTACATGAGAGCTTCCTCTAGCTACCCTTAAGCCACCAGTACCAGATGCTACAAGTGCCGTCTGGAATGGCCATAGGTAGCCCTAGAGGGTTATGTGGATTACATCTCACATTGAAGTGAGGACAAGATATAGGGAGCTCCCTACCCTCAATAACACCCCTACAGTGGGTGAGATGGGGGAAATCTTCGAGATCAAGTTCATCGCGTAGATGTAGGTATTGATGAACATCATAGATTGAGAACTCATCCCTGAATGAGAAACCACTCAGCGGTATCTCTCCTATAGCAAACCAAGGTATATCACAACGTTTAAACACCTCATTAATTACGGCATCTAGAGAACGTGGCGTGGAGGTACTAGGGGTGAGGGAACTCAATTCCTCTAATACACTTGATATAGCTAGTAACACATCAGTACAGCAAGTAAGTGAGGATATCACGTACTTACATCTATACACGGAGATCAACCTTGAGAAGTCACTTAGATTCTCAAGAATGTTGAAAGTTCTTGGAAAAATAAGTCCTCTAATGGTGGAACCCTCACGAGCTATCAAGTACTCTAGGAATGTGATGAGAGATCTACAGGAAAGATAGAACTTCACATTGCTAGGAACTTCACCTCTCAATATCGAGTAAGCTAACTCAATTACTTCTGGTTCAAATCCGGGATAAAATATAACGACTAACTTATGACTAAATCTCTTAGCTAATTCAAGCGCTTCTGCTAGATTACTGAAGGAGACTACGTTACCGAGCTCTCTCAGGAGATTAACAGTACCTAACCTTGAGGGGTACAAAAGTACAGTGCCTGACCTACATAATGTAGCTACGTTACGTAACTCACTTATTGTGCAACACGTGTACGGTGACGTTGGCCCTGGCATTATGGTTAAATTCTGTGGTAAATATGCTCTGAGGTAATGCTTAAGGAGTTGGTACTCACAACTGCTTGAGAAGTGAAGTATCTTCACCTCACTCTCTGAATATAGACCATGTATCTTCCTGAGTAGCTCATCAACTTTACCAGCCATGGTATAACCTAGCTAGCAAATTCTAGGTATAGGTGCGCCAATTGGAGGTTGAAGAATTCTGGCGCTACCAATACTTGTTCTAAGCAGTACAGTCCCTCTAGGCTCCTCCCTTACCTCACCTATCACCGAAGCTTCACTAAATCCATATCTCTTAAGCTCCTCAATCAATTCATCAGCAAATTCCGCATCAACAGACATCACCATCTGACCTTCACATGCTAACTCAAGGTAATCTACACCAGTTAACTCAGCTAACGAACGTACGGACTCCCTCACAGGTATATACTCCTCATAAATCACTATGCACACATTAGATTTCCTAGCAAACTCATTGAGAGCCATAGCCAAGCCACCTCTAGTAGGGTCCTTACATGCATGTACGCCACCAACTCTCTTCATAACATCAATTAGCTCATACAGTGGTCTACAGTCACTACTGATACTGACCTCACTAAGCATGTTGAGTTGATGGGCTAGTACCATAGCACCGTGATCACCAACAGGACCAGTGATAACAATCTTATCACCTACCTTAACATTGGAGTCAGATAGAGGACCAACCTCACATACACCAAGACCAACCATAGTCACAACAACTCCATCAAGAGAGCCCTTAGGCATAACCTTGAAGTCACCGCCGAGCAAAGCTATGTTGTACCTATTGGCTATATCCTGGATAGACTTCGCAATCCTAGCTAAATCACCTAGGGGAAACCCCTCTTCAACAACAATAGAGTCTAAAACAGCTACTGGACGAGCACCAACAGCAACTAAGTCATTTATCGTACCGGAGATAGCTAACTTACCGATATCACCACCTGGAAAGAATACTGGCTTTATGGTGTAGCTATCGACTGTGATGGCTACCTTAAACTCACCAAACTCAACCACAGCAGAGTCATCAAAGTCATCGAGACCTAGAGGACCTAGTCTCCTCTTAACAACATCACTAATAAGTGAGGTAACTAGCTTCTGAGTCTCCACACCACCAGCACCCATTACTAACGTAATGACATCACCTAACTCACTCATCGCAGATCCCAGAAAATGAGAAATAACTCTTCTGAATTAAGTAATTCCCATGAAGGAGCTGAAGAAGAGAGCTATATCACTCGTCATAGCATCCATAGCACTCTCCACACTCGCACTAGCATACACACTGAGCGAACAGTACCTAGTATCAACCATTACACTTGCATTACTATTACTACTCCTCACATTGCTCCTCCTCAGGTAACTTAATTAACGTAGTTAGGTAACTAAGAGTAATGAGGGTTTAGTACATGGATGAGATTAGTTGGTTAATCGGTTTCCTCTTTTGGTTCCTACTAATAGCTCTAGTCTTCACACCATCACTACAGCATAGAGCACTAAAAGCCGCGAGATTGAGGTTAATTAGCGAGATAGAGCGTAAGTACGGTATTAGAGTGATAACACTAATACATAGACAGGAGAGAGTTAGCTTCTTCGGTATACCTGTCTACAGGTACATAGATATAGAGGATTCAGAGGAAATCATTAGAGCAATTAAGACAACACCACCAGACAAGACAATTGCTCTTATACTACACACACCAGGTGGCCTAGTACTAGCAGCCGCGCAAATAGCAATGGCCCTTAAACGTCATCCAGGTAGAAAAATAGTGGTTATTCCACACTATGCAATGAGCGGTGGGACCCTAATCGCACTAGCAGCTGATGAGATATGGATGGATCCAGATGCCGTACTGGGACCCCTTGATCCACAACTAACGCTAGGTCAAGGACTAGCTGTACCAGCTCCATCAGTTATCAAGGTAGCTAAGATGAAGGGTAAAGATGCAAGTGACCAATTACTAGTGATGGCTGACATAGCTGAGAAGGCAATAAATGAAGTTAGAGAACTAATCATTAGACTACTTAGCGATAAGCTACCAAGGGAAAGAGCAGAGGAAATAGCTAGAGCACTAACAGAGGGTAAATGGACACATGACTATCCACTAACAGTTGAAGAAGCGAAGAAACTCGGGTTACCGATAAGGGAGTACATACCACCTGAAGTCTATGAATTAATGAAGTTATATCCACAAGCACAACCAAGTAGACCAGGTATCGAGTACATACCGTACCCCATGCCAACACCTCAGGTACCTAGGAGAGTAGAGAGGAGGGGAGAGACAAGTAGCGTAACAGTACTAGGTTGGGTACTCTAGAACACCCTCTATCTCAAATCCTCGATCTGTTTGTCTGTACACATACCTATCCTTCGAGTACACTGTCTTAACACACTTCTCAATCCACATAACTCTATATGCTCTACCCTTCTTCCAAAATCTCTTCAACCTAATAACTACGTCAGGTAGCTGCCTTAGGAATACCTCAGTATTCTCATCCAAGACCCCTTCAGTATAAACTAAAAGGTAGATAGCATTGTACTTCCTAGCTTCAGCATGTAGCTTAGCCATTAGGTGGTATATTCGTTCTCTATCCATTGTAAAGAGAAGCGTAGAGAGATGCGATAGCACTAATCGACCGTAAGAACCATCACTATAGACCTCAGCTTGAGCCAGTGATAGAGTCTCTAACAGCTCATCTACATTAAATGGATTTTCCACGACGTACTGAGCCTTACTCTCGTGACCTACCCTAGGAGAGAAACAGTCAACAAATATCAGGTGCTCACGTTCAAAGTACTCTCTAACATTCCAACCAAATCTCTCCATACTCTCTAGAACATCTTCGGGAAACATATCAATAGTCACGTAGATACACTTCTCACCAGACATTAAACCATACCACAGTATTTGCTGTGCTAGTAAGTTCTTTCCAACACCTACATCACCACTGATCATCACAACAGCAGGTCTAGGCAGACCACCTTCAAGAATATTGTCAAGTAAGTTAACTCCTGTAGCTGCTCTCAAGTACCTCACCAATTAAATACCTTAGGAATACAGGTAAATTAAGTTAGTAGTTTGGTGGAACTGATATACAGAATTTGTGACTAAAGCACGTGAAACATCATGTTCTCAAATCTTAGCCTACTCACGTCAATACTCACTGTGTTGCTGCTATCTCTAGTACCTAGCTTTGAAGGTAGGTACGCGCTAGTGATTGGAATTGCTATGGGATTGCACCCACTACTATCCTTCACTATAGCTAGTCTAGGTATCGTGATTCTCTCCCTCCTCGTACCCAGGTTGATAGAGTACATAGACCAACTCATTAGGAAGCTAGGTAAGAGATCCTCACTTAAATCCATAGCGTCGATGTACTTCAACTACTTAAACCGTGTTAGGAGAAAGGTAAAACCCTATGTAGATAGGTATGGATTCATTGGACTCGTAATATTTGTTGCTTTACCTATCCCAGGTTCAGGTATTTGGACCGGGTCTATTGCTGGTTATGTACTTGGATTTGAAAAGAAGAAAGAAGTACCAGCCTTGATACTTGGTGGAATGCTATCTAATCTGATAACACTACTTACTGCACTCGGTTCTGCAGTTATCTTAGATTGAAAGGGATTAGAGGTTGGATGAAAGCTTAATTTCAAGCTAGTCCAACTAGTTGCTTTGCTATCTTAAATGCCTCGTCGTAGCCATAGAAGCCTCTCTCGCCCTTTATGAGCGCTCTCACTATTAGCTCCTTTTCAACTTCATTCCTCAACTTACCTATAGCTAGTGCACCATAGACGAAGGTCCCAGGTTTCTCAGGATACTCCTTACAGTCCCAAGATGGTTTAATACCTTCAATACCTAGTGGTGGAACTGCATTCACATCAGCTAGTACCTTACACTTCTCAGCTTTCTTCACGACGTCCTTAGGTACTAGCTGTAGTCCTGGTGGTCCTGTTGTCAATACTATATCGGCGTCCTTACAGATTTCTGCGAGCTTTTCTGGATACTCCTCGGCAACCCTCACTCTTTCAGCTCCAACCATCTTATTTATCTCTTCAGCTCTCTTCCTAGCTACATCCTTAAGTACATCAGCTATCACCACATTGGCCCCTTCCTTAGCCAGTAACCTACATGCTACAGTACCAACTCTACCAGCGCCACCAACCACAACAACCTTGAGACCTTCTATACCCATGTTAAACTTAGTCTTCAGACCATGCTCAACCTTAGCCACTAACGCAGCAGCTGTCGTATATGCACCAGCTGGATCAGCAATAACACTCATTACAAATGGCTCAAACATAGTCTTCTTAGCTAGTTCAAACATCTGCTCGACTAAGTCCATATTTCTACCACCTATGAATAGTAGTGTGTGCTTAACACCTTCAGGTCCTCTGGGAAACATAGCATCGAGAATCAGTGACTTAGCCTTATTCAGCGCGTTCACATTTCCGTAGTAGAGAACCGCGTCAACACCAATATCGTACATGAACAGTATGTCAAAGGGACTAGGGTGCTCGTCCGTACTTAGGACTATTGCTATCTTCTTAAAGCCCTTCTCACTCATATAGATCCCTAGGGTAGGTATGGAATGACACGATATATCAATTTCCACATAGTATTCACTTCATAGATCTTTAAACTTTGAAATTAGTGTGAGTATAATTCGTAGAGGGTCATTAAGCTCGGAAAATCATACCCATCAATTCTGCAGTAATCTCAATGCTGATATAGGTTAGTTCTCGCTTCACTTTAGTAATGTACCTTAGTTAATGCTGATTCCAACTTAATGGTGCACGAGATCTAGGTTGAGAATTTGGAATTAGAGTAAGTATAACTGATATTAGCACCTGTGCTTTTTTCCTTCAGTTGGTGGGTCTCCATGAGAGTTGATGTTGTGGTAGTTGGTGGTGGGCCTGGTGGTTACACAAGTGCTCTAGTGACTAAGAGACTCTATCCCGAGATGAGTGTTTTGCTGATTAGAAGGGATGAGAAAGCTATCGTTCCTTGTGGTTCACCATATATCTTCGCTACACTTGGTACTGTTGACAAGAACCTCCTACCTGATGATCCATTGAAGAAAGCTGGTGTTGAGATACTGATTGATGAGGTTACTGACATTGATAGGAGTGGCAAGAGAGTGAAGCTGAAGGGTGGACGTGAAATCGAGTATGGTAAGTTGATACTGGCTACTGGTTCAGTACCTAAGGGACTTAAGGTACCAGGTGCTGAACTCGATGGTGTATTTTACGTGTATAAGAGCTATGATTATCTGAGGAAGTTGAGGGGGGCTATTGAGGAAGCTAGTAAAATAGTTATCATTGGTGGTGGGTTTGTCGGCGTTGAGTTTGCTGATGACATAGCTGCTATGGGTAAGGAGGTTACTATTGTTGAGTTGCTACCACATTGCCTATTGCTGAATTTCGATGAGGAATTCGCTGTATTAGCTGAGGAGGAGTTGAAGAAGCGTGGAGTAAATATCGTGACAGGTGTTAGGGTTAAGGAATTGAGAGGAGACAAGAGAGTTAAGGCTGTTGTTCTTGAGGATGGTAGAGAGATACCCTGTGATCTCGTCATTATTTCGGTAGGTACTAGACCAAATGTCGAGCTAGCTCAGAAGTGTGGTCTTAAGATTCATGAGTTAGGTGCTATAGATGTTGACGAGTATCTGAGAACTAGTGATCCAAACATATTCGCTGTCGGTGATTGTAGCATTAAGAGAGATTTCCTCACAGGCAAGCCGATGATAGCTATGTTAGCATCCATAGCGGCTATGGAGGGTAGAGTTGTCGCGAGTAACATACTTGGGCTAACTAAAGCTCGTAGAATGCCAGGTGTAGTCTTTGTCTGTAGTACTCAAGTTGGTGAGCTATGCCTAGGTGCTGCTGGCTACACCGAGAGGAGAGCTAAGGAGGAAGGTCTAGATTACTTAGCTGTGACATACACTACGGTTAACAGACATCCAGGTGCTATACCTGACGCTAGGAAGATAACTATGAAGTTACTATTCCTGAAGAGAAGTGGGCAACTAATAGGTGCAGAGGTAGCAGGTGGTAAGGAGGTAGGTGAGTTGATTAACTTACTGGCGCTAGCTATACAGGACAAGGCTACTGTTGCTAACTTACTTGATCTACAGTTCGGAACACATCCAAAGCTCACACCATCACCAATAGCATACCACGTGGTTAACGCTGCTGAGGAAGCAATTAGGAAATTAAGAACTTAAACCACCCCTACCTCTATTCCATCCCTCACTTCAATTCTAAGTTACGTAGTTTAGTGACTAATCTATAGGTTGACTTAAAACATATAACCTACTAGCTACTTATCAATTGATTGAGGGAGAGGATGAGGATTAAGGTAGTTAAGAGGGATGGTCGTGAGGAAGAGTTCATACCTGAGAAAGTTGTTGTAAGCTGTCTCAAGGCCGGTGCTCCTGTTGATGTTGCTAGGAAGATAGCTAAGATTATTGAGGGTAGGTTACTTGAGTCAGGTAGAGATACCGTAACTGCAAAGGAATTAACTAAGTGGATTCTTGAGCTTTTGAGAAAGGAGAATGAGGAGTGGTATAGGAACTGGATCTTATTTGATAGAGCTGTAAAGAGGAGGAGGACTGAGGAAGAACTGAAGGAGTAGCTACTAGATGTAACCTAGCTTAACCATTGCTTCAGCTATGAGGACTGCTATTCCAGCAGCACCTCTAGCCAGATTATGACCAAGTAATACGAATTTTACTCCCTTTTTAAAAGCGCTTTCCTTTCTAATTCGTCCAACGACAACTGCCATACCTTCGTAGATCCACCTGTCTAGTCTTGGTTGTGGTCTATTCACCTCGTACCTTACAACTATGGGTTTTTCAGGAGCTGTTGGTAACTTCATCTCTTGTGGAGGTCCACGGAATTCCTCAAGTACCTTAGTTATCTCCTCAATGGAACAGTCTTTCTCGGTCTCAACAAACACTGTCTCTAGATGACCCTCAAGAACTGGAACGCGCGTACAGGTTGCTGAGATCCTTATGTTAGCCCACTCAATACCTTCACCAGTTAGCTTACCAAGTATCTTCCTACTTTCATTCTCTACCTTCTCCTCCTCATTCGGTATGTAAGGTACTACGTTGTCTATTATATCTAGACTAGATACTCCAGGGTATCCAGCACCTGAAACTGATTGCATGGTTGCAACTATGACTTTCTTAATACCGAAGTTATCTAGTATTGGTTTGAGTGCTAGGGTTAGGATTGCTGCTGTGCAGTTTGGATTCTTCACTAACTTACCTCTCCAACCTCTATTCCTCTCTTGTAGCTTCAGCAATTCTAAGTGATCGAGATTGACTTCAGGATTTATTAGTGGTACATCTGAGTCAAGTCTGTAGGGACTAGCGTTTGATACCACGGTAAATCCTCTTTTAACTAGCTCTATCTCTATGTCCTTAGCAATGTTGGGTGGTAGTGCGGAGAACACGATATCCAGTTCCTTAGGTATCTTCTCAGGAACAATCTCCTCAACTACTAGGTCACCCACCTCATCAGGTATTGGTTTTGGTACGTACTTCTCCTGTACTACTTCACGGAGTTTTTTCCCAGCTGATGCCTTCGATGCGCCTAGGTACATGACCTCAAACCATGGATGCCTAGATAGGTAGTACGTCATTAGTTGACCTACAAGACCTGTAGCACCTAGGATACCAACCTTGAGCTTACTCATTCAATCACCTCCTCTACAATACTGAGAACGTCCCTCACATGGGTATCATTAGTCACTAGCTTCAAGCTAAATCTGGTTATCGATACGTGGTACACCTTACCCTCATATAGTAGGTCTCGAATTCTCTCAAGAAGACTACACACCTTACTATATGTCAGGTTACTGACAATAACTAGGGAGCAGTTCTCGATAATTCTGAGGAGCTTTGCAAGACCTCTCTCCAAAATTTCACTCACTAGCTCTCTACTTGGACTACACTTCAGCAAAGTCACCACTGACTCGTGTTCTAGGATCACATCTACAATATCTCTAGCTCCTCTCACTATCGTAGCTAGAAGTGTACCCACATCGAGAACACCGATACAGAGTAGTAAGCTCAGGTTACTGTACGTGAGTACTCTCGGTTTCTCATGGATCTCTACGTAGCTACCTTTAAGTTCAGGTAACTTATCTGGTGATGTCACAACTAACTTCATACTAGAGGATACGTAGTCTAGAGTAGCTGGGTGTACTACCCTTGAACCATAGTTAACCATTACCTTAAGGTACTCTACAGGCACCTTCTCAAGACATGCACTACTACCTACGTTATGGACATGTATCTCACCATCCTTAGTCAGTACTAAGTACTCAGCCCCTAATGCATACGCTATGAGCGCAGCAGTTACGTCCGATGTATTCCTCCCTAGTGTCGTTACCTTAAAGTCACTGTGGCTCACCCCAATGAACCCCGGTACTATGACAACACTCCTCTCTAGAAGTTTGGGAACGACCTCCTTTACCCTAGATACAGTCACCTCAAGAATTGGCTTCGCTCTAAGATGCTCACCAGTAGTTACTATAGGCCACGTACCGGTATCAGCTGGATCCAAGATCACTGCTGGCACACCTCTAGATTTGAGAGCAAGTGCAAGCAATCTAGCGCTCAATCTCTCACCAAAGCTAAGTACTTCATCGAGTAGTTCAGCATCTGGACTACCACCACTAACCTCGTGAGAGAGCTTTAGAAGTTCATCAGTACTACCCTTCATAGCTGATACCACAACAACTAGCTTGTAACCACCTTCGTATAGCTTTTTGATTGATTCAGCAATCCTACAGTAGTCACTGGGAGATCTCAGAGGAGACCCGCCAATCTTAACAACTAGGATGCTCACTCATCATCACCTCCAAGACAGGGGTACCAGTTCCCTAGTAGTACCTGAACAAGATCACTAAGTATGGTAGATGCGGTGGGTAAACCACCAGCTCCAATACCCTTCAGGAAAACCCTATTCCCAATACCAGTCTCAATCAACACAGCATTGTACTCCCAATCAACACTAGCTAGTGGATCATCACAGGACACGACAGTAGGCTTAACACACAGCTCCTTAACTCCACTCTTCTCGAGTGCAGCACTTGCTAAGTACTTCACAACCTTACCTTTACTCTTAAGCTCCTCAACATCTAGCTTACTAACTTCCCTCAAACTAATCCTCTCAACATCGTGAACCCTGTAATCTGTACCGAGAAGAGTATTGACTAAGATCACTAGCTTAGCTGCAGGATCCCAACCATCTACATCAAGAGATGGATCAGCTTCTGCAAAACCCCTCTCCTGTGCAACCTTAAGAGCTTCTTCAAAGCTTCTCCTCTCAACAAACATTGAGGTCAAGATGTAGTTAGTAGTACCATTGAGTATACCCTTAATTAGCTTGATGCCCTGAACCCACAGAGTATGACCTAGCAAATCGAGTACCGGTGTACCAGCCATGACAGTTGCTGAGTACCTGAGTAGTGCACCGTGTTTCTTAGCTAGATTAATCAAGTATCTAAACCTCAGTGCTAGAGGTGCTTTATTTGAGGTAACTACGTGAATACCCCTAGACAGCGCAGCTTCAATATGCCTTAAACCTGGTTCACCAGTTACATAGTTTGCCGGTGTAATCTCGATAACTACATCGGGTTGAGTTACATCAATGACATCAAGTGTAGTTGCTCCCGGCTTACCATAGGTAGGGTATGTAGATACAGCACTTCGAGACAATTTGAGTATCTCAGAGAGTTCACTATAGGTGAATCCACTCTCTTTTATAACAGCACCTCTCGAATCAACGATACCAACGATAGATATTTCAGCACCAGTACACCTCTTAACTGTGTTAAAACCTACATCAATCAGTAACCTAATAAATGCCCTACCCACTGTACCGAAACCCGAGACTGCAACCTTCACTACCTTACCCTTGACATCAATGGTAATCACCTAAACACTAAGAGTGGAAACCCTATATAACCTTATTCCTACTACTCATAATTAAGCAGTTAAAGAGATGAGTCTTAGTAATCAATTACTTCCTAGCATAGAGCCAGCAGGCTACGTAGTGATCACGTTCTATCTCAATGAGTGGTGGTTCCTCTCTTGCACAGAGAGAGCATGCTTGCGGGCATCTTGGGTGGAATCTACAACCAGGCGGTGGATTTATTGGACTTGGTGGTTCGCCTTTTGGTCTTAGCTTCATTCTTGACCTAGCTATCTTGGGGTCTGGTATGGGTATTGATGAGAGAAGGACTTGAGTATAGGGGTGTAGAGGTGCTTCGAAGATCTCATCTGATGGAGCTATCTCAACAATCTTACCTAGGTACATGACAGCTATTCTGTGGCTCATGTACTTGACAACAGCTAGGTCGTGAGATATGAAGAGATATGTGAAGTTGTGTTCCTTTTGCAAGTCCTTCAGCATGTTCAGTATCTGCGCCTGTACTGAGACATCTAGTGATGATGTTGGTTCATCTAGGACTATGAACTTAGGTCTTACAGCAAGGACTCTAGCTATTGCAATCCTCTGTCTTTGACCACCACTGAACTCATGTGGATACCTATAGAGGTGTTCTCTAGAGAGACCTACCTTCTCGAGGATAGAAGCAACGTAGTCTTCCATATCTTCAGGAATTTCCTGCTGTGTAGCCTTAATAGCTTCAGCAACTATGTCAAAGACCATCATCCTGGGGTTAAGTGAGCTATAGGGGTCTTGAAACACTATCTGCACCTTCCTTCTAAATTCCTTCAACTCCCTACCCCTTAACCTAAATACATCCTTACCCTCGAAGTACACAGTACCACTTGTCGGTTCAAGTAACCTAACAATCAACCTACCTAGAGTTGACTTACCACAACCCGATTCACCAACTAGACCAAAGGTCTCTCCCTCACGTATGATGAACGATACACCATCAACAGCTCTAACCCAACCCTTTGTGAAGAAGAGCTTCTTTATCGGGAACCACTTCCTGAGATTATCAACAACAACTATTGGATCCACATACCTCACCTCTTAGCATACATCCAACAAGCAACATAGTGATTAGGTTCGACCTCAATCATTGGTGGTTCCTCCCTTGCACAGATATCCTTCGCAAATTGACACCTAGGTCTAAACCTACAACCTGGAGGTAGATTCACTGGACTAGGTATCATACCAGGTATCGAGTATAGTCGCTCTACCCTCTTTAGTGGATTAGGTATTGCCTTGAGTAGGCCCTGAGTGTAGGGATGTAGGGGTTTCTCGAATAGTGTATATACATCAGCTACCTCAACAATCTTACCTAGGTACATGACAGCAACTCTATCGCAGTACTCAGCTACTAGACCTAGGTTATGTGTTATGAGTAGTAGCGTTGTGTTGTAGAGCTTCTTTAACTCCATTATGAGGTCCATGATCTGGGCTTGTATGGTTACGTCAAGAGCTGTTGTTGGTTCATCAGCTATGAGTAGCTTAGGTCTATTAGCTATAGACATAGAGATTACGACTCTCTGCTTCATACCACCAGATAGCTCATGAGGGTAGTTCTTAATTCGCTTCTCCGCTTCAGGAATAGCTACTTGCTTTAATAGCTTAAGTGCGTACATCCACGCATCTCTCCACTTAACAACACCTTGGTGCGATACTATGGTCTCAGAAATCTGGTAACCACATGTGTATAGAGGATCAAGTGCACTACTCGGATCTTGACAGATATACGCTATATCAGCTCCTCTAATAGCTCTCAACTCCTTCTCAGGAAGTGACAGGAGATCTCTACCCTCGAAGAAAACTCTACCTGACACTATCCTACCTGGTGGTGGTATCAATCTGAGAACTGCTCTAGCTACCGTAGATTTGCCACAACCAGTCTCACCAACAAGGGCAAAACTCTCACCACGATACACCTCTAGGTCAATACCATCGACAGCCTTCACTACACCAGCATAGGTGTAGAAGTAGACTCGTAGATCCTCAACTCTTAAGAGAACCTCACCACTCACTACCTACCCCTCCTCTCTTTGAACTCTAATCTCCTCCTATAACGAGGATCAAGTACATCACGAAGCGCATCACCAAGGAGATTCCAACCAAGTGCTGTAAGGAATATAGCTAGACCAGGGAAGAACACATACCACCACTTCTCAGGAAAGTAAGCTCTACCATCAGCAACTAACCTACCCCACTCAGGAGTTGGTGGTTGAGCACCCAAACCAATGAAGGACAGTGCTGCAGCTACCAGTATCACACTACCGAAATCCAACGTAGCTAACACTATGACAGGAGTAAGAGCATTTGGAAGAATGTGCCTGAACATTATCTTCAGCGGATTGAGACCAAGAGCCTTAGCAGCTTCAACGAATAGAGATTCCTTAATCTGTAGCACTTGACCACGAACAACTCTGACATAGGGTGGCCACCAGACCAATGCTATAGCAGCCATAGCGGACCAAATACTTGCACCAAATGCAGCACTGAAGGCAATAGCCAGTATGAGTCCTGGAAATGACAGGAATACATCGGTTACCCTCATAATTACCTCATCAACTACACCACCGAAGTAACCAGCTATGAGACCCAGTACAATACCTAGGGGAATAGCTATACTCAACACAACTATAGCCACCATGAGAGATATCCTAGCACCACACAGCACTCTACTGAATAGATCTCTACCGAACTCATCTGTACCAAATGGATGCTCCCACGAAGGTGGTTGGAGTCTAAGTTCATGCATCTTCTCGAAGTCTATCTCGATGGGGTTGTACGGTGCTATGTAGGGGCCTACGATCCCGAGTATGATAAACGACATCGAGAGCACTAGACCAGCGATAGCTGTAGGTGATCTAGTTAGTGCTGTGAACATTAGCTTATACTCACGTAATCTAGCTCTATTCCTCTTCCTCCAATTGTGAAGGATATGAAGCAGCCTCATAGTCTAATCCTCGGATCGATAATTGCGTACAGGATATCAACAATTAGATTTACCGTAACGTAAACTAGCCCAATTATCAAGGTAACACCCATTATAGCTGGGTAATCTATGTTCGATATAGCGGCGACAGTGTACGTACCTAGACCAGGCCAAGAGAATACGGTCTCAGTAATTACAGCACCACAGAGGAGTGAACCGAAGAGAAGACCAAGTATTGTTATTATTGGTATAGATGCGTTCCTGAATACATGTCTAAATACGAAACTAGGCTTGAGACCACGTATGCGTGCGTAATCTATGAAGTCAGCTGATAACACATCGAGGACACTACTTCTGGTAATCCTAGCAACAAGACCAATACATGGATATGCAAGTGTGAATCCGGGGAGTATTATGTGCTGTAGATTACTCCGAAAAGCCTCGAAGTCACCACATAGCAAGCTATCTAGTAGGTATAGACCTGTGTAGGTTATCCTTGGTGGAATCCCTCGACCTGTAGCTGGTAGTAGACCTAGACTGTAGTAGAAGATCCACTGAAGTATTATACCGAGCCAGAATACCGGCATGGAGGCGCCGCTTATAGCTATGATCCTGACCACGTGATCAATCCAGGTATCTTTCTTAAGCGCAGATATCACACCGAGAGGTATACCAATGAAGATTGTGACAAATAGTGAGAAGAGTGCTAGTTCAGCTGTTGCAGGAAAGTACGTAGCTATATCGGCTATGACTGGTCTATGTGTTACAGGTGAGATACCCCAGTGACCAGTAAATATGTCCTTAAGGTAGTAAAAGTACTGAATGTGTGGTGGCTTATCTAGATGGTACTTCTTAATGAGCAGCTGGACAACTTCTGGTTTCGCCTTTATACCACCAGCCCAGAGAACAGCTGGGTTAGCTGGTATGACTCTAGCTATGAGGAATGTGAGAAGAGTAACTCCAATGATCGTGGGTATAAATGTGAGCAACCTCCTGATTAGGTAGTACTTCAATTCACCCATGGATTATCACCAAATCCATCATTAGCTAAACATACAATTGTGAATAGTATAAAAGAGTTTCGCAAAAATTTAATTAGTAAAGAGGTTAGGAGGGTTACCCTCTTGCTTCACCTACTATTACGAGCCAATCATGGTACGTTAACTTCTTAGCCGTCTCTAGCTTTATGTACTTAGCAGCTTCCTCAAGACTCTTGACTTCGTACACCTTCACTTCAGTAAACCGGTAACCACCATATGAGAGAGGCCCTGCGTAGTCGTCTGGATCTATGTAGTCTGGACCCCATCCTAGTAAGTTAATGTCGAAGTCTCCAGTCATTATCTTCTGGTTGAACACTGGTCTCGATAGTACCTGTATCTTCACCTTGAAACCTAGCTGTGACCATGCTGCCTGTAGTATTGTTGCCATGTCTTGGAACTCCTTATAGCCTTCACAGATCAGTATCGTGATCGTGTACTTTGTTGGGTCTATTCCTGCCTTCTTCAGCAATTCCTTAGCCTTCTCAATATCGTACTTGTAGTCAATGACGTCATCACACTGGAATCCAAACATACCCTTTGGTATTACTCCATATGCCTTGAATGCTAGTCCGCCATGTGCGACCTTTATGATCTGATCATATGGTGTTGCGAATGCTAGTGCTTGTCTCACCTCAAGTATGTTGATTGGTTCTCTCTCACAATTTGGTACTATGTAGTCTATGACGAGTGTTTCCTGCTCCTTAATCACTAGCTTCCATGTCTTACCACCGTACTTCAGTGTGACACCCTTGACCTTGAATAGCAGCGATGGTGGTACTGCTGCATAGTCTAGGTCACCCTTCTTCAACAACATTATTCTAGTCTCATCCTCTGGAATTAGCTTGATAATCACCTTCTTGATCTTTGGCTTGTCCTTACCCCAGTAGTATGGGTTAGCTCTGAGCTCTAGGTACTGCTTGTGTACCCACTTAACTAGGTAGTACGGTCCTGTACCCACTGGGTGCTCATACACCCATGGATTGATCTCACCAGGTTTGATACCACCGTGAGCTTCAACAACGTCCTTACATACTATACTTGCTGGTGATGTAGCTAGTATATTGAGTATTGCTGGGTATGGTGACTTCAGTACCAACTTCACAACACCAGCTATCTTACCTTCATAACCGAAGAACTTCAGTAACTCGTCTAGGGACTTAACGGTAGCTACCTTATCTTTGAACTCAGTTACCAAACCTTTAGCTATGATCTTCTCAAATTTCTCGAGTGGTACAACAGCACACTTATTTACATCAATGAACGTCTCTATTAACCAGCATGGATCCTGATGCATTATGACTACTCTCCTCAGTGAGTAAACTACGTCCTCTGGTTCAAGTGGATAAGTCTTGTTCTCCCATGGATCGTAGAATACTACACCACCTCTGATAACGAAGAACCACACTGTAGCATTCTCTGTATGAGCCCATGCAGCAGCTAGACAGGGTACTACGTACTTCGTCTCCTCCTTCTCATAGGTCACTAACTTGTCATATATCTGGTGCATTATCCACCAGTCAAAGCCCCAGTAGCTAACTGCTGGGTCTAGGCTATGTGGTTCCTCCGTTGCACCTACTCTGAAGATACCTGGTTCTGGTGCTGTTGGGTCTTTCTCTAGGTGATTGATCCTGAATACCAGTGTTGGGTGGAAGTAAATTCCCTTAACCCACTCCCAGTACACTCTAGGTCTCTTAAGCTGTGCTACCCATATCAGTGGTAGCTCGTAGTTCGTTACCTTCTGAATGACCTTGTAGATGACCTCTCTCCACTCAGGATTTGTCGTGTATCTACCAGCCCAAATCAATGCATCTAGTGTTAGATTGCTGTAGAAGCTAGGTGATATCGTTGAGTATGGCACTAACTTGTCCTTGGGCAGCTTCGTAGCGTTCTTGTAAGCTATGACGAGGATTCTCTTAGCTACGGTAGGTTTTGCTGGTGGCTTCTTTGGTGGTGTTACAGCAGGTTTTTCCTCTTCAGGCTTAGCTGCTGGCTTTTTAGCTGCAGGTGGTGCTGGTGGTGTCTTTGGTGTTAGCAGTATCAATGCTACTGCAGCAATGACTATGATCACCGCTACTGCTACAGCAATCAGTACTTTAGACAAGGCGATATTTTTCCTACTTCTCATGAATGATTTACCTCCTCTCATTGACTTTTTAGTTCCATGACAAAAGGATTATATAAAAGTTCTCTAAATTACATACGTTACAGTGACATGGTACAGTAGTAAATATTAGATATAGGGATCTATGTGTTGGTGCTGGTGGTTGTATGGACTTAGTTATCAGGGTTGATGAGGACTCAATACGTAGCTTATTTACGAGGTATGGTATTCGTGTTGTTAAGCACGTTGTGTTGCTACATAGGTTGCTTCGTGTTAAGTATGTTGTTGGGTGTGGGAATTCTGCTAGGTTCTGTGACTTGGTGTTTGATACATCTCTTCTTGAGGTGTTGAGAAATGGGTGGTATGTCCTTTTCTGTCTTCGTAGAGGGGTTGATGTTGAGGGTATTGTTTGTAAGATTGATGAGAATGTCCCGTATATTGTCTTTGGTGGTAAGTTACGGGGTGTTGATGTTCTTTCATTGATTAAGGGTCTCTATGTTGATTTAGTTGAGGAGTTTGGGTGCTATAGGTCGAAGGTGTTTAGATTTCTTAGGTCTATATCGCTTTCCTCAATTCTTAGAATGTTCATGATACCACATCTATCACCTGTTAGGAGGGTTGATGTTGTTCGTAAGGAGGTAGTTGATAAGCTAGGTGCTGATAAGCTTCATGCAATCTCCATCATTGAGGAGGTAGTTGGTTTCTCTAGGGATGCTCTCGAGTTTAGAGTTCTTGAAGAGAGCGAGATTAGTTACCCAATGCTCTATGCTCTAGAGCGAAGTGGGAGAATTACTGTATTTGACTTAGTTCGAGGTATTGAGGATCGTAGGTATGTAGTAATCCTCGAGAGAGATCAAGGGTATAGGGACTTCGTAGTTAATGCACTACGTGCTCAGAGGACCTAGCACACATCACCTATCAGCGTTGACTGCGTTCATCACTACTATGCTGTAGTTTAGGAGAAGAGTTTTTCTCTATACCTCTATCTGACGCTATGGATAAGTACTTCCTAGTTGAGTTAGATTTTGGTGAACTGTATTGAAATCTAGCTCACTACTCACTCTAGCTCTTTTATGTCTTTTCCTTGTACTTAATGTAGGTGTTGTTGAGCCGATTATCTGTAACGGGGAGGAGTCACCTGGTGCTGTAATGAGTACCTACGTCTCTAGTATTGACTTGGGTCCTGGTATTGTAGTCATGTATAGTGCTAATGAGTACGTACTTGTGTTGATTACTGAGCAACCGCCTAGGTACTTCTCTGAACCACTCCTCTATGTGTTGATCTATCTCGTGAATGCACGTACAGGTCGTGTAATTGAGAGTTACTCAGGAGTTCTAAATTTGAGGTCGCGTACATTTAGTTCCTTTTCAGGTAAGTTATTCTGGTACTTCTATCCTCTAGCTATACCGAAGGGATTGAATATAGGGGACACGATTGCTTTGTACAATGGGACTAGGTTTAGAGTCTATGGTGTGGTTACTAAGGTCTTGCGAATTGGTGAAGTGAGTTACCCTGTCAAGGGTATTCCGAGGATTAAGGGTAAGCGAGTGATGCTTCTTAGGTGCTTGATGTTGAGTAATGGTAGTGATGTCATGTATTTTGACGAGTTTTCAGGTATCTTCGTGGAAGGTACACTTAGACTTCATGGTAGAGTACTGAGGCTAAAGCTCATTGCGACTAATGTAAAGTGGAGAATTAGTGAGTACTCCATACTAATTGATTGGTATAGGTTGAGAGATTTCGTACTGGAGCTAGAGCGTAGGTATCGAGATTTAGTTCACGTTAACGTAATAGGTCACTCAGTTCTTGGACGTGAAATCTACGTAGTTGAGCTAAATCCTGGGGCACGTTATACGATACTGATTACTGCGTGCATTCACGGTGATGAAGTTATCACAGCAGTTACCTGTCTACACACGCTCAAGAAACTATGCTCTCTAGTTCTGAACAATACAAGCTTTCGAGAAGAATTAATTAGATGCAATGTAGCTATAGCATTCATACCAATGCTAAATCCTGATGGTGTTGAACGTGCGAAAATTCAACCACCAAACTTCCTCTTCCTATACTCTAGATGTAATGCTAGGTACGTAGATCTCAACAGAAACTTCCCACAGTACTGGTTAACAAAGTATACAGAGAAATGTGTATATGGTACGGTAACGTACAGAGGACCTAAACCAGCATCTGAACCCGAGACTAGAGCATTGATGAGGTATGTTGAGAGTAGAGATGTGGTGCTCCATATTGATCTCCATTCAGGTATTAAGCTTATACTAGTACCATATGAGAATAGTGTACGTGACAAAGTACTTAAGGAATTGATTCATGAAGTAGCTTCATCACTAAGTATAAAGGTAGTGCTAACAGCTCCTTCTGGAGAAGCTATTTGGTGGACCTACCTAGGCGTAGAACCCACTAAAAGAGCACTATCGCTAATATATGAGATCTATCATGGTGAAGGTAAGGAAGACTACTTCCAAATATACAATCCAGTATCTAAAGAGGAAATAGAGAAAGTATGCGAGGAAACTTCTCAAGTACTCATCACAATAATTAGAAAGACCTTGAGAAATCTAGATGAAATAATTAAGATCAGAAAAGAGATCTCAACAAAGACAAAATATAGAGGTACTGCATTAGAGAGCCACAAAGTAGAGGAGACGAAGCAAATAACCTACATAGCAGCTTTAACCTTAGCACCAATCCTCACAGTGATAATAGCTGTAGTGATTATGAAGTACGTAAAATCGTCACGAAACAACAAGGTATTTAAGGAGTACCTCAGTAGTGTGGAGGGGGGCCGAGGGCTAAGGTACCCCTAACCAGGGGGTTGCCTCTACGCCCTCGGCTCCCTACACAAGTTCTCACAAGTTCTCTATGATGAAAGTACGTAGAGTAGGTATATCAGATCTGTGAGTATTAACATGTCCCCCGCTCTTTTCCCTAGACCTAAATCCTCTACCTGTTTGACTAGGTCTTCTAGTTCTGTTTCTAGTGGTATTGACCACTTGCTAATGAATTTACAGAGTTTAATTGCTAGTTCTGATGTGTATCTACTACTTAGCTTAAGTACGTGCTCTAGCTGCCATACATAGAACTCTAGCTTTTTGCTCTTCTCCATAATTGTTATCTTAGCTAGTGGTTTGTAGCCTCTCTGTAGTAGGATTACGAGTGATAGTAGGAGTAAGGGAGTTAGTATGCCTGGTGTGCACAGTATATCGAGTACTGGGTTTTGCTCTATTGCTGACTTCACTATCGCTAGAACATCCGCTAGTAATTTGATGAAGCCTCTATCTAGTGAGAGTATGTGGATGCAGATCCTATGTTGTAGGGAGCTTGTGCTTAGCGTGCTCTCTGTCTTCTCTTGCTGTAGTGTTATGACTATTGTTCTCGGTAGATGTCTCTCCTCTATCTGTTTAATTAACTTCTCTGCGTCTGCTATGTGATCGCTGACTACGAGGTATGAGAACACGTACTACACCTTTTGTATTTGTTTCTCCTGTGATTGTGGTCTAAAACCTCTTATATATGGACACCAGTCTAACGTCCATGGGTGTACAGGTCTCAGCTTGATTGGTCTTCTACCGTATTTCTCCTCTATTCTCCTAATGCATTCCGAAGGTCCTATTGGACAGATCTCACATCTCTTATCTATCTTCTTTGGTCTCTTCATGGTGTTTATCACCATTCTCTTGGCTTTACCTATATATTGAGCACTTGATTTATTTAGTTTCTCGGTGTTACTATGGTTCTTGAGTTACTTAGCTCTGTACTCACCAATCCTCGTGTAGTGATTGTTGCTCTCATTCAGTTTGCTCTTGGTTTTGCTCTTGGGTACCTAATGGTTAGGGTTGCTAAGTACTTACTCGCTTTAATTGCTATTTTTGTTCTTGGTACTGTTCTCAATGTTTGGTCTCTTGGTGGTAGTGTTGAGCAGGTGTTGAAAGAGCTTGGTCTTTATGCTGTGAAGGTCAAGGATGTTGTGCTTAGGTTCCTTCATGTATTGGGTCTCTTGGTTGTAGGTCCTCTAACTCTTGGTTTTTTAGTTGGTTTGTTAGTTGGTGTCTTGAGGAGGTAGTTCGATGAAGTTAGTCTTGGTTGTTGTTAGTGATGTTGTTTATCTAGATCGTTCAAGGGATAGGGTTGCTGATTGTGTTCGTGAAGTGCTGAGGGATTTTCCTGATGTTGTGCTGACTGAAGTGCTCTATGTGCCTAATGATGTTGCTGAGATTAGGAGGGCTGTTGTTGAGGGTTGTCGTTTAGGTGATGTTGTTGTTGTTTGTGGTGGTACTGGTGTTGGTGTTTGGGATGTGAGTGTTGAGGCTGTTAAGCCACTCTTTGATAGGGAGTTAAGTGGTTTTGGTGAGTACTTTCGATATGTATCGCTTAGGCAGGTTGGTGCTAGGGCTGTTCTCTCTCGGGCTGTAGCTGGTGTTGTTGGTAATTCTATTGTGTACGTGATTCCAGGTAGTCCTGAAGCTGTGTCATTAGCTCTTCGTGAGATAATCATTGAGATTTCTAGACATATCCTTGATTTACTTCGTGGTGTTAAACATTGGGAGATAGGTAATTGCATTGTATTTGTTAGAGATAGGTTGAGGGTACAGGATTTGCTTGCAGTCAATAGGGTTGTCTACTCATTGACTAGAGGTTCGGGTTGTGTTGTTTCGTTTACAGGTGTTGTCAAGGAGAGAGTTGGTGAAAGGATCGTTAAGTCTCTTCGTGTGGAGATTGATGTGAAAGAATTTGAGAATTTTTGTAGAAAGTTAGCTAGTGAACGTAGGTGCTCTATTGTAGCTGCTCTCTCACTTGGTGAGTTGATGCCTGGTGACTTCATTATTCACGTTGCTGTTATAGCTGAGAGCAGGCAGGTTGGTTTTTCTGTCTTAAGGGAAATTGTCGAGTTTTATAAGTCGAAGGGTATTAAGAAGGAGATAGTGGTCTAGGCCGTATTCTGTACGTTCATGAATTTCTTCTGCTTTTCCAGTACTCTGATACTCGTGATCTCAGTATAGGGGTATTGTCCGCTCTCATCCTTCTCATACTTCTTGACCATATCCCAAATCGCTATTAACGCCATTGCTGTCGCTACAAGCGCTTCCATTTCAACACCTGTCTTAGCAATAGCCTTGACCCTACACCTAACCACTACTTCACAGGTCTCCTCTCGTATCTCAATATCGGTATCAACACTCGTTATAGGTATTGGGTGACAGAGGGGTACTAGCTCCGAAGTCTTCTTAGCAGCGAGGATAGCTGCTATCTTTGCCACTGAGATAACGTCACCTTTCTCTACCTGTCCCTTCTTGATAAGCTCCAGTGTGCTTGGTCTAAGTCTTATCCTACCTTCTGCAATAGCTTCTCGGTAAGTAACCTCCTTAGAACTAATATCAACCATCTTGACACACATACGCATTCACCTCGTGAAGTATGGTCTTCTCAACTTATTAGCTACCTCTATCCTCTTCATAACCTCAAGAACCTTCTCCTCAGGAGAAAGATTTGAGTAGAGTACGGGTGCTAGATCAACTTCAGGTTCTCGAAAGAGACAAGTCTTTAGCTTAGCATCGTGAGTCACCCTTATCCTTGTACAACGTGAACAGAACTCCGGATTCCTGTAAGACATTATCAATTCAACTCTTGTCCCTGTAGGGAGTATGTATACAGGTCTATTGTGAAGTTCTCTTCTAAGGACTTTAGTAGCTACCTTCTCGAGGTAAAGTGCTAGATCTCTTAAGCTCACATAGTACCTACTGAAGACTGTAGGGTTGAGATTTAGAGGTATTAACTCTATGATAGCTACATTAATACCTCTCTCACTGAAGTAGTTAATCATATGTTTTAACTCGTTATCGTTAATCCCTCGTAAAGCAACTACATTAACCTTAACCCTCAATCCATGGTCAAGAGCTAATTCTATACCGTGGAGTACTCTATTCAAGGCATCGACACCTGTAGCAACTCTGTACTTCTCTCTACTTAGCGAGTGAATACTAACATTGACTCTATCTAGACCAGCATCAACTAAGCTACGAACGTAGTTAGGTAGGTAGTACCCATTTGTTACCAGCGATACCTCACCAAGACCTCTAACCTTGAAGATCCTCACAATATCTACTACATCAGGTCTAATAAGTGGTTCACCACCAGTTAACTTGAAGTACTTAATACCCAACCTCTTAGCAGCTTCAGCAAGGATCTCAAAATCAGTAACTCTTAGTAAGTCAGTACCATAGCTCTCACCTTCTCTATGGCAGAAGAAACACCTGTAGTTGCACCTAGAGGTAATGGAGATCCTCATATGAGTTAGAGGTCTACCATATACATCGATGAGTACCATGGTGCTGTCCTCCTTCAAGCACTCACAACATAGACCAAGCTACAATGTAAAAAATAAGTATTAACGCAATTGCTAGGCTTCAAAGATCACGGTACCAGTATCCCTATGCACCTTGTAACCCGAGTACTCCCTTATTAATTCTTTAAATGCGGAACTACCCATGAACTCTACCACATTCCTAATGTATTTCTCGCTCATAGCTGATCTACTGATGACTAAGTCAAAAACCTCATCTGCTACGTACTTGAAGCCTAGACCATACTTCTCAGCTACGTACCTTATACCGAATCCAACATCTGCTCTACCCTGTGCTATCGCAATTGCAACAGCTTCATGAGTAGTGAACTCTACGTGGAATCCCTTAATCCTAGAAGCTAGTTCCTTAGGCTCCATACCTAGTTCCTCAGCTTCTTTACGTAGGATCTCCTCGATCAGTACTCTAGTACCGGAACCTCGATTCCTATTTACAAATCTCAAACCCAAATCCACTATATCTCTGAATGAGCTCACCTTACCCGCCAGATCCCTTCTAAATATGAAACCTTGCTCCCTAACGTAACCTCTAACGACAACGACATCACGTAGACCTAACCTACGTACGTACGGTACATTGAACTCCATAGTCTCCGGATCTAGGAGATGTGAACCAGCCACATCACAGCCACCATGGAGAAGTGCTCTAAGACCTCCTAAACTACCTACGTAAATCAGCTTTACATTAGGACCTAGGACCTTTCTAAGGATCCTCTCAGCTAACGGACAGTGACTACCGATGTACAGTACGTCACTTATGCTAAGTTGCTGATTTATGAGAATTACGTCAACCAACGTACCGCGTTTAATGACTTCAGTACTCGGTTCAGTAAGGATAAAACCATCACAAGAGAGAAAGTGAGCTATCGAGCTACTCTTGATCGGTATTGGGTACGCAAGTAATTCATTTCCACGTCTACTCACTACTACTGGCACTACACGTCTAAAACCAATTATTCCCCTCACTTCTGTTAGTAACCTAGCTCTCACAGTAGGTCCTTCTGAAGAGAATCTCGCACCAGCAAGCTTCATGAGAACTGGCTCAACAACTAGCCTATAGGCTATGTAGCATGATACTGGGAAACCTGGTAGACCAAAAACTACCTTATCACCTACCACAGCTACAATAGTTGGCTTACCAGGTCTAAGCTTAACACCGTGAGCTACTATGCCTGGTTCATACTGACTTAGTACTCTGTAGGTTATGTCATCTACCCCTGCTGAAGTACCAGCAATGATGAGAACTGCATCCACTTCATCAAGTACTTCGTCTAAAACTGCTTTGAGCTTACTAACCTCATCAGGGACAATACCTTTGAGTACGTAAGTGAAACACCTCCTGCTAGTGAGTAATGAAGCTAGTAGGTAAGTATCTACATCGTATATACACCAAGATTCCAGCTCTGTTCCTGGAGGTCGAATTTCCCTACCTGTTGCTATGATAGCAACACGAACGCGCTGAAATACCTTAACCTTCCTGATACCTGTTGCAGCAAATAACGCTACATGTGCTGGAGTAATAACCGTACCTCTCTCAGCAAGTAGCTGCCCTCTGACAACGTCTGAAGCGGCAAAATCAATGTTCTCACCAGGTGCCACTCTACGGCGAATGAATACAGTATCGTTACTCACTTCATCACAATACTCAACAGGTACTACAGCATCTGCTGGGTACGGTATAGGTGCACCAGTTGCTACTTCAACACATTCACCTCTACTGAAGGTAGGTGGTTGAGAAGCAACACCAATACGAGCGATAACCCTCAGAGGTACAGGTCTATCCTCCTGCGCTCTCGCAACGTCAAGAGCACACACAGCATAACCATCAACTAAACTCCTATCGAAGGGAGGTACATCAGAAGGGGCGTAGACATCTTCAGCTAGGACCCTACCAATGGCATCCTCAATAGGTACCTCCTCAATACCCTTTGGAGATAACCTAACATACCTCTCCACTATATCGAGTACCTCTCTGTAATCAACTAACCTGTGGAAGACCTTCCTCGACATGACCATAGAGAGTCACCTCAACAACATCACCAACATCATAACCCTCAACATCTTCAGGAACAACGAGGTACCCATTACCTAGGACCAAGCTACGTAGTGACCCAGAACCACCGACCATGATGGGCTCAATAAAGTACTCACTACTAATACGACGAACAATAACGCGAACAAAGCACCTATAACCAACAACACCAGCAACCTTCTTAACCAACTTACCACGAACAACAGCTCTAGGAGGAGCTCTAACACCTAACCACTTGATTAAGATACTCCTCAAAATAAGCTCTAGAACAGCTAACGCAGCAACAGGTAGACCACTCATAGCAATAACCAACCTACCATCAACAGAGCTGACACAGGTAGTCCTTCCAGGTCTAATAGCTAGTCCATGCACCATGTACTCAGGTTCAAGCAACTTAATAGCCTTAACGCTGTAGTCCTTCCTACCTAGAGCAGTACCACCCACAATCAGCACCACGGAGTAATCACGAGAAATAAACTCTTTGACCTTACTAACAATTATACTCGTGTCATCAGGTACTACACAGGTAGTAACCTCAGTAAACCAGTTCTCACGTAGCCAACCAACGATCAGCCACATGGTGTAAGGTATTGCTAGACTTCGAACAAACTCGTCACCAGTAATGACAACACCGCACTTAAGGTCGTAGACCTCAATTGAGGAAAGACCTTGTGAGGAGAGAGCAGCTAGGTGCCAAGGCCTAATGACATCACCTACACTTACTATGGTATCCCCAGTACTAAGCTCCTCCCCAACCAGAGACACATTACCGTACTTCGGAACACTGCGGTACACAGCAACAGTACCATCAGCAACCTCAACATCCTCAAGCCTAACAACAGCATCTGCACCACGAGGAAGGTAACCACCAGTCTCTATCAAGACACACTCACCTTCACGAAGCTCAAAATTAGGAAGTTCACATGCGTGAACTACCTCATTACTCCTTAACTTAAGGTAGATGGGATTCACCTCACTAGCATGAGCAACATCACTAGACCTAACAGCAACACCATCCATAGTAGCCTTTAGGTGGGGCGGTATAGGTTTGCTACAGGTAATCGTACAGCTAGACACCTTACCCAATGCATGTAGTAGATCTAGAGTACATGAAGGAGGTAAATGTAGATACTTCACAACTTCACTAACCACCTCATCAACTCTAGCGAATCTACCTAGTACCTCCACACCAACCCCCCTACCTAACAATCCTCAATCCTCACACTACCTACAGGTCTCAACTCTAAAGCCTTTGGATTAGCTGGACATGAACGTACACAGTGACCACAGCCAACACAACGACTCTGATCAATTACAGGACCTGAAGAACCTTTGGAAAAAGCGTTGAGAGGACAAACCTCAACACAGACAAAGCATTCACCACCTCTAAAGGCAATACACCTCTCTGGAAACCACACAACACTACCCAACTTAACTCTCGAGCTAATCTGCTTGAGAGCACCAGTTGGGCATGCAGAAGTACAGGGATATGGAGGAGAACAAACACCAATCGATATACCACAGAAACCTCTAGCTACATCGAGTTTGGGTGTCCTCCATATTTTCAAACCATCTCGTAATGACGTGAAGGTCAGGACCCCAGTTCCATACACCTTACAGGCCTCAATGCAGTGGCCACAGCCAATACATAACTTGAGAAATTTATCCTCTACAACAGCGCCTGGAGGTCTAATGACCGGTTTGCAGGGAAATAGCTTACCAATTGCTCGAACAATCCTGATGAGAACTCTCATAGCTATGGAAGACATAGGTCAATTACCTCGATCTCATCTACATTACATGTACCCACTCCTCTCTCAGCAGCATACTTAATGTGCTTAACCTCTAATGCCTTCTCTAGCGGGTTGGCACATCCCTCTAATTCGAAGAGATACGTAGCAGCTATCAAATCTGCCGCAACAGGATCACCAGACACAAAGATAGTATTCGCTTTGACGAGATTACCGTGCTGTGGTCCGTGACGTATCATGACTTCAGTAGCATCAATGACGACTAGATCAGGTCTAATAGCTGTATTCAGATCTGCAATGCAGCTACTGAGACCAGCTAAGTGGAAGAGAGATTTCTCACTATCCGGTATAGCCCCCATCATGTTCTTCAGCGATATTGTGACTGTTGCCTCGACATGTCTCTTGAGCTTTGGTACTGATATCAGTACGTCACAGTCGTAGACCTCCTTATACACTTTAACACTCCTCAACGCACCCCCTCTCGTAGACACCTTAATTGGGTGACCAGATCTCTTCAGGTCAATTAGCTCAACACCTAACTCCTTAGCTAGCTCATGGTAACCACATAGCTTGAAACAAAGTGAAGTATCTAGACCACTTACAGCGCTCTCTGCAATGACTATATTAACATCGCTAACCTCGCTCTTTATCAACTCAATCAAAGCCCTAACAACTGCTGGATTAGTCACAGCATCCAACTTAGCGAAACCAACATTTGGTTTAATGACAACTCTATCACCAGACCTAATTAACTTAGATAAACCACCAAGAACCTCAAAACAGGACCTCAAACCGCTTCTGATATCAGTACTACGGACCTTAGCAACTAGAACCCTTCCATCCCTAATGTAGGGATTTAACCTACCTACTCTCGGTGGAAGAACAGTAGACCCACTAACCCTAACGTAATTCAGTACCTTTCTCAGAAAGTAACCACAACACACAACAAAACACCACTCAAAAATGATACAGCACTAACAACTCAATAACTTATCGACTTAGTAAATCAGTAATCAGAGCCCCATATCGAGAGTAAAACTCAACATACTCATCGAGAGTACGGCAGAATGGCAGCAGTGGCTTCTCAACATAACAGCTATTAAAGCTGTAGACGATACTTAAGGGCATCCAGATTTAGGACGCAATTCAGACTTAAGGCCGTGAATAAATCCATCAATGACCTTAACACATTCCGTATATGTAGTACATACGCCAAGGCCTTGTCACTACGTACCCAACCCTCCAATAGTCAGTACCGAAGAACAGAACCCTACCATCAACACCACGAAGCACAGTAACAACAGGAATACCCAACGTAAATTCTTCTGTAATCTTGGATGAGGTTCAAGTACTAAGAAAACAGCACAACACCACCAATGTAGGTACCTTAAGCGATTTCAGAATAGACCTTGATTAACGGCACTTACACTACGTGAAGACCACGTAATGAGGTCTACACCAAGTTCTTTAGCAATTTTCATAGCACCTAACTCAATAAACTTTAGATACACTCACGTGAAGTACTGATTTGACAAGTGGTGACAAGTCTCTACTCTCTGCTAATGTGCTTGAGAATTTTGAGGAGCACTATGAGTAGGATCACTGATCATTAATGTAGTTGGTTTTAGTTTCCTCATGTACCCTCAATCCGCGAAGGTACGTACTATCGTGCCTATCCTTAGCGTTGCACCATTACCCAATATGAGCGATAACTTAATTTGTAGGATCTCTAGAGCACGTGTTTTCGTCTATTTAGGGTAGGTAGTGCACTTTATGAGATTTGGAGAGAAGCTAGGTGCGCTCTTAATGGTTGAAGCTGCATTTGCTGGAGCATACGTTAGCATTACTCGTGGTTTCTTCTACTTGATGATGGTTGAACGTGGTTATAGTGTTAGGGATCTAGCTGTAGTTAGCCTAGTGGCTTCACTATCTATGGTGCTTGTGAGCTACCTACTGTACAGGAGACCTGAGCTACTTGAGAGAAGCGTCAAGGTTAAACTCCTCACCATGCACATACTCGAGAGAATTTTCTGGTGCATTCTACCATTCATAGTGTTTAGATTTAGCTACATGTTTATCCTCCTAGCTTACTCACTAGCACAGGTCATTACTGTACCTGTGTGCGTGCTGCTGAATACTGTGTTACTCTCTCAGCTAAGTGAGGACGAGTTCAAGAGCGTTACTGGGTGGAGGAATTCCCTTGGCCTAATCTCGTCATTAAGTGCTCAGCTATTGGCGGTCCACGTGTTAGCATCTATGAGGAGTCCAGTACGGTACTACTACCTTTACACAATTGCTCTACTCCTTGGCTTCCTCTCATGGATTCCACTTACTATTGCTAGAGTTAGGGACTATGTGAGGAAGGTTAGTGGTTACTCTAGTGAGGAGGTTGAGGTTATTGCTGGTACTACGTTCATATACTTGGTCCTTCTACTTGGATCAGCTAACATGCTCAGCATCCTCTGGGTACCATATCTGGTGAATGACCTAGGTGCACCGAGCTACCTAGTAGCTATCATGAACGCTGCTGGTACGATCTCTGGTTCCATATCGTCAGTTCTCTGGATTAGAGTTGTGTACAGGTACTATCTCTGTGGACTAGTTATTGACTCAGCTGTACCAACCTTAGTCATGACATTACCACCAATATTCCATCCAGCTCTAGCTGGGCTCTCAGCTTTTGGCTTTACAGCAGGTAACTTCATTGGCTACTTCATGTACTCGAAGATAGCGGAGAAAAGCGACCCCATAAAGAACTCCACTAGGTTAGCTGCTGCTAATGCACTGGGTCTCCTAATATCATTGATACCAGTTGCTATCTTGAATTTGAGCGCTAGGGATGGACTAATTCTCTGTAGTTGCTTGAAGGTACTAGCTCTCGTAATTGCTCTGCTGAGTATTAAGGAAGTATCGCCACTTCCTGATCCACGTATCAGGACTTATAGTAAGGTAATCTTCGAGACAGGTATGTTCTCATACAGGTTAACGCTCGAATTCACTACTCACTACGTACTATATACCTTGAAGATAGTAGCTGTTGTCCTTATAATGCTCTTCATGTACTTCATCTACAGGACAGTTACCATACTGATTAGTGGTGCGTAGTATGGAGTTATTGAACATGAGCAATGGCGAGGTAGCATTTGAGAGAATAATTCAAGCATTTAAGTTGGCACTAAATGAATTGATAGCACTGGTACCTGTAGTACTAGCATCTGTCCTCATAGTTGCACTCATGCTAGTAATTGCTAAGTACGTAGGTTCTCTTGTCAAGAGGATACTGAAGGTAGTTGGTCTAGATAGGATACTTGAGAGGTACGTAGGTACACCACCGATATCTGTCGAGAACTTCATCGTCGTATTCATACAGCTGGGCTTCGTAATACTTGGCGTAACAATATCCGTGACAGTATTCGCACCTGAGTACCTAGCTACCTACAACATGTACCTATCCTATATACTGAGGTTGATGTCGGCTGTAGCACTCATAATAATAACGCTCTTCTGGATAGAGGTACTAGTGAATAAGATTCGTGGTGAGAGCAAGGTAAAGGCATTTGCCTCACTAATAGCCTTCCTCCTAATACTCACCTTCATAATCGACGTAACAGCACTATCTGAAAGCGTTAAGTCATCACTCGTATTCGGAATATCCCTTGGACTTGGATTGACAATAGGAGTATTCTCCATATGGTACTTCATGCATGAATACCTTGAGCACTACATCAGCAGAAAGCATGGAGAGAAAGAGGTCAGACAAGGCTGATTGAGTTCTCATGGAAGAAATCACACCTGATAGCCCTATCTATCAGGTGAGAATAGGTCTCAATTCGATGGAGTTGCTGAAGCACTTTGAGAGTTGGTTAATTGCTCAGAACCTGTCCGTGGCTACGGTTAGGTCTCATGTTAGACAGGTTAGGTCTTTCCTCACGTGGTTTGGTAGGTCTATCGAGGATTTGAGTAGTTTCGATATTGCGTGTTACCTAGCTGAGTGCCGTAAGCGTGGTCTATCTGAGGCTAGTGTGAATCGCTATGCTTCTGCTCTCAAGAAATTCCTGAGGTTCCTAGCTAGTTACTTCAGAGCTAGGAGAAGGGTTGAGTTAGCTAATTACTTTGAGCAGGTGTACCGTGAGGTCAAGGTACCTAAGTACGACCTAGTTGAGGTCAGCATTAAGCGACACATGGAGCCTGATACAGCGAGGAAAGTCATAGACTTAATTCATGACCCCTACTGGAAGTGCTTTTTCGCTGTGCTGTATGAGACAGGTCTGAGGTTGAGGGAGCTTAGACAGGTCAAGGTAAGTGATGTTCACGAGAACAAGCACGGGTTCGAGATAGTTGTCAGAGATAGCAAGACACCTGAGGGAGTTAGGAAAGTGTACGTGGTTGAGTACTATCAGCTACTGAGGTACTACCTAGAGCATGTACGTCCGAGAGATAGCGAGTGGTTGTTCCCTGCTAGGAGAGACCCAAGGCAACCAATCTCCGAGAAAGCAATCTACAGCTTTCTAAACCGCTTCAGAAAGCGGACAGGTATCGTGATTAGTCCACACCGCTTTAGACACGCTAGAGCTACTGAGCTTTACCGCAAGGGAGTATCTGAGCAGTCGTTAATGAGGTTGTTTGGTTGGAGGACAAGGACAATGATTGATGTCTACAGTAAGCTTTCACAGCGAGATGTGGAGTCTGAGCTACTGAGCAAGGTCTACGGGCTATCCCCTGTAGAGAGTGAGAGGTCTCAGACTCGTAAGTGCCCGAGGTGTGGTGCTGAGGTAATACCCACAGCTAGGTACTGTCCATACTGTGGTCTAGCCCTAGATATTGCGTCAGTATTAGGCAAAGAGGAACAGGTACGGAAATACGCAGAGCTCATTGAAGCACTGCTGAGGTACCTAGAGGAACACCCAGAGTACCTGTCGAAACTATTCTCAAGGACTTAAAAGCGGACATGAAACACAGGCAGAGAACACCAAGACCCGCCCTATAGTCCAGAGGAAATGTTGCCTGAATTCAACAATAGTCTAATATGCGTATACGTGTGAGTGAACAGCGAGCGAGGTAATACACCACTTGAGGATGAATAGGGGCTCCTCGGGGGATGATGAAGGGCTTAGCGGAGCGACCCCGCAAGGGGGTATGGCTGGACCAGGCTAGCTGACCCCTACCCCCTCGCCCCGTGATAATGGGTTATTATCACCAATATTTAAGTTTCTATGCAATTACAGTGAAATTACCATGGTTACTTTCTCGTGAGGGGGTTTAAGAACCCTTGATACGTCTTTGCTTAGCCTTTCTTTCTGATTAGTCCTCCTATTGCTCCTCCTATCATTGATAGGAATGCTGAGGCTAGCATCATGAATATTATTGCTAACCCTGCTAACCCACCTGCCCATGCTCCTAGGAATCCAGCTACTGAGAAGCCTAGTACTGTCAGCACTATTGCTGCTAGTATTCCTCCAATGATTCCACTGAGGAACCCTGCTGCTGCTCCTCTACCTGCTCCTCCTCCAGCTACTAGACCTGCTATGAAGCCTCCAAGTACTGGTGCGAAGATGTGTAGTATGGGTGAGAGTACGGCTGTAGCTAACATACCTGCAAAGACACCAGCTATGAAACTCAGTACACGACCCATGTAGGGAAAACCCCGAGGAAACCAGATACAGAGAGGACATAAAGCAGTTCAGAACATAGAGAGCAATGAACCTAGCAACCTCAGAGGACAGAAAACAAGAACGCTCCTCCGGTCGGTGATGAATACTTGTACTTTTCTCTCGGTGACTTTCCTCAAGGCACTAAATAAGAAATTGCTCTACTCTACAGTGGTATGGATTCTGAGGATTTTTGGATTGGTTTTCTCCTTGGTTACAGTACTGGTCTTATTCATGCGAAAAACTTAACAACTTCAGAACTTGTCTTCAGGCTCATTTCCTGTTCCTTCATGCTCAGTGAGTTGTTGGGTACTAGACTTAATGAGTTCTTCAGCTCTTTGGAGAAGTTCAGCGACTTCACGACCCTTCTCAGTGAGCTCAATGTACCTAAGACCGTGCTTGGTATACGTCCTAACAAGACCGTACTGAAGACAGGTACTGAGGGCTCTGTAAGTACTGACAGGTGAGATACCGTATCTCTGAAGTTCTCTAATGTGCATAGCTCTACCTGTTTTGTGAAGAATTAGCAGCAATTTAATTCCCGGTCTACCTAAGTCATCAGCTAGAGCTGACATTTTCCTCTGTCGTTTTCTGGTGATAAACCTAATAACGATATCTTCGAGCATTCGTAACCTCATTCTCAGTCTATACCCGATTTAGAGGTATCACGTAATAATATTACAACGCTATATCTCGAAACTGATAAATTGTTATAACGTTACAGAGTTGTAACAGGGTGAGAGAGGTGCCTAAGAGTAAGGTGCCTATGGTCTTGGTTACCTTCCATATCCCGATACCACTCCTTAGAGAACTTGACAGGTTGGTGGAGGAGGGTAAGTTCCCGAGCAGGAGCGAGGCGATAAGGCACGCAATAATCCAACTCCTAGCTCGTGAGCGTCAAAGAACACAAATACACGAGGTGTTGGTAGCGTGACCATTGTCAACTATGTCGAGGTAATTAGGAACATCATACTCAATGCTTTGAAGGAGCATGGCTACATTAGTGACCTAGAGCTTGTTAGGGCTGTCAAAGAGGCTACGGGACTCAGCTACGTAGACTTTGCTCCCATTCTTGAGCAGGTACTGAGTGAGCTAATGAGGTCTGGCGCAATTAGACGTGTAATGTCAGCAAGCAACCCGAGAAAGGTCGAGCATGGGTGGGAGCTGTGTACACAATAAAGCCGAATGGATTCTACCTCAGGTTGGTTTTGGATGCACTGAAGTACTGTGCTAGGACTGAAAGAGGCTCTATTGTGTCTATTTACCCAAAGAAAGTCGCTAAGTTAAATGGGTACAGTGTTCGTGCATGTGGGAGGTATAGAGATGACAGTGAGGTAGAGAGGTCGCTATCCCCTGCCGAGCTATCTATCATTAGGTACTGGCTGGATTACCTCTGGGTCAATGGGCTGTGTAGCCGTGAGAAGACTAGTCGTGACAGGTGGAACTACGTATTCCCGAGGGAGAACTTGCCTAAGGCTATCAAGCTACTTGAGGAGGTGCTCAATGGTGAAGTACAAGATTGAGGAGATAGTCAAGGAGTTGAAGGTTGCTCTCAGGGATAGAGAACTCAGAGAAGCATTGCTGAAGCACTTCTCCAACAACCCAAAGGCTCAAGCAATCATACTACTCCTGTCAGGTGAGTGAGCATGATTGAGCTGAGTTTCAAGACGAAGCGGGACTTCGATAACTGGGTTAAGGCGCTGTATGACTTCGGTTCGAATCACTGTGTTGAGCCTGTCGTCATCAAGCTAGATGGTAATGACCTCTACGACAGGTACATGGTCTGCATTGTGTACCATGCTTGGACTGAGGAAGGTGCTTACGCAGTGACCTGTCTAGCCCGCATAGTAGCGATAGTGTACAGGGAAGGTGAGCAGAAGTGAGTCGCTACCACGGGCACAAGGTAACTATCACGATTATTGCGACAACAGGTTCTGGACTACCGACAGGTGAGCGAAAGAGCGATTTCATTAGATTCATGGTCGAGCAGGTACTGGAACGTGAGCTTTCTAAGAGGCTCCGTGATTTCCGTGTCCTCAAAGTCATGGTGAAGGTGATGTAGATGGTTCCTGCTACTACTACCTATTCTATTTCTAGTAATTCGTTTAGACAAAATACGCGGGACATTAAACGCGGTTCAGATTGGAACCAATGTTCCCTCTCAGAGGAATCATTGAAACCAATCATTGGAATCAATGTCAGTGGTATGATTGGAACCAATGATTGGAACCAATCATTCCACTCGCTTAGTCTCATTGGTTCCAAAAACGGAGAGAGGTGTTGAGTATCCCCCGAATAACTATCTACATCCATGAGAGCGATTGGGAAAAGCTGACGAAAATAGCTGAGCAGAGAGGACAATCAATGTACAGCATAGTGAAGCAAGTAGTACTTGAGTTCCTGAAGCTAAGTAACCCAATTGTTGCTCATGGTAAGCTTTCTAGGGATTTAGCTACCTGTCGGAGCATTATCAAGCGATTTGGTTGGTGTGCTCTCTGCATACATGCTGAGGTTGTTGGTGATAGGTTAGTCTGCAGAAAGACAGGCAAAGTCATAGAAAAACCCATATGGCAATGCCCACACCCCATACCCAAGGTGTAAATCATGCTTTTTACACAGCTGCAGCTGTGTAAATGATTTTTACTCACTGACAGGTGCGTAAATTTGGTGAGAATTCATGTCCGAGATGGAGAAGTTAATTAGGAACCTGAACATACTGCGAAACTACTTCAGCAAGGTACCACCTGAAGTCATTGAGGCTCTCATGTACTTTGAGGATAGGTTCTTCACTGAGAAATACCATGTTGTTCGCTCTAAGACAGGTAGGGAGTATCGCTACAGGTACCTCTACATCAGGTTGAATGACTACAGGACACTAGGTTACTTCAGGATAAATGATAGCAATGATGAATTGCTGCTACACGAAATTAGGCAGGTCAAGGCATTTTCACAAGCACTACTACAGTACATAGCAATGCTCAGACACAGCAAACTAGCAAACCTCACCAAAATTTACTCAAGGACCTTGAGTAAAAACAACCAATAACACATCAGCAATTGGGGAAATTGAATTGGGGTGATGCCCCCTGAACCTCAAGGTCTATTTCGTGAAGAAAACTAGGCAATACGAGGTCTATGAGGGCTCTAGGAGAATCCTCAGGACTAAGGTACATGCAAAAGCTCACGAGTACCTATCGAAACAAATCAATTCAAGTTTTGAGTTCTACTTTGTTTGTTGCAATAGGGAGCACCTGTTAGCATGTTCACGTTTCTTTGAACTCACAGGTCGCAGGCTCAATGTGTTGATTAGTTACAACTTCATACGTGACAGGTACCTCACACAGGTGCTTCAGCAAGTTAGACCACACCTAAGCAAAGTCATGATTGATTCAGGTGCTTTCCATGTACTTATCCGCAAGGTACCCCTGGAAAAGTTCCAGAGCTACATAGGTGAGTACGTGAATTGGCTCAACAACCACACAGAGCTTTACGACTACTGTGTCGCACCTGACGTACCCTGTGATGAACGACCCGCAGAAAAAATCCAGAAACTACCAAACAGGTACAAGATAGAGCTAACCATAGCTAACACAGTTCACTGGATAGATAGGTTGACAGACCCTCGCAAGGCTGTGGCTGTAGTTCAGGGTTATTTCGTGAATGAGTACCTGCTCTGTGCTGAGAAGCTGAAAGAACTCGGGCTCACAACAGCAAAGACAGGTGTCGGCTCTTTATGTGTCAGGAAATACAGTAGACAACAAGCACGTGAAGTACCACAGATACTAGCTAGCATAAGACAGGTCTTACCGTCATGGGTGAAACTTCACGCATTCGGTCTTCAGCTAGATTTCTTACCGACCTGTCTCAAGTACCTACACAGCTCAGACAGTGCCTCATGGCAATTAAGTTACTCAAAGTTCAATAGGATACGAATAGCGAACCTGTCGACAGGTCAAACAGTTGAGCTTGATTTAGTTAGTCATGGCGGAGCGAGGAAAAAGAACCTAGACCAAGTCACGATATACACATACAACCTCTTAGCCTACTGGAATAGAGTTCAGCAACTAACGAGACAGGCAGCACAGACAAAATAAAGTAAGTGTTGAAAACTGCTCAAGTCCCCATGTTCTCTATCTCATGTCCTGTAGGGTATAGGTTCAGTTTCTTTATGTACTTGTACACTGTTTGACGTGAAACACCGAGTGCTCTAGCTATATCACTTATACTGTAACCTTTCTTCAACATATCCTCAATAGTCTTCTCCCTATTAGCAGTCTGGATAGCTACCTGTAAGTCCATGAACACCTTCTCAACAAAGAGCCTCCTCATTTCCTGATACTTCACATAGATGTCGTGGTCTAGCTTAGGCACGAAGGTATCTACACCAATTTCCTTCACCACGAACTTACCCGTAGGAGTCCACGTAAACCTGTAGATGTGTGCCTCTCTCTCACCTTGCTTACTCTTCCTAATGTGTACATGTATCCAACACATCTCACGTAGTGCTCTTAAGAGCAGGCGATAGGTAGGTACCGTGAATATGACAGCACCTGTCACAGTCCTAGCAACCTCAAGGAACTTTACAAATAGCTGACGGTCTTCTTTAAGAAAGTCATATTTGCTTATCCACACACCAGCATCATCATAGCACAGACACTTAACACGCTTACGATACCTAAGACACTCCCTAATAATTGGGAAAGACTGCTTAACATCGAAGAATACGTAGTTGAGAGCAGTCTCCCTACAATACAGCTCACTCAAGACCTTGATAGCGTAGGTAGTCTTACCAACCCCTTGCTGACCCTGAATAACAATAACCTCAAATCCATTGTTCCTGAAAGCACGCTCAATTATCTTAGTTAGGACAAACGGCATACCTCACTCCTCCTCAATCTCCTCCTCACGACCAACAGGTATGAACCTCTTACGACCCATTACATGCGTTATAGTCCTGAAGAACTTAGCAAACGATAGCAGAGCTGAGTAACCACGACCGCCCTCAGCTAACCTCAACTCAAGGTAAGGTATGATGAATGAGTCTCTCAAGTCCTGAAGGTTGTACCTGTCGCATATGAAGAGCAACGTAGCTATCTTACGAGCCTCACCATACTGCAACCTAGTTAAGCGAAGTATGTTCCCCGAGGTAAGAGCCTCAATTAGTTCCTCTGACATGAGCCTCACCTCACAGGTGAATGATACCGAACTTCACGAGCATGAACATGATGTACGCACCTATGATTAACCCACAAATCAGAGCAATGATGACAGGAGTAGCCCTAACAGGTACCTTCTCCGTTAGCAGAGCCCTCAGTACCTGTCCCTTGATAATCTGCGATATAGTGTCACTATCAATGTAGGGGTCTTGATATTGACCACAGAAGTACACTATCTTTCTGACAGGTGCCCACACCTTCACGTCTCTAAACACCCTAACCCTACCCCCAGCAAGCACCAGCTTCCTCTCCGGATTGAGCAATTTAGCAGGCGTAATCTCGACATGCTTATCGTTCACGATAATAGCTATGTGCTTTGACCTGAAGATACGTCCTTCAGGTCTCGCTAGGAACATCATGATGAATGTGACAGGTATAGCTACGCAGTATATTGCGACTAGGATAGGGCTCAACATAGGGCTCACCTACAGAGTCTTCTCAGCTTCAGCAATGAGCTTGTTCAGGACCTGCTCAACCCTCTCAATTCGCTTAGCTAACTCACTGAGCCTATCCTCACTATGATTTGAGCCTAGCTTACTCACGTCGATAGCGTCTAGGAATATCGAGAGCGGAACAGCAATAGCGTACTCAAACCTCTCAACCTTACCACTCTGCTCGACAGGTATCGTAACTTGCTGAGCCTCCCTCTCCCTCACCAAAATCAGAACACGGTCAGGATTCCTAACCGCAGAGACAGGTAGCTTAGACAGGTACGGTCTCCTACCTGTCTCACTTTCGGACGTGTACGGTCTACCTCTCTGAAAGTGAAGTACTAAGCACAGAGCACCGAGACTAGCTAGAGCAATGAAACCAACCCACTTCAGCGTAAAGACCGCTCCAGAGGATATCTTAGCAGTCAGTGGTGACAGGTATGGGTCATACCAAATCAAGTACATGACTGCACCTGTGAGCAGTGCTGTGCTCAGGTAAAGGAAACGAGTACTCACTTACAACCCACCTCACTTATGTAAACTTTTTCACAAAAACCATAAGGTCAACTTGCGAGATATCCTGAATAATCACTGAACACGGAGCAAACCTGAGACAGGTCGAAAAGTAGGAGGTGAAGTAGGTGGACATAGACCTAGGGAACATCCTGAGAGCTGTCCTGTTTGTAGCCCTAATACCCACGCTATTCGGAGCTATAGCTGGATTCGTTGACCCTTCACTACAACCAATGATACAGCCCCTACTCAGCCTAGTACCAATGCTCATAATCCTCAACCTAATCAAAGACCTGTTCTCAGAAGCTGGAGCAAAGGGATTCGTCAAGATATTCGATATCCTACTGCTCGTAATGATGTTACCTGTCCTAATCAACATGTTCGGAGCAGCCACAGGACAAAACGAAGCACTAGCACAAGTCTCAGGACTCCTACAGCAACTCCTACCAATCCTACTATTCATCAAGCTCATCGAAGAGATGGTTTAGTTCCTTCGAGGTGATTAAGCTATGAAACCCAAGCCCCTTTTTGCAATCTTAACAGTACTCACTCTAGTGCTCATAGTGGCGGTTGTTAATGCTGGTGAGTACACGCTATACGATGTACTTCAGTACGCTCATGAGGTACATGTCTTCGGAAAGACATACAACACAGCAAGTTATGGCACCACAACTTACTCTGGGACATGGAATCTAACTGATGTTGTGTCGGGGAGGAAAGTTACATTTGGCTACAGGCAATACCTACAAGACCCAGATAGCTCCGACACAATCGTTATTGTGTTTCAGAAGAATACAGCTATCGAGGTCGGTACTGGTAGCGGGAAGTGTGTCTACGGTAAACCTGTCGTAATTACGTATGATACTGAAACAGGAAGGAGGACTATGTACTACATTGATGGCGGTGAACTGAAGAAAGTAGGTGAATTCACTGGTGGTACCTACGTCTACTGGAACGGTACAAAGTTATGTCAAGCACTACGTTTCAAGGACTGGTTAGATTTCCACAAGTTCTTTAACAACACATGCATGTTAATACTCCCAGACATCACGACATACGACTACAGGATAATTGATGGGTCTTCCGAGCTATTAAAGGATAAGTGTGGTGGAAATGGTTTCCACACCCTCATTATCTTCGGTGGTGAGTACCTAAACAAATCGATAATTGTTGAAGTTGCTGGAGCCTACGGAATCAAGAACATAACGCTCACTACAGAACTCAACACAGTCTACACGATTGACCCAAAGCACTTGAAGTTAGCTGTGTTCACAGGTAACCTAACGGAGACGCTATCGAGGGCGAGCCAGAGCACAGAGGAAAGTACACAGGAAAGTACAACTAACACGACAAACGAGACCTCAACACCAACCACAGCACCAGAGACGAAGGTGTACAAGGTCACGATACATGTCTACGATGTGGATACCAATGAGGAAATCACATCAGCAATGGTTAAGGCGGGTTGGTTCACGAAGACAGGTTCACCTGTTACCTTTGAGTTCAAGTGGAAGGAACCACAGTGGTTACCTATCTCAGCTAGTGCTACAGGTTACAAGTCCTTCAGCACAACTATCTGGGTCGATACCAACATGACGCTGTGGGTAGGGCTAGTCAAGGAAACCTCGAACAGCACCGAGCAATACAGTAAATTACTGAGGCTCGGTGTCTCAATTGCGGGTGTTGGTTCAACTCCATATTGGGCTCAGGAAAACAAGACATTCACAGAGTGGGCTAATGAGGTTGAGCAGTTACTATCCTCATCACAGGCTCCTGAGGTTAAGTATGAGACTACGTGGTATGGTTTGAAGATAGTCGCTGTGAAGGTACCTTCAGGTAGACCAGCATACGGAGTAGCGACTATTGTCGCTGTTAAGAAAGGATTTCTCGGTACCCTAACATGGGAAGAAGAACTCGGTACTGTGCAAATAGTGAATGGTACGGGTTATTTCCATGTTGACTACGAGACAATCAAGAACAAGCTACAACTCAAAGAGTGGGGAGGGGAGTACTTCTACGGTTTCAAGATTGTATGGAAGGTCGGTGACCTAGACCCAGAGGTCGAGGTTGTACCTGTCAAGAATACATGGACGCCTGTCTACATTCAGGTGAATGAGCAGACAGGAACCTACTCAGCAACAACACTACCACAGACAGCATTAACGAATGTCGGAACATCACTAACACAGATGCTCATAACCCTACTACCACTGTTCATCATATTCGCACTCATTGGAGCTATTACAGGTCGTAGAAGGCGATAGAGCATGACTAACCGCTACGTCTACCTTGGAAAGAAAGTGAAGGACATAGGCAAGAAAGGACTAGACCGACCAAGCGAGTACCTAGCAATAGCGAGAGCTATAGCACAAGACTACAAGGCTGGTAGGATAAGTAAAAAGACTGCTCACGGACGCTTTTTACTACTTTACAGGCTCGTGGATAAGAATAGCAAGCTGAAGGTACCTAAGTCAGTTAAGGAACGTCTCAAACGCAAGATTAAGGAAATCTGGATGAAGACCATTGGAGGTGGGAAGGTGGCTCGAAAGAGGAAAAGAAAGAAAAGGTAGGCTCAAGTCACATCACCTGTATGTCGCTCTAACTACCTAATTTCTTGAGCTTGCTCTAGTCCTCAAGAATTCTTTACACATGTCTCATGTCCTGCGACCTGTCACCTAGACCTGAACTAGCTCAAGACAGAAGGTGGGTGACTTCTCTCAACTTATTTAGGTCAGACAAGGCTGAATTCTTCACGGATCTGCCTCGCCTGGGCTCATCATAAAGCAGCCAATTACCTACTCTCGAGACCCTCTAATAAAGATCACTAATCAGCAATCACATACCTAACCTCACCAGTGAAGCACCACTCACTCTCATCACTACGTTTGAGATCCACATCTACACACTTCTGCTGAAGATACAGTATTAGTTCTCGACTCGGGATTGCCTCACTAGGTAGTGAATCAAGAACACGTCTATACTGTACAGCTATGATTCCATCGAAGTACTTACTTAGCTCCTCAACTGACTCAACAACCTTACTCTCTGGAATTAACTCAATACCGAAGAGGATGTAAGCAATGAAGCTAACCTCATCACCATAAACTTCACGACATTTCTCCCTAAGAGCATTCAACCTCACAATCTCACTCTGAGGAATACCCTTACACAACACAGCATTTCTCAGGTACTCATCCCAAACCTCAATACCAACCCTAATAACGAGCCTACTAGGTTTAAGCAGCTCAAGCACCTGTCTCACAGAGTCAAAACTTAGGTACTCAGGTCTAGACTCAATATCCACAATTCTACCACAGGTAAATCTAGAGAGCTTGAGCACGGTATCCAGAGGTAGCTCAAAGAATGAACCACCATTAAATACAGTAATTCTCTCAATACTAAACCTCAGGGTAGCATCTTCCAGAAGCGACAATATCTTGTCATTTGTCTGAATTACATCGGATAGTGAGTTACCTGCCTCAAGGAAGAAGGGACAGAAGACACATCTACCCCAACGACATCTAAATCCCTTGAGTATCACGATAGCTCTCTTCCTAGATCTCTCAATCACAACACCTAGCACTGAGAATCTCCCTCAAACCACTAATTAACTTACTCAAACTAGTTGGAGTTATGAGTATGAGATCTGGATCATCGTAGTAACCACCTAGAGATACCTCATCAAGCTCATGAGGAGGTACCTCATTAACTCTCGCAGCTAAGTTCTTAACCTCAATACCTAGCATGGAACAAGCACGCTCTAGAGCAGCATAGCTATCTGAATCCCACCTTAGATACGACACAAAGCACTCATAATAACTCCTAAATCTACTCAGGAACAATCTCAATCTCTCACAGGTAACCTCCCTATAGAGTACCTTCACTTCACTAGTTTCATACTTAGGATTCCAGTCATACGCACAATAGGGGTAGTACTCTTCAAGCTCTCTCGGTACGATACCGGCATTCGTTATAATGACTTGATGAATATCCTCGTAGTACCTACCTAACGACTTCAAAGCCCTAATTATGAAGTAGTGTATGTAGGATTGAGAGTACGGCTTACCGTAAGCACATGGTAGGAAGAGACAGACTCTATACCTCTTCCTTGGCTTCCACTCAGTTAGTAATCTCTTAAAACCCTCTTCAAAGAATGGGTGCTTAAGGTACCTAAGACCTACACCTCTGAGGAATTCCCTACCATCACCAGACCAGATAAGTTCGTGACCATCCCAAATAACGTACAAGCTAGATCCCTCAAGAAGTTCTCCACAAACCAATACACTCTAATAATTCTTAGCAATTCTTCCCCTAAAGAATAGGTCAAGACGAGGTGATGTATTTGTCAACTAAGAAACGTGAAGAGAGATGGGGTACGTGCCCGAAGTGTGGTGGAGGATTGAGAAGGAGAAATCACCCAGAGATATTCCAGTGTAGGAAGTGTGGTACGTACTTCTGTGGTAGGTGTTGGAAGGCAGAATTCATGTCCTATGCAGAAGCTTTAGAGCACTTAAAGGACTGTACTGGTTAAGGTGATGTACTCTGAATAACTTATCCTATGTGCTTGGCAGTGTATTTAGGGATTCTGGTGTCCAAGTACTTGCTGTTGAGGGTAGAGCACTACAGAGTAAGATCGTTAGTGCAATTATCCAAAGTTGTAGGGAGATGAACATCAATGTCATTGTGCTACCTAGTGGTAGAGACGTGGTCCTATCATCAGTCGCTACTTCAAGTACTTTCCTGCGTACTCTAGCAGTGATATCTCATGAAGGTTTTGCAGAGTCTCTCGATGTACTTGAGAAAGTGAGTAGAGTAGGTTGCAGAGGTGCTTTAGTGATAACAGTTGTCGATGAATTTAGACAAGATATCCGTGTACTGGCTTCAGCCCTAAAGCTTCCAGTACTAGAGCTATCAACAGCTAGCTACATCCCGTTGATCTACAGTAATTGCTTTGAGTGGAGTGAAGCAGCAGAGCTACCATACGTAGTTAGGTTGTTATGTCCCTTAGTGTGGTCTAAGGTTGAGTACCGTGGTGAAGGTATTGAGAGGTTACCTAGAACACCTGTCTTCAACAAGCACTGGCACAGAGTGTATAGGTGGGTACCTGAGCTACATGATAGGTACTCTGTGAATCTGCAGGAGGTTGATAGGTGTCGCGATGTTGCTAGAGCTTTTGCAGAGTTGGGTACTCTATGTAGGGAGTGGGGTAGTGGTGATACCTGTGTTATTAGTAGTGGCTTTGCTAGGTTCTGTATTGAGTTAGGTGGTGTCTGTTTCCTAGATGTACCTTACGTGTATCCTTTTCCTCGGGAACTTCTTAGGAAGCAACTTCATGAGTATCGTAGAGCTATTGTTGTTGAGATTGGTGTTGCTTCCTACCTCAGTGATTTGGTTAAGTCTATTTTACCGAGTGGAGTTGATGTAGTGACTATTATTGGCAATGATATTGTTGATGCTGTGAATAAGTTGTCAGCTGTACTTAGGTGTACCGTGAAGGGTGTTGAGTTGATTAATGGTCTCGAGAGGTATAGTGAGGCAAGGAGTACAGTTAGTGAGGAGTGTTGTGGTTGCGGTTTAGTTGCTCTTGCTTATGCTCTGTACCGAGTACTTAGGGATAGGGGTGATGTACCTGTTATCGTATTTGATAGGGGGTGCCTCGGTAGGCTGTTAATGAGATTTAGAGGGGATTTGAAGCCAAATTACTCAATACTTTCAACATCGTACTCGATTGATGATGTAGGGGATATAGGGGATATTTCTCTAGCACCTAGGTCAGCAATTACGACATCTATTGGGTATGCAGTAGCTAGGTATCGTGATGGTCCTATCCTCTGTGTATCTGATGGTCTTAACTTCCTCACTCAAATCCATAGTATTAAGGTGTTGAGGAGGGTTGGTGATGTTAAGTTACTTATTGTGGTCACTAGAGGGTACAGTGGATCTGAGCTGTTTGAGGATCTTGACGCTGTGAAGTTGCTTGAGGTCCTTGGGTATTCTCGTGAGGAGGTTCTGGTTACTGATTCAGGTAGTGTTAATGAGCTAGTTGAGTTCTTGAGTAAGTTACTTAGTAGGCCTGAGGTTAGAGCTATGGTGTATCTAGTCAATTGTCGTAAGGGTAGAGAAGTTGTTTGTAGAGGAGTTGTCGAGTTTATTGCTGAGAACTGTGATGCTTGTGGTGAGTGCCTTAAGGTCCCTTGTCCTGCTATCGAAATTTCTGAAACAGGGACACCAGTAATTAAGCGTGAGCTCTGTATTGGTTGTGGTATATGTTGTGAGGTCTGTACTAGAGGTGCTTTGAAACTTGCGCAGTAGGTACCTGTATGGCTATCCTGTGATTGCTGTTCTTGGCTACAAGAATTCCGGTAAGACAACCCTGATATCTCTACTAGTTAATTCACTACAGAGACGTGGGGTTAAGGTTGGTGTCATAAAGCACATTGCTGATAAGTACTTCACTATTGATACACCCGGTACTGATACATGGAAGTTTAGGGGATGCGGTAGCAGTGTTGTTGGGTATGTTGCAGATAGTGGTGAGGCTGGTCTCTATGGTGATCTTGGTGATCTAGGTATGTTACTTAGGTTCTTCCTTGAGCTAGGTTGTGAGGTTGTTTTTCTTGAGGGGTTCAGTAGGTGGGTTAGGGATAGGGGTGATGTTGCTAAGATAGTGTGTGTAAGAGGTTATTCTGAGGTTTCAGAGCTTACTGAAGGTGTTGTGAATGTAATTGCGGTGTGTAGTCCATACGTTTCTGGTGATGGTATTGTTAAGCTACCTGAACAATTTAATGAGGTTTTAACGAGAGTTCTAAAGTACGTAGAGCTTCAACGTAAGGTACGTGAGGTACTAACTCAGCTACCAGGTCTGGACTGTGGGAAATGCGGTTTACGATGTTGCGGTGAGTTTGCTCTTGCTGTGGTTAGGGGTTTAAGGAAGTTAGAGGAGTGTAGAGCTAGAGGCGGAAGTTTATCTAGGGTCACTGTTAGGGGTCGTGAAGTTGCTCTTAATAGGTTTGTATCTAAGCTACTTCACGATATTGTGCTTGCTATCTTGAAGAATTTGAAAGGTGTTGAGGTAACAGGTGCTGAACACATTGAGGTGATTGTAGAGTGATGTAGTTAGAACAGTGGAGCTAGTACGTAGCATGCCGCAGAGACCACTAGTGGAAGTGTTAAGTTATCTTCTGGACTGTATGCTTCTGTCACTACGGCTATTGAAGCTACGATTACCGATACTGTTGGTTCCAGACCAAGTGCTACTAATATCACAGCGAATACGAATGCTGTTATGAACATCGCTGGTAAGCTAGTCTTCGAGTGGGGTATGGTGTACCCATTTAGCACCCTTGTGAGTATTGGTGAGAGAGCATCCACTATAGCTAGGGATAGAATTCCGTACATGACATATTCATTAAACAGTATATAGGAGATGAGAACTGAAAGAGAGCCAAAGGTCGCTCCAATATAACCTGTTTTCTTCTCGTAATCACGCTCTATACTCGAAATAATTGATGTAACTGTGGTCTCGAACTTAACTATGTGCATCTCCACGTCACGAATTAACTTACTCAATTCCTTAATCGGTACTGGAGTTCTCTGAAGACTCACTTGAAGACCTTCAAAGATCTTTCTACGTGCTTCCACAATTCTCCTTCTCAATTCCTCTGTGAGTAAGGGTGCTCTTACCTGGAAACTATTTACGAAAGCACATGAGAAGCAAACTAATGAATAGATGAGGGTTGTTACCTCATGTGGTGAGGACCCATACTGCGCAAGTACTCCAGCATACAGCTTCGGAGCTATGAGTGCTACAAGTAGTAGGAGACACAATGTTGTGTGAATGCTCTTTCTAATAATTAGCGTCTTAAGCGAGTCCGACATGACCACTAGTCAGTATCACTACAGCAAGGTACTATTAAATGTGACCTACCTTAGACCTAGCTTTGCTGAACTGAATCAGACAATAGCCCCCAGCTCCTCATCGCTCAGTGGTAGGTCTCTTCATCACCTACTAGAACTAACTTCCTGAGGTACTTAATGTACATATCGCGGAGTTGCATAATAACCTCCCTAACCCGTGTAGCACTAGATCTAGCTCTCTGAACTAGTGATTCATCACTCGAGAGCACAAGTAGAAGGCTCAACAACTCACCAATATTACTCGCTACCAGTAGAGCACCATTACCCAGGAGCTTGAGGTATGGATCGGGTACTGCTCTAGCTAAAGCAACTACAGGAAGACCTAGATAGAGAGACTTAACGATCTTAGACCTAGAACCAAATAAACCCTTAACCTGAGGAATGACGACAATACTACCCCCAACAACATCCTCTAAACTAGGAACCTCACCAACTAATTCACAGAACTTAACAAACTTAGAAACCAACCTAGTAACCCTACCAACAACTCTACATCTCAACGCAACACCAACACGCTTCAAAGCACCTACAACACGATCCAACACAAAAACAGCCTCAACATTAGGCTCAAAATCACTACCAAAGAAAACAAAAGTAGGTTCAGCAAATCTAGGACCCTCCACAGCTCGTCTAGGTAATTTAAGTAGAAGGGGACCAAAGAAAACCCTCACACCAAAGCTGCATAGGAAAATTGTCTCGATTAGAGAGAAGGAAAGTACTAGAAGGCATTTCCTTAAGCAATTCACCTCAATGCAACCAAGAATCCTCACTAAGTGATCAACGACTACACTAGGACCACTACTAAGCTCAAGATATCTTAAGTACGTTAACTCACCACATATACCAATGACCTTCTGACCAAGAACCCTACATATGAGTAGTAGAACTGGGTAGTCCGTGTAGTGGATCATGACGTACTTAGGCTTAACCTCTCTAAATACATTCATGAGAGAGACATAAAGCGAGAGATCGATTAGTAGAAGGAAGTTCAGGATTATGAAACCAAGCAGTCTTACAAGACCATAGCTACCACGCTCTAACGAACGAATAGTACTCCTAACACCTGACCTGTAGTACTGCATCAACACCATGGTGGAGAGAGAAGGTAAGTCCTTAAAACTAGTAATCGATATGTACCTCACAGTACATATAGGACGAAGTTCATCAATCAGTGATGCTAGTAACTCGCAACCACCACTCCTAGGTTCAAGTACCTCCTCAATACTATGAACAGACAGCACAACAATACTCAGCGCCACAATCTAGACCTCACTAAATACATTAACTGAGAACCTAGACGTGTACAGGTGATAACCCAGAGAACTAAGGTCAATACCGAAGTCACTACAGCACAGGTACACACAACGTGATTAACTACGGGAGTAAAAGCGATATGAGTACAATCACTAGTTACTCGTACTAAGGAGGTAGTAGTGAAGCAAACACCAGTAAACCTAGCACACTCTCTACAACCCACTACACACCAGATATCACGTGGGTAGTACTTAACCTTCCACTCAACTACGTAAGTACCTCTATCGAGATTTAGACTTAAATCACGAAAGTTCACCCCAACAACACTACTCCGTAGGTACTTCACCAATTCACGAAGAGACGTAAACTTAGTGCTAAAAAGCACGAGAACATAGTCAACACACATACCACATTCAGCTCCACCCCTAACGGAAAAAATGACATTACTACCACAATGCTCACCGAGAAACACTAGATGAGGAAAATTAGGTAGCGATATGGAGTACGTACCCCGTACAGACTTTACACAGAGAGCACAACCCTCATCCCCCCAAGCTAGAGCATAGACCCAGTACGGAATACTCAAGTTAGGTACCTCAAGATGGAGGGTATCACCATCACGAAGCTTCAGAGCAAGACCACGAACTCTACTACACTTCACGAAATCACCACTCCTCAACCACAACTCAGGTTCCCATACGTATAGTAGAGAGAGGTAACCACGTTCAATCAAACCCCTTAAAAGGTCGTTAATTCGTTCTACTTCATCAGATTTAACAAACAATAACACATCTATAACATTAAGACCACAGACATTAACTACCTCAACCTCGTGAAGACCATTAGAAAGGTAGAGAATACCTACAGGAATAAACCTCAGAGACACGACACTGGATCTAGTACTAACGGAGAACACCCTACCATCGATAACTACCTCGATCTCACCCCCACGATCGTGCTTTAGAGCACGAATTAACAACAAATACACACCAGACTTCTCAACTCTAAACACCACCTTGAGATTGCAACCACTCTTCTCACAAGCAACAACACTCGAAAAAGCATATCCCAGCCTCGCTAACCAGAGGTAAATCTCAGGTGAGAGTGCTGCCCATGAAACTGTGTAGTTCTTCCTTGGTTCACAGTACCTACTTAAGTCAATCACTATAGCGTCTTGAGTAAGGTAGGGAAGAATATCGTAGATAGTACTGGAGCTAAGTACCAGAATCACATGATCTAGCTCACCACCGAGTAGAGTAGTGAGATTCTGCTGAAAGAAATCCCCCAGGAGGTGAGCAGTAGGTACCTCAGCAACATCTACTCCAAGATCTTGAAGCAAATCCAGAGTGAAGAGGTCACCAACAATGACAAGACAAGTTCTTGAAGCAGCTACCTTAGGTGATGGAGGAACCGCTGTAACGAAAGGTAACTTCCTAACACCCCAATAGTGCTTAATCGCCTTAAAGAACTTTAGCGGATTGGCCATGAACTCACCACTAACATCATCAACAACAATGTACTTCACACCTAAGCACCTAGGTACTGTACTCCAATTAAGTACCTTGAAATTAGCTAGATTAAGCTCATAGAAGTAGTATGTGTGAGCTACCAAGTCCTGCAGACAACCAGGTAAGTACACAACACCTCTCCTATACCATACCCCAATGAGAGGTAGTGGAGAGAGCTCTTGAGCAATATCCTTGACAAATGTCTTAGTAGGTAGGTAACGAGGGTAAACACTTGCTGAATCTGGAAACCACATCACCCTATCGAGAACTAGACCAGATAACCTACTAACTACATCATGAGTCATCGTAGGTGGTTTAGCTAATTTGAAGAACTCTATAGAAGCTAGTGAGTGGAGCAGGAAGTGTGGAGTAGATCCCACAGCAACGATAGAAATAAACATCATAACCACTGCAATGAGTACCTTAATACTCAAGCTGTGTACCGTCCTAAATCTCAATCGTGTAGAGAGCACCATACGCAGAGCATCAATAGAGGTAGCAATGAGTAACGTAAGACCAACAGCACTAAGGTACAGAAACTTCGTACTCTCCCTAAATAGTGAAAGCGCTGGAACTACACGGTAAAGAGCTATGTACTGCTCAGTAGCTAGATACGGTAAGAAAGCCAGAACAATACCAATCACGTAAAGTACGAAACCAACCTGAACAATCCTACATCTAATCCTACTGAGTGCTATTGTGAGAATACACGCTAACCACAGCACTAGAACATACTCGAAGTACGGTACTAAAGCACCAGCACTTGAAACAGATACGAAGGGGGCATATAGGAGAGCTGTAGAGAGGGAAGTAACCTCAGCTTCACCCCACCTCGTTACCAATTCCTCAATCGGTACCAAGCCGTACCCTGGTATGGTAGTGATGGTGTAGTAGAGAGATAGTAACCAAGGTAGGAGTGGGAGTGCACATGCTATAGCTGTGTAAGGTACATACCTAATTACCTTCCTCAAGTTCTTCCTCTTAACTAATACGTAGAGGACTACGAGAAGAGGAGTGAGGACTACTAGGTGGAGCTGAGTCATCGATACTAGAGCTAGTGCTAGACCTAGGTAAATCGCGTAGTCCCTACGTGGTTTCTCAGTAAGTAAATCAGCTAGCAATACAGTGAGCGGAGTTAGTGAGTAACCTATACAGAAGAGTACCTGACCTATAGCTAGTCTATTCAGTAGGAATGGTGATGTCGCGTAGAATACTGCAGCTATAGCTGAAGTTGCTTTGCTGAATCCTAGGTGTCTGAGGAGCATATAGGTAAGTACGTAGGATAGCAGTATGGATGTGCTATACCATACCTTAACGTAGTTTGTAGGGCCAAATATCATCGATATGAGGTAGGTGATTACATAGTACAGACTCAACCTAATGTTTTCTGGGTCGAGAGTACCCATGTTCCAGGTCAAGTCACATAGCTTCAATACCTTCTCCTTAACTAATCTCATATTGAAGAACTCAAAGGTATCCACAGACACCACTATACCATCTCCTAGAAAGAGCTGAGAGGATGCCCAGATACAGATGGCTAAACCCATAACTGAGGGAAGTTCTTTGCGAAGCGATGATCGTAATGTGTATAGACTCCTCCTCACTGTCTTCTCCTCGGTGTCCACATGGGCGTTAACCTACTTGAGTTACTACGTAGATACGATAAGACAGGTATTTATAATGTATACTTGAGGTGGCATGAGCTGCTTAGCGATACGTACAGAGTGGTCAGAGAGAGCTTTAGTGTGCCTAGGGAGATTAATGTCCATGGTAAGGTCATTAGGTATGGAGATATCAATAAGGTTGTTATCTGTGGCATGGGTGGTTCAGGTATTGTCGGTGATCTAGTGTACGACATGTACCAGGACGTAGCTGAGGTACCTATCGTCGTGATTAAGGACTATCACCTACCTAGGTTCTGTGATGAGAGAACTCTGGTCATAGCTATTAGCTACTCAGGTAATACCGAGGAGACAATTAGTGCCTTTGTTGAGGGTATTGAGAGAGGTTGTCAAGTTGTCTCGGTGTCGTCTGGTGGTGTATTAGAGGAGTTTGCGAAGAAGTTAGGTACTCCACATGTTGCTGTACCTAGGGGAACTCAGCCTAGAGCCGCTCTCCCATGTTTAGTTGCTGCTACCTTAGCTATCCTAGAGAAATTTAATGTGATTGGTGATACCGGGGGTGATGTTAAGGAGTGTAGTGCTGTCCTTAGGGATGTGATTGAGGAGAATAGACCTGAGGTAGGTGGTAGAGCACTTGAGCTAGCAAACGCTATTGGAGATAAGGTACCGTTCATCTGTGGTCACACATTCTACAGGGGTGTAGCTATTAGGCTGAAGAATGAGTTCAATGAGAATAGTAAGGTGGTTGCAGTAGCATCTACATTACCTGAATTTGATCACAACGATATTGTTGGTTGGGAGCTTAAGCCAAGTAATGTAGTACCAGTATTCATTAGGGATAGGGATGAGGATGAGGTTACTAGAGCTAGAGTTACCTGTACGGAGGATGTATTGAGGTCGCTGGGTCTACGTATTGAGGAGATTTGGGCTAGAGGGAGATCTAGATTAGCTAAAGTACTATCCCTGTGCCTACTCGGTGGATTAGCTAGTGTGTACTTAGCTGTACTCCGTGGTCTTGACCCAGGTGAGGTAGTAACTATATCTTTACTCAAGAGGTACATGAGTGAGAAGCTACGTGTTGTCGAGAGTTTGAGGAAGAGATTGTGCATCGAGTAAATGTGAGTTACTTTGGTATATGTGGTGCTCATGGATTCGATACCTGCGTCCATGTAGTTTACATGATGTGCTCCATACTCCAAGCTCACGGTATCGGTAATGATGCTGTCGGCATAGCATCTATCAGGAGGGGGGAAGTAAAGATTGTTAAGTGTTTAACGCCGAGAGGATTACTCATTGACCTACCTCTAACTCCTAAGTTAGTGGAGGAATTAAGTGGTCGAACTGTGCTCGCATCCACTGGTTCATATACAGTAGCTGAGGAGAGTAGCTATAGGTATATTCAACCATTTGTTGACTGTAGAGAGGAGTTACTTCTACTACATGATGGGTATGTCGAGAACTATGTGAAGTATTACCACGAGTTGAAGAAACGTGGACACAGATTCGTAACAGAGGTAAATGGTAACGTCATTAGTAGTGAGGTTGTGGTACATATGCTTGAGGAGTGTCTTGAAGATGCGGTTAACCTACTTGATGCATTGCTTATGGTATGCTCAAAGCTGAGCAATGACCTAAGAGGTGTCGTAGTTGCTGTACACAGAGATATTGAAGATATCTGTGCTGTTGCCGTGTGCAGAGACGTGAGTAGAGTACGTAAAGTAGCTGTAGCAGTTGATGAGAATAGTTGGGCATTCGCATCCTTCAGAGATCGTGTTCTAGGTCAAGAGATAGCACTAGGAATGAAGGCATTAGCACCAGTGCTCTCCCTCATGAACAAACCAACAACTGAAATACTTAGGTACGGTGAAGCCGCATTACTTACGCCTGGAAAGTTAGTGAAGAGGTGTATTAATCAGGATAGGAAAAGGGTACTTATTGAATGGTAGGTGAAGTGGTAAGGATTTAGGGAATTAAGCAAAAAAGATTTAAGCAAGTGCTAGCACAGAGGTACACAGCAAGAGAGGGAGGGCACTATGAGCCTAGAAGAGGAGAAGATTAAGATACTAAAGGCCATTGAGGAGCTAGGTGGAATCGCAAAGTGCAAGGACATCGCTGAGAGAATCGGAATGAGCGTACAGAAGGTAGCAGCACACATTAGAGCACTAAAGAACAAAGGCTACGTGGAGCAGATCAAGAAGGGCGAGTATAGACTGACAGAAGCAGGTAAGAAAGTACTAGCAGGTGAGTAAAAGCAAATATAGTACTCAATCCCTGGTATTAAGAAATTATCCACTTCTCTTTTTCTCACTTAATACCCTGCTCCTTAAATCCTCTAATCAACTCATCAATTACTTAGAAGTACCTGAGTACCTACCTAGCTCAGCACGGAAACCCACAACTGCATACTTCTCCTAGCCTCAATTGATGCATCATGTACGTACCATGAGGCAAAGCACATACATGCCCCTTCTACTGAAGCTTTTATTAACCTGAGAGACATGTCTTTCGAGCAAGTAGAAAGTAGGAAAGAACTAAATCTACGTAGTAGTGATTAAGAAGGGTAGAGACATAACACTCCTCTACTCTACTTCTGTTGTATTCGTTCAATGATGAGTACCCTGGGGTCTGTACTGGTGATGAGCCGAGATTGTACTGAGAGTGAGCATGTATGGGGCTCATTGATGATGTACTGAAATTCACCTCTAGAGTACTGTACTACGTCGATAGGTACTCACTATCACTCGATAAGGCGTATCAATACGCTAAACACAGCTTGGGATTGAGTAGTGTAGAGAGAGCACCAAAGTTCTTCTATGAGATTTCTCGTGATGTTGTGTCTAAGTTTATTCAGCTTGATCTCTTATGTAGGCGCTATAACATTGCCCCAACGTATAAGAACATTGTTAGGCTATGGTTACTGCTCTATGGTGAAGACGTCATTAGGTTGAATGCCGTAAGACATTACGTTAAGAGGTTGAGGAAGAGGTTTAGGGATCTTGATCTTAGCTCAGTAATCGAAGAGGTAAAGGGTGTGGAGAGACTTGCTATTGAGTATTCCTTTCCTCTTCAGTTCGTTAAGAGGTTAAGTTCGGTACTACCATTAGAGGAAGTAGAGAGGTTACTGAAGTCACTTAATTCAAATATTTTGTGGTTGCGTGTGAATACGCTCAAGTTTGATGTCGATAGAGCTATCAAGGTTCTTGAGGAAGAAGGTGTTCTCGTTGAGGTTGATCATGACTTTGAGTTCATGCTTCGTGTTGTGAAGTATGATAAGCCTCTGCATAAGCTCTCAGTTGTAAGAGAGGGTAAGGTAATTATTCAGGATAAGGCTTCTGCTTTTGCCGTTAGAGCGTTAGACCCAAAACCAGGGGATGTAATACTTGACCTCTGTGCAGCGCCTGGTGTTAAGACGTCGCTCATTATGCAGCTTACTGAGAATAGGGCTAAGGTGATCGCATTTGATAAGTCAAGGAAGAGATTGAGATCGATGATTCGCCTATTGAAGCTATATGGCGTTGATGTGAGTAGAGTGGATATTGTTTTGACAGATTCTAGGGTTATTAGGTGGGTAGCTAATGTAGATAGTATCCTAGTCGATGCTCCCTGTACTTCTAGTGGAGTTGTGTGTAGGGATCCAGCAGTAAAGGTTCACTTACGTAGACTAACTAAGGTTGAGCACTACTCTCAAATCCAGTTAGAGTTACTTAGGAATGCTCTCAGGTGGATTCCTGTGGGTACTCCAGTAATCTTCACTACCTGCTCGTTATTACCTGATGAAGGCGAGGAGGTTGTGAAGAGAGTTATTAGTGGTGAAGTGCTTGCCGAAGTAGCTCCTCTAGATCTACCTGTTGCAACTGGTTACCCTGGATATCTATTTAGTAGTAGTGTGAGGAGGACCTTTCCACATATACATCACTGTGGTGGTTTCTTCTACTGCAAGTTAGTGAGGATCTAGTCAGTGTGGTGTAGCTCAATCATCTGGTCATTGCCCGGACTACTCATCATCGTGACAGAGCTAGTGTTTAATACCTCTAGTTGAGTTTTAGGTGTTGCGGAGTTTTCTCATGATGAAATGGCCGTGAACTCGCAGATTTGGTGACGAGTGACCCCCTACTGATCTCACAGTTTTTCTTGTAGTGAGAGCTACAGTAACTACCACTATAAATGCTATAATCAAGGTCACAAGTATAGCTAGTGCTAGCTTATTGATCATTGCTCTACTCGTTGAAGGCACTTCCTTTTGTTTTCCACCTGGTGTTTTAGGTACATTAGCTGGCTTAGGTACTTCCGGTATAGGTGCCTTAGGTAATGTGATGTTGAGCGTGCTTAAGCGCAATAGAAGTGCTAGCGAGTACGAGTATATGCTGGCTTGTCTATAGAGTACGAGTTTAAGTGTTGAGTCTCTGGTCTCATTAGCTAACTCGATGTACGATATTGATACTATTGGTACTATTCCTCTCTTAAGACACTTCTCAGTATTGTAGAGTGCCATCTTCTTAGCGTACTCGATCAAGTACTCCATAACCTCTTCTCTCTGTGCTGACAGTATGTTCATTGCTGCACTCGAGCAAGTTATTGACCTAATGCTCAGCGCTATAGTCATGAGAAAGTCACCTGAATGGAGGTAATACTCCGCCTTCTTCAGACACCACTCAGCTTCAGCTATGAACCTCTCAAGTGCTTCCGCTAAACCAACCTCTCTCACTATCTCACTCGTGTACGAGTATATTGATCTAGCTTGGTCAAAGAGGATGTACGCTAGGTTGTCTATGGGTAGGTGTTTAGTCGCTACTCCACTAGATACCTTACCGAGTAACCTCATCCACAACATGGCAGTTTCAAGCCTAGCCTGTAGGTATGCTAGATCGCTAACTATGTCACGTATTACTCCGTACATACCTTCCTTAGCTTCCTGGAGCAATCCTTTAATCCTCTCAATTAGGGTTTCAGCAACAGAGAGACGCTCAGCAACGGCAATCAACACCGATACATCACTAACAGAACTAACCTCTTGATGTGAACGTAGATCACTAATACAGTTCCTAAACTCATTGCTTAATTCCCTAAACTTTTCCTCAAGAACCTCAATAGCTTTGTCTGGACTTAGGTCACGTACCTCGCTCAGTAGCTTGAGTTCGAGCGCATCAATGTATGTACGAAATGCCATAGATGCAGCAACGTAGTAGAGACCCCTATCAAGGTAGCTCTCTGTCTTACGCACCTCATCCTCTACCCTCTTAACTTCACTACCATACACCTCTCTAAGCTTCTTCTCCTCTAAAATTGAGCTAACCCTACTAAGCAGGTACTCAGCAACATCTCTAAAATGCATAGCCACTGTGGGAGGTAGCTTTAGCTTACGAGGGTACGTTAACTCCATCTCAATGCCTGTGAAGTACTGCAACGCCTCCTCAACACTACCAACCTCAATAACCTTAAGACCCCACTTCTTCCGTGCATACTCAACAACGTCAACAACCTTAGGCTTCCTCACAATCCTAGTTATCGGACCTATTACCTGCTTAATAGTCTCATAGGTAACGACATACCTCTGGCCAAGAGGAATTAGAAATACCTTACCACCTGCACGTGCAACAGCTTCGGCTTTCTCCAAGATACCACCTACGGGACCTATGCTACCATCTGGATTCACCATACCCGTCATGTAGACTGTTGTGTTCAGTGTCAAGTTCTTCAACAGAGCGTACATAGCAACCGCCATCAATGCGCTTGCTGAGGGACCACCAACAATTACTGTTGGCGCTCTGACATTGATTAGGAAATCATACTTCACATATGGCACATCAGCTAGTTCAGATGCCACTATAGCTGCGACCTTAGCTGCTGCCTGCATATCTAGCTCAGTCAACGGAGTTGTGGATATGTAGACAGTTCCATTGCCGGGCTTGAGCACAGCTATCTCAATTGTCGTAATGGTACCAACCAACTTACCCTCCTCAGTTCTCGAAACAGCAACAGCTCTTACGGAAACTTTCTTAACCTCAGCACTGTAGCACAACGCAGATGAGGTGAAGGTAGGGCTCAGTAACAGGATTATCAACACAAACAAGGTCAATTTACTGTACTTCATAAACTACAACACCTCCCGCAACAACCCTAAATACAAGGATCTCAGGTAACTTGAGACAATACCTGTCCCTAATCTCAGAAACCATGTCGAGAACCTCATTTAATTTCTTACCGTGAACCAAGATCATCAGTGATCTAGGTGTTGGTAGCGGATACACAAAATTGCAACTCCTCAACTCAGCTACAATTGCTGAAGCAGGGGGTGTTAGTCTCGGTACCTCAACTACATACCTACGGGCAACTTCACCTAGAGTAGATAGGCATGGCTTGAGCACGAGTTTCTTGAAGTAAGATAGTACTTTACCATCTTCAGGTACCGGTAGCTCTAAGCAATTTGGAATGTAGATTACGTACATGCCATCTGGTACTGGAAATACATCGAAGAGGGCAAATGAGGGAGCACCAGGTACATGAACAATCGTAGGTGATAGCGTTAGTAAGCAATTTACAAAACCGTATCCCACCTCATACCTTAGCTCAAGCTCGTGAATGAACTGAAGAAGGGATATGTAGCTAAGTCCTAGATACTGACATAGCGTGTATCCGATACCAACGAGTAGAGACGTTATGGCACTCAAGTCATTACACAGCTTTAGGAACTCACCATGAAGTACCTTGACCTTGAGACCAATACCTCTACCCCCTAGAACCATGTACGTGAATTCGTTGAGTACCCTCTCAAGTACTTGACCGTACTCGTGATCTAGCTCCAGTACAATTCCCGATCTAGTACTCTTCACACACTCGATAACTAACTCAAGTCCAGGTTCGAGGGGTATGTAAAGACCACGAAAACCAGCTCTCAGTGGATTGCGAGCGTGTACACGAGTTAGTAGAGTAGCAGCTACGAGTGGTACAGTACACACCACCCTATGCACGAGTACCTAAACCCCTCACCTACCTAGATACCATCTCCTAACCTTCTTAAGTTTGAGCTTTGTCGATGAGAAGCATAGTTTACGAAAACAGCAGTAACTACACTTAACCCCTTTCTCACTACATATCTGACTGAGTTCAGAGGCTAGGACTATTGCCTCTCTAAGTAATCTCGCTCTGGCGCTACGAATCTCAGCTATCCTCCTATAGAGAGCTTTACGAGCTTCCTTCTGAAGTACTTGTGGAATTGAGGTGATAGCTAGCTCAAATTGCTCGATTTCTTTTCTCTCTCTTTCCTGTAACTCGTCAACTAATCTAAGTACCCTAGCTAACTCAGCACGTAGTAGGTACTCACGTGAGTATGCTAGGTTCTGATCAGGTTCCTTACTCATGTACTTGGAGATTAGTTCTCTAGCTAGGTCACTCATCGAAATACTAATTCTCAAATACTTAATAGGGGTGACATACAGTTTCTAATTCTCAGATGAAGAGAGGGTCACGGACTGAGAGGTGACGAACTAGGCTCCGCTGAGTATCCTCCTAACAACTCTCTTCGGTAAAACGACCCTACCTTCATCATTACCTACCGGAGCTGCTAAACCTAGATCGTAGAGGATAGCTGTTAAGACAGCTAGAGTAGCATCGTACTCATGCCTTGACTTAGGTAGTTCACGTATAGAGATACCTAGTTTCCTGAAGTACGTAACCAACCTCCCAATACCATTGATCAGTAGTATCTTCTCAGTCGATCTCGGGTGGACTTCAATAACTCTTGAATCAGGAGCTATAGCTAGAATTCTCGAAACTAACTTCATAGCTCTCTCAGTTAACTTCTTCATACCGGGGAAGAGAGGAGGTAGTACAGGATACCCCAATCTATGCATTAACCTATCTACAAATCGCGTGTACCCTGATGTAGGTAGTGTGAGAGGTGCATCAATAGCCACTATCTTTGGTCTATACCTGGAAACTACTTCAAGTACTTCGCAATCCCTTTTCACAATATAGGTACTGAGCTGAGAACTGTATACTATGGCTATACCTGTGGGATTCTTCTCTACACCTGCTAAGTCAATCCCTATGTAGGTACTCACCAGTAGCTCACTGCATTACCTAATTTAATTACCTTCTCACTCATCTTACCGCTTGGTGATACCTTAGCGATAACTATCATAGCCATTCCCTGTCTACTACCTTCACGACTAATTACTCTCGACATTGCACGGTGAAGTAGGTGTATTGCAGCTGATACAGGGTTAAGCTTCTTACCATGTCTTGTTGGCTGTCTCTTGCTTATGTATCTACTCACGTACTTACTATCAGTCACAGCTGAAAAGAGACATACATCACATCTCAAGACAATACCCGATACGTTATCGTACACATACTCCTCAAATATGAGGTCAGAACCACATCTAGGACATTTCTTACCGGTTTTGAGGCTTAGCACCTTACTTAACCCAAATACTTCAGGTGGAGTTGTGTACCCACTGACTAGCCTAGCTAGGTAATCACATACCTTGTCAACTACTATATGCTCATCGTAGCGCTCATCATAGTCCATTAGGAAAACCCCAAGCACACACCACGTATTAGATATTAAAGGTTTCCTCTCTACAACCATCTATCGGGAATACTTAAGTTCGTAGCACCTAGGTACTTAGTCTTGGTGTCATGTATGAAGTTTGAACACGTAGTATCATTAGCAATTGTAGTGGTATCGATCGTAGTAACTGCTCTTGTCATAACGTGGTTCTACACATGGATTACGCCAAATGTGGCAAATCTCACGATGCTCACGTACTCACTACTACTGATCATTATAATCTACATATGCTACATGTGGGTTAAAGAGGTTAAAGAAAGGGGGTAGTGTCGTTTTACATCGGTTGAATTAGTACTTCGTGAGTACTATTGCTCTCTCCAACTTCCTGCGTTAAATCTGCTCCAGTACTTGACTCGGGTTTCTCTATGTACTTCTCAAACTCTAGCTCGCTTAATACTGAACGAACTTCATCATTTGGAGAGAATACCCTAATCCTAACGATGTCTCCTTCCCTGAGGATCTGAAGGATTAGGTTATCCATTTCTATGTAGTCCTCACTCAAGCTCATGAGCTTAGGCACATCACCTAACTTCTCGAATAACTTGTTCAGTAAATCTGCATACAGCTTACTCACATTAATTCTCCACGATGGCTCTAACTTCAGCACCTCCTCACTACACAGCAATACAGTTGTTACAAAGGGACCTAACTCCTTACCTATCTCATCTAGGTAGCTCTTCACTACCTCACATACAACTCTATTATCCTCAACCTTAATCCACTGATCATTTGTAAAGGTGAAGAGCACCTTCGATGGATTGACCTCAGTAAACCTATCACCACCCTTCAGTAAGACCTTGAAGGCTGTTGTAGCTAGTTCCAGTGCTTGTGACTTGTTCTCTGCTCTAAGCTCTATCCTACATATCTCTCTCAAGTTATTCACCTGATTACAATGTAGTTTAACCCTATTAACGTTTTACTTAGCACCTAGAGACCTCTTTATGAAGTGTAGTACCGATTCCCTTAGTGAGTCAAGGAACTCCAGTGGAACTACTGCTCTAGTTCTTGCGAGTACATAGTAGTAATTGTTATTATGTTTTAGCTTTAGTAAGAGTATGTTTCCCCCAGCTACCTCCACCTTTACTCTATTTTCATCACCTGATTCAGCTAGGTAAGCCGTTACCGTCTCCGTTAAGCTATTTGCTAGTGCAGCGTCTATCTCTGGCTGTGATGTGTTAAAGTGAGCTAGTGGTAGTCCCTCTGCTGATGCTATGACAATGGATTCAAGACCATAGTGGGTAGCTATTTCGTTAAGCGATTCTGCTTCTATAGGTGGTGGTACCTCAGCTACTAACTGTGGTTTCTCGGTAGGTGGTATCTCGGTGATCCCCGGCTTGATCTCTACCTCCTTCACTTCAGGTACTCGCTGGCGTGTGAGAACTTCCTCAATCTGCTTCTGGATATTAGCTAGTGAACTCTTCACCTCCTCAAGCCCTTTGAGTAAAGGCTCCATGGAGGGTGTGGATATTCCTGTAAGTGCTTCACGCATACTCTTAACGTCATTCCTCACCTCATTCAGTGCTGTAAGTACCTCTCGTACTCCATGTTCAAGTCTAAGTAATGAGTACTCAACACGTCTACTAACGTAGACTCTTCTAGTTTCTGTCCTCCTAGATATGAAGTATGCGAGCAATGCCACCAAGACTATTACTAGGCACAATAGCGTAAGACCTGTAATCTGAAGTGAGTCTATTGATACAGCCATAGGTACACCTAACTGAGGTTACTTAAGTAACTGTATTTTTGTTTTATCCACCAAATAGCATCAACTATATCTGTGGTAAACCGTGAATTCTCCTGTACTTGATGTACCTGATGTACCTACGATCACTGCTCAATCTCTTAATACGTTCATCAATTACAGCCTTCAAGAAATCAGAGATTACCTCTTTTGCCCTACATGACTCACATACTGTAATGAACTCAAGTTTATCCTCCTTTTCACTCACTGAAACTCCACCACTAAGCTCAAGAGCTTTCTTAAAAGATTCGAAGATGTCTGAAGGTACTTGAACAAATTTCTCCCTACCACATACACTACACTTAACAACAACTTCCTGCACCCTCTTCCTAGTCAGGAACTTCATCAACTTCCTAAACATGGGTATCAGTACTAGGATCCGCGAAAAGTATATGAGGATTCCGCCCTAAAACTAGGGGTCAGTCTAAGTGAGAAACATACGTATATGTACAATGGTGAAATGAGAAAAGCTTATATGTTCTCTGTTAAATCTTACAAGCAATCAAGCTTAGTAATGATGTTAATTATTCAAGGGTGATCACATGAGTAGAGAAAGGAAATATCTACTACTAAAATCAGTTGTAACATATAAGGATAGATTAAAGGAATTTGATAGCTTCGATATCGAGATCATTAAGATGATGATTGAGCTAGGACCTAGGAACGTAAGCAACGTAGCTAGAGTAATGAGAGAACCACAGCAAACCCTTAGCTACCGTGTAAACAAGTGGGATAGTAGGCAGTTAGTACTCTTCAAAGCTGTCATAGATGAGAATAAATTGGGATTAGTCAACTTGATAACCTTCATAAAACCCAAAGATTCTGGAGAATTCAAGTACCTAATCAAGAGAGCACTACTAGCTAGAGAAATAGGTAAGTGTGAAGGTGCTGTAAACGGCTACTTCATTAGATTCTCCGTACCTATGAACAAGGTAGAGGAATTAAGGAGTAGGATGAAGTACGTGGCTGGAGAAGATAGTGAATTCATTGAGACAACAACAATAGATTACGCAAACTTAAACCTAGACTTCTACTCACATGCAATATCTGAACTTAGGAGAGCAGAAATCTCGAAGGTACCTCTCTTCGACTGGAGTGCTTGGCTGAAAGACATCGATAACTTTCCTGAAGCAAATCTAGTAGATATGGAATCAACAACGAGAGCGGAGTACGATGAATTTGACCTTTTCATACTATCTCAACTCTCTGAGGATGCTAGGAAGAAATTCGTCGACATAGCTAGAGAATTAGCTAGTGAAATAGGTGATGAGAATTACAAGAAGTACATAGTGCTAATATCACGTAGGTACCACCAGAGAATACTGCTACAGGGCCTAGTCAAGAAGTACATTGCTGTACTGATGCCTAATACGCCAGACATGATATACCTAGTATCAGACATAGTATTCCCAAACGGTACAATACTTAGAAAATTTGTTAGCGCGCTCTCAGCTGTACCATACCTAACAGCTTACTTTAAGGTAATCGGTGAACCGAGGCTAATACTTAGGTCGTACCTACCGATATATGAGATAAAGAATGTACTTAACTTCTTCAAGGAAGCAGAGGAGATTGGTCTATACCATAGCTATAGATTTAGCATGATAAACCCCGAAAACTACATCGAGAATAATGCACTGTACAGAGCTTACAGAGGTGGCACGTGGAATCTATTCAAGGACTAACGTAGGTGCGTAATTACTGTGCTATACCTAGTGTAGATACCGAAGTAATTCCGGTTTAGAATCAACGTCTAAACTAAGTACCTAGGGTACTCACGTAGTAGTGGTGATTGGGTATGAATGAGGAGCTGATATTTTACAGGAAGTACATTGAGGATAATCCATGGGTGCCAGTAATAATGAAAAATTACAACAATACAGCACATGTGATGTAGATCAATGTAGCTAGGAGTACAGGTATTGGTAGTGCTGGTGCGTATCCTCTTTTCCTTCTCGCCAGTACACGTATCGTGACTATGAATCCAGCAATGAGAGGAGGTACCATGAGTAGTGAGTACGTGAGACCGAGGTTGAGATACATTGATGACACTATCATTGAGTATACGACTATGTCTCCAACGCCGAGACCTACATTTCCTAACTTCAGTATGAAGCCATGTAGAACTGTATGTAGTGGAGGTAGGTAATGCGGTTTCACACCTTGATCCACACCTTTCCTTAATTCATCAACTAGTTTACCTATAAAACCTCTATACACAGCAAATAAGTCGTAAAGTGCGAGAGCTACAGCAACTACTATGACTGTTGATTGGGGAAGTATTACGGCTAGGTACGTACCTGCTTCAGTACCATAAGTTGCTATTGCAAGAGCATTAACAAGCTCATTCCTACAGATGAATGTCATGTATATGTGTGCTACAGATGCAGCTATTGGTAGTGCTATTATTAGCACATCACTTACTTCGTGGGGAAGTAGAAGTAGTATACTCAGCAGTGGTGTTTTCTCTAGTAGATACATCAGTAGTAGTGATGTGAATAATGACGTGAGCACCAGTATGAGGAAGCTTATTAGTGCTACCTTCACTGCTCTTAGTACATTGATCTTAGCTCTCCTTATTAGGGTAAAGAGGATGAATCCTGTTATTGAGACTATAGCTAGTGTGAGAAATACGTTGTAGAGGATTGCTGAAGGTGTTTCAGCCCTGATATATGGTTCTGACGATAGTTCACTCTCAAGATTGTACATGTGTGCTAGGTGACTGAGGAATAGTGCTGTTAGGAGTGAGTAGAGTACTATGAAGACTATTCGCAAGTTCTTCACCACAGCACGTAGAATTTTTAGGGTACCTGTATTTAAGGGTAGAGATGGTATCTAGGTGGTGTGCGATGGGTAGTGAATTATCGCTAGAGGATGTTGCTCGTAGAAAGTTATGTAGAATTATGGAGATGATGTACTACACTGGCTTGATTACGGTATACTCCGGTAATGCCTCTATTAGGTTGAATGAGAGAGAGATACTGATCACTCCTAGTCATGTACCGAAGATAGAGTTGAGTCCAGGGGATATTGTGAAGATAGATTTAAGAGGTAATGTCATTGAGGGTAACTACTCACCATCCATCGAGTATAGAATGCACTTAGAGATCTATAAGAGGACTAACTACACAGCTGTTGTACATGCGCATAACCCACTTACAGTAGCTCTCGTCGAGTTGATGAATAGAGTTGAACCTCTATCGATAGAGACTGAGCTAGTGCTGGGTAAGGAGATCCCCGTACTACCTCAGTATGAACCAGGTAGTATAGAACTTGCTAAGGCTGTTGCAGATGTAGTAGAGAAGGGTCACACAATTGTTGTATTGAGGAGACACGGTGCTGTAGCTGTTGGTGATGACCTGTACGAGGCTTATCATAGACTAGAATTACTCGAGGAATTAGCTTTACAGAAGTTTTATATTGAAACTCTCACACACTTATCCGAAGTACGTAACCTATTGAGGGAACTACATGGAAAGAAGGCTCTACATAGCGACTGACGATATCATTCGTGCAGGTAAAGTCACTGACGTCTACTTCGTACGTACTAAGCAGATCTTGGAGAGGAAGGGCCTTAGTAATGTTAAGGTTAAAGCAGAATTTTCAACATACTCACTACCTAAGAACTATAGGTGGGCTGTCTTTACAGGTCTTGAAGAGGTACTGAAACTACTTGAGGGACTACCTATCAATGTATGGGCTATGCCTGAAGGAACGATATACAGAGAGATGGAACCTGTAATGGTTATTGAAGGATCCTACGCCGAGTTCTGTGTATACGAAACTGCGGTACTCGGCATCCTAAGACACTCAACGAGTATAGCCACTAAGGCAGCTAGGTGTAAGAAGCTAGCTGGAGATAAGCTAGTTGTGTTCTTCGGTCTAAGGGCACTCCATCCAGCTATTGCACCAATGGCCGATAGAGCAGCATACATAGGTGGATGTGACGGAGTTAGTGGTGTCTACAGCTCTGAAGTACTTGGACTAAAACCAATTGGTACCATGCCACATGCACTGATTGTAGTATTTGGCGATCAGGTAAAGGCTTGGAAGGCATTTGATGAAGTTATGCCACCTGACGTACCTAGGATATGTCTATGCGATACATTCTACGATGAGAGGATAGAATCCCTCATGGCTGCTGAAGCACTTAAGGACAGATTGTACGGTGTTAGACTTGATACACCAAGCTCTAGAAGAGGTAATTTCCTTAAGATCGTGAGGGAGGTTAGGTGGGCTCTAGACCTAGCTGGTTACAGACACGTGAAAATTATTGTCAGTGGTGGTATTGATGAGGAAGAGATTAAGCAGTTGAGAGATTACGTTGATGGTTTTGGCATCGGTACTGCTATAGCATGTCCACCACCTGTAGACATGAGTATGGACGTAGTTGAGGTATACGATGAGGTTTCTGGCAAGTGGGTACCAAGGTCTAAGAGAGGTAAGTTACCTGGTATGAAGCAAGTGTATAGGTGTAAGGAGTGTTTCAGTGATTTCGTTGTTCCTTGGGGTAGGGAAGTTAGTAGGTGTTCGAAGTGTGGTGGTGAGGTAGTTCCTCTACTGAAGAAGTTTATGGAGGAGGGTCAAATAGTTGAGAGATTGCCAACGGTGAGTGAGATACGTAGTTATGTTCTTGAGCAATTGAAGAAGGTTGAGTTGTAGCTCAGTACTGCCGGCGCTACGTCACCTCCTCGGTTCTAAAACACCCACCCTTCATCATCACATCACTAGGTTAAAACCTCAGAAGAGACCTTATATCGTTAACTCGGTGAGTAGTAGTGATGAGTATACGTGATGAATTTATTGAGGAACTGAGTAAGGACCCAAATAGGAAGATCGTATACATTTACACAGAACACCCCTCAATACCTGAGTATGGGTGTGAGCTAGAGGCTCTCGACCTACCGAGGGAAATTGTTGAGGGACTAAAGAGAAGAGGAATTACGAGACTTTACAAGTTTCAGGAAGAAGCATACAGGAAAATTCTTGAAGGAAAGAGCGTTGTCATTACAGCTGCTACAGGTGCAGGTAAGACTGAAGCCTTTCTCCTACCAATACTCTCTTACATCTGGAAACAAGGGATCTATGATAGAGTTGCTTCACTGGTCATGTACCCAACAAAGGCACTCGCTAGAGATCAAATGAAGAGAATTTGGGAGATAACTAGCGGGCTCCTCAATTTTAGAGCTCTGATCTATGATGGTGATGTACCTAGTGAAGAGAGGAGGAAGATACTCCAGTACCCACCACCAATTCTCGTAACGAATCCAGATATGGTACATCTATCACTACAGTACTCACATGCATTTCAGGAAGCAGTATCAACAGCTAGGTTCATCGTACTAGATGACATGCACATGTATAGTGGAGTATTTGGAACACACGTACACTATGTCTTGCGTAGATTGAAGAGGGTACTACGTGAGCATCCTGTCTTCATCGGGACCTCAGCGACCATAGGTAATCCGAAGGAGTTTGGTAGAGTACTCTTCGGTATCGATGATGTTGAGGTGATATCAGTTAAGGGAGGGAGAAGAGGAACTCTACACCACGTACTAATTAAGCCGATTGGTAGGCCTAAGTTAGTTGAGGCTATCGATCTTGTTCGTAAGTGTATTGAAAGGGAGAAGAAGTGCATAGTCTTTGCTGATAGTCATAGAGTCGTTGAGGTATTGAAGAGATTAGGTGAGAAAATTGGCATTGAGATAGCTGTTCACAGAGCAGGTCTTAAACCCGAGGAGAGGAAGAGAGTTGAGGAAGCATTTAGGAGAGGCGATATCTTAGCAGTAGCAGCTACACCAACTCTGGAAATAGGCATTGATGTTGGTGATGTAGATGCTGTCATCATGGTATCGATACCACCAACCTACACACGCTACATACAGAGAAGCGGTAGATGTGGTAGAAGGGGGCAAGTGGGGTACTCATTCATAATACTTGGTGAGGATCCAATATCTACGTACTACGAGAGGAATCCTCAGGATTTCTTCCTGAGAGAGTACGATCCACTGATGATAGAACCATCAAATGAGTTCATAGCTAGAACACACGTACTAGCAATGGCAATGGATAGAGTACTCAACGTAAGGGAGTTGACTCCAATTGAGAGGAAGATTGCTGAGAAGTTGAAAGCAGAGGGATTACTCAGGGGAACGCTATATCTGAGGATAACGAGGAAGGGAATTGAGGAGTTGAGGAAGAGGAGATCTCTTAGAGGAACTGGAGAGAACATCGTAATAAAGGACGCGAGGGGAAAGGTCATAGGATCTAGAGAACTACCAATAGCACTTAGGGAGTTACATCCAGAAGCAATATACTTCCATGGAGGAAGAACATACGTAGTAGAGAAACTCGATCTAGCAAAGAGAGAAGCATACGTAAGTGAGGTACAGCTTGAGAGAGACCTCATGACAGTAGCACTCTACACCTCAGAACCAAGCATAGAGCAAATACACTACGAAGGTAAGCTACCAGTACTAGAGATACCGTATAGGTACTGTGATCTAGAGATCAAAGAGATAGTCTTCGGGTACATAGTCAAGAACTACACAACAGGAGAAATAGTCAAAGAAGCATACCTACCAGAGGACATAGCCTACACATTCAAGACAAAGGGAATCGTACTGTACTTCCCACAATGGTACTTCACAGACGATGAACGAGATAACTTCTTTGAAAACGCAAAGGCATTCCACGCAATAGAGCACGCAATGATAACAGCAGCAGAGACCATAGTAGGAGCATCACCAACAGACCTAGGTGGTATCTCCTTCCCAACAGGACACATAGTCATCTACGACTCACACCCCGGAGGATCAGGACTAACAAAACTACTAACAGAACCAAAGAGACTACTCGAAACAATAAAGAGAGCACTCAAACTAATGAGAGAATGCAGCTGCTACGACGGATGCCCACGATGCATCTACAGTCCATACTGTGGAAACAACAACAAACTCCTCTCAAAGAGAAGAGCAATAGAAGTACTAACAAACCTACTAGCAGGATGGAGACCACCAGTAATAAAGGAGGAATTCGCAGGAAAACCAATACCGTAAGTACTTAAAGTACTTAGAATCGAGTACGTATTCCCAACTTCTGATAGAGAACCACATCGCAACCAATAGGTTCAAGAAGCACTACACCATACTTTGCACGAAAGTACCTCTGATACCTTAGCACCACCTCGGGCATCATTTTATGGGGTTTCCTGAAGTGAATCACACATATGATCTTATTGAGAGTAGTAGATATCTCCACGCAGTTAAGTGCTCTGTTGAGTTTACGAAGAGTGCCCTCGATACTATTAATTACATCAGATGGTTTAGGTCTACCACGAACTTCTTCAACTACAACAATTGTGCCATCACTAAGTACTAAGAGGTAATCAGCTCTCTTCTCATTATGCTCAAATACTGAACCAACAAGATCATCGAGGTCAATCTTACGTAGAATTCTTCTCCTTTGCTGTGAGTTGTTCATAGATTAGTGCCCTCTCCTCAGCAAGTTCCTCAGCGACTTCAGTAAGTGCTGACTCATCAATACCCTCTTCAGTTACCTCTAACTCCTTCAGCTTTGCAGTGCACTCTTCAGCAGTTACTAGGTACAACTTAACGTATTCAGGTCTCAACTTCTCACCTGGATCATGACCTAGTTTAGCGACATCTTCATCAGGTAGCTTATGCATAGCTATGAGGTTACTCAGTGTATACACCACATATGGACTATGAGTCGACATGAGTATGCTGAATTTAAGACCTCTATTGATTGCATAGACCATTAGCCGAACTAAGTGCTTCTGTGCACGCGGATGAAGGTGTGCTTCAGGTTCCTCAAGGTAGAGAGCTGGTAATTCACGATCCAGTAGAGCTAGGAGTACAGGAACTACTTCACGTATACCTGAAGGTGCTCTTTCAAGAGGTAACTCAATACCTGTCCAGGTTCTAATGTAGATTCTCGGTACACCAATCTCGGTACGTAGAACAGGCTCAGCACCAAGCTCCTTGAACAAATCTCTAACAATAGGATTCTCTAACTCAACAGCACCACTAGCGTATTTTATTGAGAGAGAAGATAGAGTATCCATGAAGTGCAGATCTGTGTACATGAGTTCACGAACATGAGGACCAAGTAACCAAGTTCTATAGGGCAGTATTCTCAATAAACCTGCACGACCATCCACAAGTAGAGACACCGAGAGACCAGGTACAAAACCTAGCAACCTCACTAGAATACTAGCGTAGACAGACTCATGAACTTTAGCAACGATATCACTGTGGTCGCGTACATAGGTCTTGTAGGTAGATCCATTGACTTTAAGGACTAGAGTAGGACCACCGTGAATACTCACCTCTAACATTCTTTCGAGCAGAGAATAAACATCAAGTCTTCTCCATTCAGCATAGACAGAACCATCCTCAATAGTGATATCGAGAGTAGCGAACTCACTAGTTACCTCAATTACAGCTTTATGTGAACCTCTCTTAACGAGTAAGTGGAGATCAGAACCAAAACAAGCTCTAAGTCCTTGTGCTAGGGCACGAGCATATGCATGAGGAAAGGCTTCAATTAATATCTTCGCAATACCATATACCTCATCGACAGGACTCACGTACCTTAAAACCTTCTCATAAGCACGTCTCGATAGATCGTAGATACCTAATTCCCTAGCACGAGAGATCCATAGCCAAGGATCTGGTGCAGTAACTTCAAGAGTCCACAGAAGATATAGCAGAAAAGACTTACCAACACTATTTCTACCAACAAATACAGTCAGAGGAAATACTTCAAATTCCACAAATTCAAAAGGACCAAAGTTCCTTACTCTAAACTCCGTACCAGGAACCGGCACAAGATCACCAATTACTACAGTACGGCTGAGGATATAAGGAGTGCTACGTAATGGTAAATAAACTCAGTCGTAATGAAATAAAACCAGTAATCTCAGCTAACTTCCTTACTTAGCTTTCTCCACTCCCTTATAGCTAATAACATGAGGTACTTAATAGCCTCTGTTCTCGAACTAAATCCCTGCGTTCTGTAGAGCTTATCAAATTCCTCCACTAGTGACTTAGGTAGTTCCAGTGTTATCTTCACAACTTCATATCCTCTACGCTGTTTAGGAGACATAGTTATCAAACCGGTAATGTTCTCGGTTAAATTTATGTTTTTCGTATTTTGAAATTTGGATTGCGGTACACAGCACAATACCTTTAATTGTTGTACGGGTATCACTCCACAACTTAGTCCGTAAATTAGATGATGACTAATAGCATAATAGTCCTCACTTCTCTCAGCAACTAATTCAAAAAGTACTCATGTCTCCTTAACTGATAACACATCAACAGACAACACAACACATCTTGAGATATCTTATTGAGGTACCCCACATCGAATGAGAGATACCAAAATAAGCTAGCTCAATAAATCTACACATCACCTCTATACTTATGTCTCGTAACTTCACGTACCTTAAATTTCAGTACATTCACAGTATACTGAATGTGTATTGTCTATGCACTATCATCATGATGTTAGAAATAGTTATTACATTTACTCAAACTCTCTCTACTAGATGATCCTCGGTAGCTTTAAGCTACCGAGGTGAGCACCGACCAATGTCGGGATGAGGAGCACCCCTCGACCAAAGAAGGGATGAAAGGGGAAAATACCCAATAAAGGGGTGGGGGACAAGGGACTTCATAGTATTTTTCAGCGTGTTAGTACACAGCTATTGACTAGTGCTTCAGAGTGAATAGCATGTCAATGATACAAGTGCCCCTATGAGTCCTGCCCACCCCCACCATTCCCGACCTTTAGTCCAAGATAATGCAGAATGAAGGAAGGTGAAGGGGGTGGGCAGGATGAGGGGTGTTGTGTTTAGGGTTAGGAGGGTTACGGAGCACTTTGTTCGGGATCTAGATCGTATCTTGCTTAGGAGGAGATCTGCTGTAGTGGTTTCTAGGGGTTGGAAGTGTCTTCAGTATAGACTGGGGTTTTTCCTTGGTGATGGAGATAGGGCGAGGAGTACGAGGTACACGGTGTGCTATGGTGTTTCGAGACTTGATAGTAAGTTGGCTGTTCTTCGGAGTTATCCGTGGGTTTACATAGTTGCTGAAATGAAGTCTTGTTGGTCGGTGACCTATTGTTGTCGCTGTAAGTTTGTTGATGATGTTGGTCGTGAGTATGAGGTGGAGGAGGTTACTTTGTACAGGAAGTTAAAGAGGAAATTGCTGAAGAGTGGTGAGTTAGGTGATGGTGAGTTACGTGCTTTGAAGTCTCTAGTGTATACAGCTGAGGATTTTGCAGCTTTTCTAGCTGGTATTGTAGATAGTGATGGCTGTATTGATGATTACGGTATTCAGATCTGCATTAAACGTGATACAGTTGAAGGAAGAATTGTAAAGGCTGTTTTCGATCTACATGGAATTCCCTACACCATTATTAGTCGTTATCACTACTTTCACCTTTCAAAGTCGAGAAAGTTGTTAGATGATGTCCTTCCATATGCTTTGAAGTTCGTTGAATCACCAGAGAAAAAAGCGAAAATTCAGCTCTTAGTTGATGCTTCTAAAGTAACTAGTCCTAGGAAGGCATTTACTATCAGAGATTTACTTCAATCCATTAGGCTTGTATACTACCCTAAACAGCATATGTGCTATCTAGTATTCCATGCTAAGATCAATTCGCCAAAGTTCTGTCTACTAACTACATTACTACGTCAATACGGTATTGAGTTCATTGTTAATGCAGAGCGAAAAATCCTCATTCCCTTCAAGCAGGAACCAGAAAACTTAACAAAACTACTTAAGCTCTATAAGAGATACAACTTAATGATACCAGAACCCCTAAAAGAAGCTCTCAAAATAGTACAGGAAAGAAAACTATAACCCCCACCCCTCTCTCTTTTACCCCATCACCAACAAAGAGAACTCTTAATTTTTAAACGTCAAGGTATTGGGAAAAAAATACTCAAAAAAAAAAAAGGAAAGAAAGATTTAAATACTTTTGACGTTCGTTTTTAATCTCTGGTGCTATATGCGTGAGCTTTTCGGTAGAAGTTATGTTGTTGTCAAGGTAATTAGAGCTTTGAGTGATGGTAGGAAGCATAGTGTTACTGAGTTGATAACTCTTTCACATGCTTCTTCGTCTACTGTCTTGAGGATTATTGATGTTCTTCGTAGGAAGGGGTTTCTTGTTGAGGAGAGAGAAAAGTCCTTTCCCTTTACTAGATATGTTAAGTTGACTGAGCGAGGTAAGTTGCTAGCTGAGCTGTTGATTAAGGCTGATGATCTTTGGAGAAGTGGTGATGTTTTTACACGATAGCTAACCTAGTGAGAATCTCAGATTTCAGACATACTAATCTGCTTAGTACGTTCTCAATTATCTTTCTATCTTCTTCACACTTCATCCTCGATTCCAGTACCTCCAGTAGTGCCTCCATTAGCATGATCTTCGTGAGGAGGTTTAGTAGTTTCTCAACATCTTCTGTATTCTCCATAGCCATGTTCTCACCAACGGTATGATATTGTCTCTACTATTCCTGAGTTTGTGCTATGTAATTACTGTTGAGAGTACTAGTAATGATGCTAGAGTGAAGGTTGTTGGTACTAGTTTAGTCACTGTTATTTTCCAACCTATCTCAACTAGCTTAGTTAGCTTGATGTACGTGTCTCTACCGAGGACTCTAGCTTCTAGAGCTACTCTATGTACTCTCACTTTCGCTCTCCTACACGACTCCTTGCATTTCCTCACTAACTCAATTACTGTACTTGCTATGGTGTTCCACTCTGTTAGGAGTCCTACTGGTGCATATGCTCTATTACTTACCTTGACCCCACTTATCTCGTGACTATCAGTCGTCACTACTAAGACCTTGGTTACACCTAGCTCTCTTCGTACGCTCTCCTGTATGTACTCTCTTAGTCCTGGTACCATGTTATTACCGTCAATTACGACGATAGCAAGGTCATAGTTTGGATTTCGTAGATATAGTACTGATACCCCACCTTCGCAGAGGTCGAGTGATACCCCTCTAATTGCTTCTTTAGGTAGGGTTAGTGCAGATACTTCACATTTCACTACTCCTGACCTAGTTAGTTCAGTTACTACATGTGATATGCATCTCGATAAGGTATGTATTTCCTGTTCTGTCCATGGTGGGTGTATAGGTGTTAGCTTATTTTGATTATCTACTATTATGACGTGAGTTGCATTTGCTAGTTTCTTCGCTGTGTTTGCTATGTCTAGTGGTATGTCATCAGTTGATGCACTTATCCTCTCAATGAAGATGAGGGGTACTTTGTGTAGTATTAATCCTTCGATTTTGAAGTCATCTTCTTCTCTTGTGATGATCTTACTGCTAATCACTAACTCAGTGTCGGGGGCACTACATGTAGTTAGGTGTGTAGCTAGTTTGCTCACTACTTGGTCTACGTCTTCTCTCGATACTAGGTCAAGTTCGTGACTTCCTTCTGAGTGTAGTACTATGGGTACGTAACCTAGATCACGTAGTTTCCTGTAGAGGGTTGGTACCAGGTATGCACCACCAACACCTCTGAAAGGTCCTGGGTGGTATGGTAGTGGTACTACAGCTATCTTGCTAGAGTTCTCTGGTAGTACCTCAATTACTGTTGCTTCTCTACGTTCTGTAGTTGATATTGTTGTGAGTACTCTCTCTAGGTCGGATCCATCATTTTCGAAGAACCACTTTAGGAATGCTGATATGAGGTCGAATGTCGGTATCTTAGTCATCTCCATGCACTTAATAGTTAGTTCTCTATACAGTAGGTATGTGAGTACTGGTGATGTTACGTAGATTGTAGTGATTAGTATTATTTGGGAGCTTGTGGTTAGTGTTAGTGCTGATGTGATAAGGATAGGTAGGTACACGAGGTAGCTGTAGAGGAATGCCATTGTTAGTGAGTTGCTTTGGTGAAATGCTACGGAAATTACGCTGTGGGGGTATATCGTCGCTATTAAGATTATGTGCCCACATACCTTAGTCGACACAATATTTGCTAGTATGCTTAGTGGTAGTGATGATAGTGTTAGTACTGTTGTTAAGCCTAGTGCTCTACGGAGGTTCATGTATGTTATGTCGAGGATCTTAGCGAGTAACCAGGTTAGTACTAGCATTGTGAGTACACAGTAGAGGTACGTAAAGCTACTTCTAATTACCTTACTGACCTCCTTGACTATACTCCAGGTTGCTACCGTGTAGATGAGTAGTGTAGATGCTAGAATCACTACGAGTTTTGGCGTTGAAGGTAGTATGTGTAGTTTGAGAAATATGCTCTCTAGACCCTTAGTTAGATCAGCAGCGGCTAGCTTCTTCATCGATCTCTGCTCGTAGCATGGACCCTTCATCACGTGTAGAGACCTACCTATTTTGATCTATACGAGTTTTCCACTACGAGACTATAAGGATTACTTACCGGAACTACTACACTGTGACACTAGCATGGTAATAACTTGGTGCTCACTAGTGTCTAAGTATGCATATTCCAGATGGATTTCAGATGGATTTCTCGATCCAGTGATAGCCGATATGTGCTATGTAATATCAACTGCCTATACTGTCATTACCTTGGTACAGTACTGTAGAGATTGAGTAGCAGTGAGGGGAAGAGACTTGCACTTGCTTCTGTACTGATCTATGAACCAACTCTAAGTCCAAAGTGCATTGTCATCGTTGAGTCGTGGTACGTGACCTAGAGCGCAGACATCACTGCACACGACATTGCTCTGGCCTATGAGTTAGCAAACTACGTGTACCTAATGTATGATGATTGTATTGTTGCCGAGGGCGAACTAAGCGAGGTGCTATGTAGTGAGAATGAGGTGTCTATCTGTGAATTAGGGAAGAACACATGGTTGAGATCTTGGAGAGATTGAGTTTCATCAAGTGTGGTAGTGAGATGTTGGTGTACTGAAGGTACTTACAGGAACTTCTTAGTTATCTTGAACGCTAGGTAAGCTAGTAGGAGGAATATGGTTAACCACAGGATCCTAGCTAAGAAGGAGACAGGTCTAGGTACTAGAAAACCAGCAACACCAATGGCAGCTAGAATAATTGGAGGTAGCACTACAAGGATTGGAAGTACCTTGAACTTGAACTTGTGCAGAAGAGGGTACTTAGAAATCTCAATATCTCTGAACTCAGGTATTTCTCTCCTAAGTAGTTCCTTCAGTGCTTCACGATATTTATCGGATATCCTGTAGAGCTTCCTGTGGTCACATGTACGGTACTCAACTAAGCCAAGCGAACAGAGGTAGGTAAGATGCCGAAAAATGGTCGTTCTATGTTTACCAGTTGCCTCAGCAAGATCATCTAGTGAAGCCTCATCAACTTCACATAGCTTCCTGAGAATAGCTAACTTCGTACTATCCTTAATCTTCTCCAGTAGCTTCTCAAGCTCCTCACTACTCACTAAGGTCTCACCTCGATCTTACCCCTAAACCTCTTACCCAGCTCAATTGCTAGCTCAGCAGCTTCCTTGGGATCAGGGGTGAATACCAATCTACTGAGTCTCCTGTGATCTATATACCCATTGGGAAACATAGTCTTTAACCTATCAGCTACAAAACCTGTACCCTCAAGTACGACAATAGGTTTACCCAATCCATAAGCCATGCATATCTCCGTTAAAGTACCTGCACCACCTGCGAGAGCTATAATTGAGTCACAGCTCCTAACAAGTACAGCACTGCGTGCGCTAAACGATAAACCAGTCCATATCCTCACCGTTGATACAGAGTCGTACCATGGGTGATTAGGAGGTAGATTCTCAACCTCAATAGGTAGTATGGACACCACGAAACCACCGTACTTCACATACTGCTCAACGAAGTACCTAAGCAATCCACCACAAGCACCACCTGTTAAGACAATAACATCAGGGTGCTTAGCTAACTCCATAGCTAGCGCCCTAACCTTACTGAGAATTTGCTCATCTCTACACTCATCATAGGTAGTGACTACACCTATCTGCAACTTCATCTCACAACCAGATGACAGTAACCTTAATTAGATTTGCTCTCAGCCATAAACGAGGGTACGTAATGGCCAAGCTCAAATGCCAACACTGTGGCTACGAATTCGAGATCACTGAAGATGATATCGATGTAGATGCCTCTGTTGAGGAATTATCAGGAGAAGTAGCTACGATAAGTCTAACAGTTAGAGTACCTTGCCCCAAGTGTGGTAGAAGGGTACTGTACTATGTTGACACAATAGAAGTACCGATCAAACCAGGTAAAGTGGTTAGATAAGTCACCAAGCAAATCCCGCTAAGTAAGGAGAAAGCTTGATTGTTTAAAGGTGTGCAGTTAGTTGATTCAAAATGGAGTTGAGGGAGGAGAAAAAGTGGGTTGAGTTATTACCCGTATCATTCTTTATCATTCTTTCCTTTCTTCCTTCTTCTCACTATTTCCATTCATAGCTACGTTCTCTAATAGAGCTACTCTAAATGCTTCAATTGCTGATATTCCTCTCCCTCTACCTCTCGTATGGGATATTGCTGTTAGAATTAGTTCTCTAGCTCTATCAGGTGCTGACTTAGCTAGGTACCAAATCATCATGGAGGCATCTACATAGTACCTAAGTACTCTCGAGACCTTCCTCTTAGATACCCACCTATCTACTTCAGCCTTTATTATACCAGCCTTAACTAGCTTCTTACAGAAGTGAGCAGCCCTCAGTATGTTTCTCTGCGTTTTCTCCAGATCTGTATAGTTTAGGAGGGATTTTGCCCTAAAAGATACCTTTGCTCCTCTAGCATCTCGTATTATACCAATCAATGCTTGGGCTAGTTCTTGCTCTATCTTATACCTCCCCAACCTATCATCCTCCACCAAGAACTAACCCTATGTTTTTAGAAAAGGGAGGACGGATCACACCATACTCAGTAATTATAGCAGAAACATACTTGGGCGGAGTTATGTCGAATGCAGGATTCATCACACCAACCTCATCTAGAGTTACCTTCATCCCCATTACGTACTTAACTTCGTACTCACTGCGCTCCTCAATAACCACATCGTTGACTTTACTCTTCAAGTCAAATGATGACCTAGGAGCAGCTACGTAGAATGGTACGCCATGTTCGTGAGCTAACACAGCTATTGTGTACGTACCGATCTTGTTGATTACGTGACCGTCCCTGAGAACCCTATCAGCACCAACTATCACACAATCTACGAGGCCTCTATACATTACGTACCCAACCATGTTGTCCGTTATCAATGTTGTCGGGATACCCTCCTTAACTAACTCGTACACTGTCAACCTAGCTCCCTGAAGTACAGGTCTAGTCTCAGTAGCTATTACCTTAATGTCCTTACCCTGTCTATACGCTAACTTGATAACACCTAGTGCAGTACCAAGTCCTGTACCAGTAGCTAAGCCACCAGCATTACAGTGCGTCAACACCGTATCACCATCATGTAGTAGCTTAGCACCGAACTTGCTCATCTCCAGCTCAGCTCTAAACTCCTCCTCGTGAATTGCCTTAGCCTCCTCCTCTAGATCAGTAACTACTTCACGTAAGTCAGATGTTTCAGAAATGCTGTTCTGCAACCTAGCTAACATCCTATCGAGAGCCCAGAAGAGGTTTACTGCCGTAGGTCTCGTACTTCTCAACCTATCACATACCTTCTTCACTTCAGCGACTAAGTCATCCACCTTAGAGCACTTATTAAGAGCGTTCTTAGCACCTAGAACAACCGCGTAAGCAGCGGCAATACCTATAGCTGGTGCCCCACGTACCTGCATTGCCTCAATGGCTTTCGCTACAGTCTCGTGATCACGGGCAATGATGTACTCCTCGGTGTGCGGTAGCTTTGTCTGGTCAAGTATCAGTAACTCTGAGCCATGCCAGATCAGTGGCTTGATCCTTGGCTCGTAGCTTATTTCCATGGTATCGACCTACATCGTTGTGACGTAGGTATCTCACCTTATTGTGAATGATAATACGAGAAAAGCATATTAATTTTTCCGCCGTTACACCGCCACAGCACTAGTTCTGAGGCGCAAAGTTATGGTTAAGGAGGTCATGCTTAGAGTTGCTGAGGCTCGAACACGTGATGTTGGTAGGTGTATAGTTAGGATTGATCGTAAGGCAATGGAGGAGCTAGGTGTTGAGGCTGGAGACTTTGTCGAGATTGTTGGTAAGAAAATGGCTTATGCGCAGGTCTGGCCTGCTTATCCTGAAGATGAGGGTAAGAACATCATTAGGATGGATGGGCTTCTTAGGCAGAATGCCGGTGTTAGTATAGGTGATGTTGTTAAGGTTAGAAAAGCTGAGTTAAAGCCAGCTACACGCGTCGTACTTGCACCAACAGAAGCTATTAGGCTTGATCCTGCATTTGCTGAGTACATTAAGAGGCATTACCTAATGAGCAAACCAGTTGCTAGAGGTAACGCAATTGAGGTCCCACTCTACGGTGGTGCTGGTTTAAGGTTCATAGTCACTAACGTAACTCCAGGACCAGCAGCGTACGTAGCACCTGAAACCACGATAGTTATCTCGGAGAAACCTGTTGCTCCTGAAGCAATAGGTATACCAAGGGTAACGTATGAAGATATTGGTGATCTTGAGGAAGCTAAGCAGAGAATAAGGGAGATAGTTGAGCTACCTCTAAAGCATCCTGAACTATTTAAGCACCTAGGTATTGAGCCACCTAAGGGAGTGCTTCTCTATGGTCCACCGGGTTGTGGTAAGACTCTTCTTGCTAAGGCTGTTGCTAATGAGGCTGGTGCATACTTCATAGCAATCAACGGACCAGAAATCATGAGCAAATACTATGGCGAATCAGAAGCTAGGTTAAGAGAGATCTTTGAGGAGGCTAAGAGAAACGCACCAGCGATAATCTTCATTGATGAGATAGACGCTATTGCACCAAAGAGGGAAGAGGTTACAGGTGAGGTGGAGAAGAGAGTCGTATCACAATTACTAACGCTGATGGATGGTCTACAGGAGAGAGGACAGGTAATTGTCATTGCTGCTACGAATAGACCTGATGCTCTTGATCCTGCATTGAGGCGACCAGGTAGATTTGATAGGGAGATCTACATTGGTATGCCAGATAGGAGAGCTAGGAAGGAGATACTGATGGTACATACGAGAAACATGCCACTAGCTGAAGATGTCAACCTAGATGAGATAGCTGAGATCACTCACGGCTTTACAGGTGCTGATCTAGCAGCGCTCTGTAGAGAAGCAGCAATGTGTGCTCTGAGGAGAGCTATGGCGCAGGGCTGGATTGATCCAGATAAACCTATTCCACCTGAGGTTTTAGAGAAGATTAAGGTTACGAGAGCAGATTTCATGGAGGCACTCAAGTACGTACACCCATCAGTTCTACGTGAGGTCTTGATTGAGGTACCTGAGGTGCGCTGGGACGACATAGGTGGGTTGGAGAATGTGAAGCAAGAGCTTAGAGAGATGGTTGAGTGGCCTCTTAAGTACCCGAAGATGTTTGAAGAACTCGGTATTGAACCACCTAAGGGAATTCTACTCTTTGGCCCACCGGGAACAGGTAAGACATTGCTAGCTAAGGCTGTTGCTACGGAGTCAGGAGCAAACTTCATTGCTGTTAGAGGACCTGAGATACTGAGTAAGTGGGTTGGTGAATCAGAGAAAGCTATTCGTGAGATATTCAAGAAGGCTAAGATGGCCGCACCATGCGTTATATTCTTCGATGAGATCGATGCAATAGCACCAATGAGAGGTTACAGACATGATAGTGGTGTAACTGATAGAATCGTGAATCAGTTACTAGCTGAGATGGATGGTATTGAGAGGTTAAGGAACGTAGTCGTGATCGCTGCTACGAATAGACCAGACATACTGGACCCAGCACTTCTTAGACCCGGTAGATTCGATAGATTAATCTACGTACCACCACCGGATGAGAAGGCGAGACTAGAGATATTCAAGGTACATACGAGGAAGATGCCACTAGCGGATGACGTTAATCTTGAGGAGCTAGCTAGGAGGACAAAGTACTACACAGGTGCAGACATAGCTGCTGTCTGTAGAGAAGCTGCTATGATGGCTCTCAGAGAGAGTATTAGGGAGGGTCTAACGAAGCCTAAGAAGGTATCTATGAGGCACTTCGAAGAGGCTCTAAAGAGGGTACCACCAAGCCTATCACCTGAGGATATTAGGATGTATGAGGAGATTGCTCGTAAGCTCAAGAGGTTAACAGCTAGAGGATGAATAGGTGAGATTAGCCTAGATTTACATACCTTTTTCTTCATTCAACATTTTGTCGGAGATTAGTGATGTCATGTTGGAAACTTTGTGAGTACTGCACTCAGGTCTAGTACTTCTTAGTGGGGATCCCACTAGTTAACTTGATGATACGGTATTGTTGATGAACGAATTAGAAATAAGTTAGGTAACTGAATTCACAAGTGAGGGAATTTCGTATGAGTGAAGAGATTCCTCTCAAACCAGTGACAAGACAGGACATACATAAGCTAGAGATAGCATTACTAATAGCAACTCTCTTTAGACCAGAAGTGCTTGACCTCATTAGGGATCCCAGTGAGAGAGTTACATGGCTTGACTCACTAGCTGTTGCAGCAGCTGCATTAGCTAGGCACAAAGCAGGTATGTCAACTACTGAAATAGCTGATGAGCTAGGTAGATCAGAAGGCACAATTAGGAATCACTTAGCTGGTAAGACTAAGGCTGGTAAACTGGTACTGGAGACTTACGAGAAGTTTGTTAGGGAAGGCGTCAAGATACCACTACCTGAAGAGATTGTTGGTGCTACAGCACCTGGTGAAGTAACTAGATTGAAGGAGGAGAATGAACGTCTTAAGAAAGAGAATGAAGAGTTGAAGAGAAAGGTTGAAGAGTTAACTAAGGAGAACGAGGAGCTGAGGAAGGTTATTCAGCAGATAAAGAGTCTCGTCGGAAAAGCTTAAGGTAGTTCTCTTCTTGGCTTTCCACATTCATCTAATTCAAATTCCCTGTAGTATGTTTTCAAGAGTACCTGATACTCATCCCTCCTAAGCACTCTACCTCTAAATGGTTCTTTACTAACCTCTTCTTCAAATACTCTAGGTGGTGGGTAGTCGAATTCAGGACTCCATTCAGGTACCTCTCTCAAGAAGTATCTTCTCAACATTACCTCTACTCTAATTCCTGTAGCAAGTAGATCATTACTTGGGATCTCTAGTCCCGTTACGTACTTCAGTACTTCACTATACTCATCTAGACCTAGCTTGAGTAGAGCAGGTACTAGCGGACATGATGATAGGCATTTAAGCACATTTACTGTAGTTCTAGCACTGACTACATCACTTACCGTTATTTCATGAAATCTTTTCTGTAGTAGTAGGTAGAGTGCCTCTCTGTAGTCAGGGTACGTGGATGATGTCGATAGTAGGAGTGCTATCTCTGGTACTATCCTCATCTCCAGTGCAGGTAATTCCATACCCTTCACCGTCATGGCTATGGACTTAGCGTAATCACCGAGTTTCTGAGCTGCATAATCAACTCCATGTGCTAGATACTCACCAATGTCTCTTCTCTCACAGATGAGTTCAAGTAGCTTAGCTACTGCATCTGCTCTACCGAACTTAATAGCTATACCTCCTGTATGTACTCTCCTTATGATACCATACTCATAGCACATCATCGTGAAGCCGGCAACATTACCTAGAGTCATGATGTCGATACCGTAATCACTACAGAGCTTAGCTATGTACAGTACATCACCTAGCCTATCAATACCGCAGTTGAAGCCAAGTGCTAGTACATGTGCTAGATCTAGGTACGACCAAGTACCTACGTACTTATCCTCCCTAACGGTGCACAAGCTAAAGCACGAGAGTGGACACAGTGGACAAGCTACTGAGTACACCTTGTAGAACTTCTCAATGTGTTCTGGAGAGAGCTCTCCTAGGTCATCTACATAGACATCACGGAAGTACTCACTAGGTATTAGTGAGTGCTTCCACAGTAGCTCCAGTAACTTCACTGAACCCGCTCTAATCCACTCACTAAGCTCTGGAGTAGCTTTCACATACTCGAGATACCTTGAAATTACCTTCTCAAGAGCGCTTACATTAGCGATAGGTAGTTCCTTCACGCCATCAATGACTATGGCCTTCAAGTTCTTTGAACCCATAACAGCTCCTATGTCAGGTCCCTGCACTGGTCCTAACTTCGTGACGACTGTAGCTCCATGAACTAGCTTTGTACCTGCTACACCAATGGTAATAGCGGCTTCTGTACCAAAGTCATGGATTAACTTCAGTAAGGCTGATCGCGCACCTAGATTCCAGAGATCGGTTGCATCCTCAAAAAATACACCATCCTCCCTGATGTAGAGAGTACATGGCTTCTCACATCTACCACGTACTACCACAATGTCGTAACCACACTGCTTCAAAGCTGTACCTATGGGTGATGGTACATCAGCATCTACGTACGTATCAGTAGAAAAGGACTTTACTGCTATAACAGCGGTTCTAGTACCAAAGATTGGTATACCGGAGAGAGGGCTCGTCGCTATGACTATCAAGCTATTTGGTGCGAGAGCACTTACCTTAGGCTCTTGAAGTGAATAGAGGTAGTGGAGTGCCAGTCCTCTACCACCTAGGAAACTAGCTACTAGTCCCCGATCTAGTTCAAAGACCCTCCACTTCATCTCACTTAGATCAATAAAAAGACCACGACTCCACCAACCACCTCTCAACATGAGGTACACCTACGGTACGTACTCAATAGCGTGTACAGGACACCACTTAACACACTCAGGATCACCACCACAGAGATCACAGATAAGTGGGTAACCAGTAGTAGGATCTATGGAGATAGCACCGTAAGGACACGCTACAACACAGCTATAGCACCTATCACACCGTGAAGTATCTACCTCAACAACATCACCGACGACACGCAATGCACCTCTAGAACATGCATTAACACAGTACTTAACTCTACAGAACCTACAGATCCTTGCATTCACCTTAATGAAATCACCATTAGTAATCTGCTCAATTCGGATCCTAGACCTTTCAGTAGCAAATTCACCAAAGTGCTTGTATGTACAAGCCACTTGACAAAGTAGACAACCTATACACCTCGATTCAGCAATCGTTAAGTGAGGCATAGTGACCTAAATCCCTATAGCTATAGGTACAATATGAACTTAACTGAGAGCACTCTCGAGAGATTCCACTATCACAACATCATCCAGGGTATGACGATTACGAGCTCTTTTACCACTTCTCAACCTCCGTACCCTAGACCAAGTCTTCACTTTCCAGTAGATAATACCAACAGCAACAGTAAGGAGTAGGAACATGCCAACAGCAATGACTAAACTCCTAAACGTCATGACAGGAATAACTACCTGAAGCTCGGTACTGTGGCTGGGAACATTAACGAACTTAACGAACTTACCTGATATAACTCTCAACCTTACGCTCTCCACCTTAGGTATACTCAAAAATACAGAACCTTCATCGCTAGTAGATACCCTCTCAATAACTTCACCATCCAGCAATACCTCAACTACAGCATCCTCAACAGGAGAACCAAAGAGGTCACGTAAGTAGATAACGATATTCTCCACAGGAACTACAAGCACAACATCTGTACTCGTTGTTAAGTTTGTAATGCAGTACTTCGTTAATACATGTCCTCTCCAAGTAAGTGATGCTACGTAGCTGTGATTAACCGGTAAGGGAATGACTGTACTTGAGGATAGAAGCTCCTTAACAGGCACCTTATAGACATAGCCTAAGTCCTTACCCTCGATCATCAATTCCAATTCCCTACTCAAGCACAATCTACCAAGAACACCCACATTACGTAATCTCACCCTAAGCTGAACAACATCAAGCTTCACCTTTATGGATGTACTCGAAGTACCTATAGAGATTCTATCTCTATAAACTGTGTAGTTACCTAGCTTAATCACGAGTATGTAGCAGCCTGGTAGTACGTTGCTGAACATCACTAAACCACTACTAGCATTACTCGATAGCACTATGGATGGATCCATAGCATTCACTAGATAAACCGTAGCATCTCTCAGTGGATTCCCCTCGATATCCTCCAAATAGACCTCAAATGTCGTTGGTTTTAACTCCAAGACTAGGCGATCACCAGGTACACTGAGATTCACGTACTTAAGAACTTCAACACCACCAACGAATAACGTTACATTAAACTCGTGTAGAGTAAATCCTCTATGAACAATCACTACGTCATTGAGAATGCTAATCCTTGTGCTAGGTTCAAACCCTACATCTACGTACCTACCTGTAGTTTGCAGCTCAAGTACTAGGTCATCTATATTGAACCTAACAAAGGGTTTGCTGAGCCAGTACGAGTTAGGTAGAGGACCAGGAATAGTGGATCTACATGGCCTCATCCACGGTGGGCAAATACATAGGTATCTACTCTCCGTAAATACCTTAGCTACTGTGCTGTTTACGGGTACGTACTTGAGTTCGATTAGCTTGTAGGACTTAATGGATAAGTACAGCACTATGGGGTTCTTGATGATTACATCTGAGAAAGCCCACAGTTTGTAGTATCTGAAGGCTACGTGTAGACCATTTACGTAGCTTCTCAATTCCTTAACCTTGGTAATGGCTATGTACTCACCACATATCTTCAGAGGGTCCTCTCTTGGAAGTACTAGCTCTATTACTGAGAAACCATATTTAGGTACTTTTACCTCAATTGGCCCCTTGATTTGTGATTTATTCACGATCTCAACTAGAAGCGGTATGGAGAATATTGGTAATGGTCTATACTTATCCACTCTGATGAAGATCGATGACCAAGGGATAATGACATCCTTAGTTATCCTCAACTTCACGAACTTCGGGGTATAGGCGATACAGGAATTTGTACGAAGTAAGTTCACTGTGGTACCTACGAACCTTATTCCATAGCTACATTGCGGATCCAGATATATGCTCACTACAGCACTGCTATTCATAGCAGAGGTGTTTAGAGGTACCTTAACTACCTTGCCTGGATCAACTAGTAGTGTAAGATTGTAGTGAACCCCAGTATCGTACTCAATAACTACAAGTATACCAACTAAGTGAAGCTCTGCTGTAAGAACTGTTATGGGTCCCACCAGTAGTGTTGCAAGTAGTAGTGTTAGCAGTAGTGATCTCAGTGGGTCGATAGCGTTGCTGTACATACCTCACCAATGATGTGTTTTATTAGCGGATTAACATAGGTGAATCACTTAAGATAAAAGCATATATACACACGTACTAGTACTACGTGAAGATTCTAAGAGAGGAGAGTTTAATGCTCGAGCTTGGTTATACAGTTCACGTACACTTTGGCACTAACTGGAATGAGATATTTGATTTAGCGAATGAAGTAGGTGCTTCACTCATTGAGATAGCTATGGATCACTTTGAGATACTGCAGCAACCAAATCTTCGCTACTTAGCGCACAGGATAAGGGATCTAGCTACGAAGTATGGATTAGAAGTTGGTGTCCAAAGTCCATGCATAGACGTTAATCCAGCATCATTGAATCCACATATTAGGGCAGCTTCAGAGAAGGTACTTCTGCAATCCCTCAAGTTTGCTGCAGATTCAGGGTCTAGATACTTCGTGCTTCATCTAGGTCACTATAACTCAAAGTACTACGGTAAGAGGTACTACACAAAGGCGATGTTAAATGCTATAAGTGTTGTGAGAAAAGTTGTTCGTGTTGCTGCTAGTTACGGAGTTGCTGTAACTATAATCAATGAACCTAAGACACAGGGTGATAATGAGTACTTGTGTGTAGCTGTGAACGACGTGAAGAGAATAGCAACAGAATTACCAAATACCTACATAGCCCTGGACTTAGGTCATGCAAATACTGTTGAACCACCTTACGAGTACGTTAGCAAGCTACTGGATCTAATCGATAGGGTATACCTAGTGAAGGTTCACGATAATGATGGTACCAGCGATCAACATTTACCAATTGGTAGAGGGAAGATAGATCTAAGCAAGGTGCTCAGTTTGCTCACTGAGAAAGGTTTTACAGGACCTCTAGTTGTTGATAACTATACAATTCGTGATACCAAGGCATCACTGCTTAAGTTGAGTACAATAGTATCTCCCTATCTGAGGAAGCTGTCAACAATGCATTGATTAGTGAATTACCTTACCTCACTCCTGCATTCCTTACCTTTATTAAAAGGAAGTAGTAACTTACTGATAGGTGAGTACATGATCTCTGTACTACTACCACTAACCCTAATCGTAGTTGTCATAGCGTTTATAACAGGTCTCTATGCTTGCTTTACCACTCCAGCTGACATAATGGTTCTCTGGAGGGAGAACACAATCTTCTTCATAGTAACCTTCTCTTCACTCTTCATCTCACTCATACTATCCGTCATAGGTTTCAGAGCCGCTAGATTTATGAGGGAGTACATAGTGTACGGTAATGAGATAGAGACGGTTAAGTACTTAGTCTACGAAATCCTATTTCTCCTAGCATTAGTCCTCTCGCTCATAACTCTAATGCTGCATATACTACATGTACTAAACCTAATTGGGCCTATGTAGTTTAGGGTAGTTTAGGTTTGGGTCTCTAGTAGTGCTCTTAATCTTGCTATCTCACGTTCCTTCTCTTCAAGTGCTCTCTTGAGTTCTTCATTCTCGTGCTCTAGTCTA
>Ga0180301_10000024_pt1 | contig 102255 bp, 88 predicted proteins | sample GuaBasSediGuay16_FD_121797 | JGI IMG/M metagenome (GOLD analysis project Ga0180301, IMG submission 121797) | Subseafloor sediment microbial communities from Guaymas Basin, Gulf of California, Mexico - Guay16, Core 4569-2, 12-15 cm | ecosystem: Environmental > Aquatic > Marine > Hydrothermal...
GGTTAAATGCTCGCAAACATATGATTGTTCTATTCTCCCCCAGTCCTTTGTAAAGCCCTAGATCCTTGAGAAGTTGTAGCCCAATATTCTCAATTATCACGGTTCTCTCGTAGTTAGACCTAAAGAAACGCCCCTCAATTAAGAATTCGGGAGAAGGGAAAGTAGGATCATCAACATTGCACCAATGTACACATAGGCTATAGTTGCGTTCTTCATAAGATAACCAATTCCAGAGATCTATCTCACTTGGATAAACATACCATTTAATGCCCTCAATCTCCTTAAGTTTTTTTAAGAGAATTGGAGTTTCACTCGCATTCTTCATACCTGCTTCAATATCAGCGGGCCATTGTAGTTCCCAGATGTATTTTTCATCTGGTGTCTCAACGAAAAGTTGTGAAACATTAGCAAGAATAGACCAAGAAGGTATCAAGAAGAGAATGATAATAGCTATACTAGCTTTTCTCTTTAAATCCTTAATAGCAAATCTCCACAATCTCAGCATGGTCAAATAGGTTCACCATGCTGATAGTCTATGATTGGTTCATAGGGGTATGTTCGCATCGGAAGCTAATAATCGCAATTATTTCATCAACATCAATAGGTATATGGTTATATTTTGCAGTTATTTTTAAAAAAGAAATAAAATGAAAGAGGTATATAAAAATTGACATACATAGTATACAGAGTATCTCTAGAATAACTCTAGAGAGTTTGCACGGCTAAATCAAGAAGAGAGAAATGTGATTTGTAGGGAGTTTTTCTTTATTGCTTTTTGATGAATTTGTATCTTTCGTAGATTAGTTCTATTCTGTCTTTTCTTATTATGAATTCTACTGGGATTTTTCTCCAGTTTGAGAGAATGTAAAAGACTGCTTCTTCTTGATCTAGCTTTTCTGGAATGAGGGGGACTATTGTTTCTTGGTATTTGTTCTTGTGTATTGCTAGTAAGTAGCTTCCGTTCTTCTTGATCTCCACCTTGTATGTGCTTTTATAGGTTTCGTACAGTCCCTGTAGTTTTTCTAGAATGTTGTCGTTTCTTATCATTGGTAGTTGTTCGGGATCTTTGCCTAGTAGGTGTGTTAATACGTACATTCCTATGTTCTGTAGTGGGTAACCAGCTGCGTTAGCCAGTATTGCTACGCCAATCTTTTTGTCTGGGATGTAACCTACGTAAGCAGTATGTACTCCCACGGATCCTGAGTGGTTCACGAGTTTGTATCCGTGGAAATTAGGTACTATGCTCCAACCGTACCCGTATCCTTCTCCGCCGAATAATTCGTATGGGAATTTGATATAGATCTGTTCCATTGCCTCTATTGATTCTCTGCTCACTAGTTTCTCTCCATCGAATTCTCCCCTATTCAGGTACATTCTGATATAATTTGCTAGATCCAAGACATTGCTTATTAATCCTCCATCCGAGGTGACGCCGAAGGGGAATCTCGAAACAATGTGTTTGCCTTCCTTATTTATGATGTATGGGGTGGCGAAATCCCCGTCTTCATCCACTTCTTTTTTCGAGAAGTAGCTTCGATGCATCTTGAGTGGTTTTAATATTCTTTCTTTCACGAATGCTTCGTACTTAACTCCACTAACCTTTGATATTATTTGTCCCAATAACACGTAGCCTTCGTTGAGATAGAAGAATCTTTCTCCAGGCTTTGCATGAACCCATTCCTCAGCATCCTTCATGAAAGTTATTATGTCATCCGGACTAGCTACTGGGAGCCAGTAATGGTCGAGGCCCAGTACGTTGCTGATAAATGCTTCTGCGTAGGCAAGTGCTGGGATTCCAGAGGTATGTGTTAAGAGGTGGTGAATCCTTATTTCTTGACCAAATGGACGTATCTTTAGTGGGACATATTTCTCTATAGAATCATTTACGTCAAGCCTTCCTTCCTCAGCGAGCATCATAATAGCTAATGCTGTGAACGACTTTGTGACGGATCCGATACCATAGAGTGTTTTAGGCGTAGTAGGGGTACCAGAAGCTAGATCTTTAAAACCAAAACCTCTTGCATAGATTACATCATCGCCTTCGACCACAGCTATGCTTAAACCGGGAATCCTAGTCTCACTCATCTTCTTTAAAATAAACTTCTCACAAGCAGTAAAATCACGCATCATAAAAACCCCCGAAAACGCATATTTCCTTAATCGAGTATTAAAATTTTTGATCATAAAGATTAATTCTGAACATGTTATCATATTGGATATTCCTAATGGGGATTTATTCAACGATTAAGAAAGATAAAGACGGAAAGCATTAACTGCGGGAGCACATAGAATTACCGATAATAAACAACTTTGGTATGTTCGGGAGGATAGTTTTCCTGAAACTTCTCCAATATTCTCTTTCAATATATTCTTTCTAAACACCTATAAAGGCTAATATTTTAGCACTGCTTCTTTAGTCAATTCATGGCAAGATAATCCGTAACAGAGGCTCCGATCTATTCATTAATAAGTAATAAGCTAGAACATACTCAAGTAATTCGGTACTTACTTAGCCCGTCCGCTTAATTACCATCTATATCTATGTTTAAAAGTTGAGAGCTCTGTAAAACTATTTTCTCTGTCTCGTTTTTTCAACCGGTAATATTCGATAAAGCGGGAAGAAAAGTGTTATCAGATTGTTTTTTCGATGTCCAATCCTATATTTTCCTGGTACTAAAGAGAGATGATCAATTAGACTTCGGAAATATCTCTTCAAGCTTATGTACATCTCTAAGAAGCTCTTTTCCTCATCTCTGCTAATTTCTATCCTATATTTACGTAGAGCGGAGAGACTGAAGAATCCAAGAATTGCTGATATGACGAAGAGAAAGTCTAGGCCTCTTAAGTCTAGGAGAAATATCATTAATTTTCCTCTAAACGTGATTGTGAATGTTAGGCTCAATTCTAGGAATTTCGTAGGTATGGTTAATACGGATCCTATTAACGATCCCGTTACAGATCCTAACGCTGTGAAGATATTGTTGAGTACGATTCTATGGGATGATCTTTTATCATTGCCTAGATAATAAGCTACTAGTCCCATAGTTAAATTAAATCCTCCTAGAGCAATAATCATTAATAAGTAAGCTATAAATGCTAAGGGGATGGAAAGGAAGTATTTCTCCGGGAGAGTTGTGAAGGGCCATATCAGAAACGATAAAAAGACAATATAGGCTGAGAACCTTAGAGCAGATTTTATGCCGTATTTGTCGATTAAAACGCCCCACTTGGGAAGAACCAAAGCCGAGGCTATACTCCCACTAATTGTTATGAGAAAAACAAGTACTATATTCATTTCGAGTCTAGTTATCATGTAGTAGACGAAAAATGGTATTGACACGTACATTGAGAATACTATGAAATACATCGAGGCTAGGTGTTTTCTCAAATCATTATGCTTAAATAGATCCTTGAAAATCCTTAATGACGGAGGGTCTTGAGGTTTATATATTGATTCTGGAATCTTCGTTAAGAAGAAGTTGCTAACTAGTCCTAATAAAGCAGCAACCAGAAATAGGATGCCATAGGTACTTACTCCTTTCTCGATATTTATGTACATGGATACTACTAAACCTATAATGCTGCTAATAAATAGTGCTATTCTTGCGCGCTCAGCAAAGTATTTCCCACGAATTCCTATAGGGACGAGTTCTAGCATCCAGTAACCAAACGCTCCATTGGAAACACTCGAGAAAGTATAGAACATGATCATGAAACTGAAGAATCCTAAGAGACTGATGTATCCCCCAACTAGGATAGTGATACCCATAACAAGAATCAATAATCTTGCAACAAACGAACTCACTACACAAACAATCTTCCTACTCTTAGCAACGTTCATTAAGTAAATAGATGCTAACTGGGAAAGACTAGCTAAGGAGGCTAAAACTGTCAGCATTCCAACGTGAAAAGTGGCTGCTCCTAGTATGAGCAGGAAGGCCACTAGGAATGTGTTACTTATGAGAGTACCCATCGATTGACTAAAGATACCATCGAGTTTCAGATATTTCAGTCCTAGTTGTAATTCTTTTTGTCCGATCGCTTCGTATTGTTTTAGCTGAATCCTCAACTGGATCCCTTCTTAGTTTCTCAGCATTATAATAAAAATGAACGAACGAATGTTCGTATCATGTTGGTTTATAAAATTTTCTAATCTAGTAAAAGTCGTATATGCAAGCATTCTTAGAAAAAAATAGTCGTGGAACGTTCAATATCTTTGATCAAATCTAGTGAAAGAACCTAATTAATCCACTAGAACTTCAACTAGTAATGTCGAGAAATGATTTTTAAGAAGCGAGGGACGTTCTATTACCTGTTGGATATTATTAAAAAAGTGTTTTATTATGAGAAATATTCACATTACGTCCTATAAAAAATGTGTTTAAGAGGTTTTTAGTATTCTGTTACTCCGGTGAATTGGAATTTCTCAATCTTTAGATACGGAGTGACTACGCTCCCTAATCCGTATAGGATGCCTAGGCCGACTCTTCTGGTTTCTTTGCTCATTAATTGGATGTGTGAGAATGTTCTTAGGAGGCTTTCTGTGAATCTGAGATTCTTAACGGGTGTTTTTATTTCACCATTTTCTATTAACCAGGTGCCATCTCTAGTCATTCCAGTTATCACGAGTTTTCTAGCATGAACTGTTCTTACATAGTGAAATCTTGTGACAAGTAGGCCTTTTTTGGTTTCACTGATCATTTCCTCAAGACTAGAATCTCCTGGAGCTATGAACACGTGGGTAGGCATAGGACCATAGGAAGCGGCATGACCAGTAGATTTTTTACTCTCTTTATGAGCAGTATAGGAGTCGTAGACAACATTTTTTGGCACACCTTTCTCAACTAAAACAACTTTTTTCTTAGGGACTCCCTCCATATCGAATGGGAAGGCAATTCCTCTGAGATCTAAGCCATCATCCCAGATTGTTAAGTTTTCAAAGAATGCCTTCTTTCCTCTAAGATCAAGCATAAAGCTTAAGCCATCTTGTACAGCTCTTGCGTTGAAACCGTTCATACCAGCATAAACCATTGCTGTAGCTATAGCATATGGATTAAGAATCACTTCGTACTCTCCAAGATCGATTTTCTTAGCCCCGAGACTATTTACAGCTCTCTCCGCAGCTTCGAGACCAATTTTTGTCGGATCTATCTCATCGATATTGTGAGAGGAGAAAGCAGCGTATCCGAATCCCTCTACGCCGTTTTCTCTGGCTATAATATTTGTATTTACGGAGGCTAGCGTTGCTTTAGAATATGCTTGAATACCTAAGGAATTAGTGACAGTAATCTCTATTTGGGAAGTGGAGAGTGCTCCCGCTACACTATGGACTTTAGGTGAGAAGTTATGAGCAGTAGTTATTAATTCCTTGACAAGTTCGGCTCTGGTATCCGCGGAGCACTCCGAGGTTTTCTTTACAAATATTTCTTTTAACTCTGGTACGGGTTCTGGCTCGGGCAAGCTTACGAATTCTGGGTTCTCTTCTTGTACTTTAGCGACTTTAAGTCCTGTTTTTACCAATTTATCGATGTTTTCCTCGGATAGTTCATTAATGGATACTGTGCCTATTCTTTTTCCTAGGACGAATCTAAGGGTTATGGAAGAGTTTGTTTCTCCGGTGTTTTGGTGGATGTAAGAGTTAGCGAACCTCGTCAAGTATCTCCTAAAGTTTATGACGCGGACTTCGGCCTGTGTAGCTCCTATTTCTAATGCCTTGTTAATCACTTTTTCACAAAAATCTAGTAGAGTTTCCCTATCCACTACCATTTCCCAACACCTACTCTAATGTTCCTGAACCTAGCAGGGGCTGTTCCGTGACCAACATACATAACTTGCGAAGGTTCTCCTTTTCCACAGTTTGGAGTACCCCACATTCTCCAATACTTCTCGTTGCAGACAGCGTCACATGATCTCCAGAACTCAGGAGTTATACCAGTATAGGTAGCGTTCTTTACCAACTTCTTCATCTCGCCATTCTCAATAATATAAGCTATCTGGGTACCAAACTGGAAGTTTAATCGCTTATCATCAATACTCCAGCTCCTATTGGTCTCAACGAATAATCCCTTTTTAGTATCTTGAATGAGTTCTTCGAAATCCCAATCGCCCGGTTCTAAATTAATATTAGTCATTCTGACAAGGGGTATTCTATTCCATCCAGAAGCTCTAGCAGCACCAGTACTCGAGGGTAGCCCTAGTTTAGCAGCATATTCTCTATCCGTTAAGTATCCTACGAATATGCCCTCTTTAACCAGATATACCCTCTGAGCGGGGACACCTTCGTCGTCATATCCAAATGTCCCTAAGCCTCCTGGAACTGTGGCATCAGCGACAATGTTAACGACTTCGCTTCCGTACCTAAATTTTCCAAGCTTGTCAGGGGTTAGAAAGCTGGTACCAGCGTAACTAGCTTCAGAACCTAGTACCCGGTCAAGTTCAGAAGGATGCCCACAGGACTCATGTATTTGAAGAGCTAGCTGACTTCCTCCTATTATTACATCCATAACTCCTGATGGACAACTCTTGGCTGTTAGGAGCATTATTGCCTCTTTTCCAATCTCACTAGCTTTTTCTAAGAGATTCTCCGCTTCTATAACTTCATAGCCTCCAGTTCTATAGTTTCTACCATCGAATGATCTGTCTTGGGTATCTCCATGCCCCACAGCTATTGCTCTAGTGGTTGCGCCGCACCAGGTTATTTCCTGCCTTATTCTAGCACCTTCACTCGTTGCCAAGAATTTGTTCTCCCTGAAAATAGTCATAGAAGAAGTAGCGACCTTTATCAACTCTCCATTTTCCATTATACGCTTATCACACTCTGTTAACAACTCAAGTTTTTCTTCAAGAGGTACTTCGAAAGGATCTTTAACAACGGGAGTCTTGTAAGCATCCTTTACAGGCTTAACGGGTGCGAGCTCTACGTCCTTTCTCTTTACTTTAGCGCTAGCTCTAGCTATTTGTATAGCTTCTAGGACAATCCTCTTTACTTCGTCTGGTGTAATATTATTACTGCTAGAGAATCCCCAAGCTCCATCTACTATTACACGAATTCCGAATCCCTTACTTCTACTGATTATGACGTCGCGAACCTTAGCGTTTCGTGTGATTATTCTCTCGGAGAATTGCTCAACAAACCTAAAATCAGCATAATGTGCGCCAGCTTTAAGAGCGGTTTCAATAGCTAATTCAGCTAAATCCTCCATAGGAACACCAGAGGAATGTTGTTTAAGAAAAGGAAAGATCCACATAAAAAGTTTTTGCGAAAAGAAGAATGAGGTAAGGAGCTTGTTAAGATTCTTGGTGTGGTAATAGATAAGGTTTTGAAATAGACTAAATCAACTAGAGGAAACGTTAAAATGTCTTTGAATCTTTAAGAAGGCGGGAGATTTTGGAGAAACCGACGCGAAGAGAGGAAGAGGGATCAATCAGATACTCCTATAATAATCAACATGGATACATTAATAATCTATATTATTGTGGAATATATTCTCGAATGGTTCAAATCTTATGAGAAAGATTTTTAGGTCTCGATTAGGGGAAGACCTTCTTGTTCAAGTTAGGATTATTTTCAAATCGTTGAGGGTTCCTCTAATTTTAGTCCATATTCCTCTAATCTCTTGAAGTCGTCTGAATCTAGGGTTAATAAGGGGAGATCGTTGACTATGCATGCAGCTCCGATGAGGATATCTGGTTCAGGTATTAGTTCTCCTTTCTTGGCTAGATCTCCCCATATTTCACATGCTTTTAGAATTATTTTGTTGTCTAAGTGGATAATGTTAAATATCTTCTCTAGGTATTCTTTAGCTTTCTTAATGTCTCGGCCAATATAATACTCTCCTCTTAGGTACTCGTACAGGGATATATCAACAAGGTATGGAATATAGTTTCTGACTAGAGCATCTATTCTCTTCTGTTTCAGTAAGATTATTAGGTAGGAGGTATCTATTACAACTTCTTTTCTCATGGATATCTAAACCTCCATTCATGTCTGCTTTTTCGCAAAAACTTAAGCATTTTCTTTGCTTCATCATCGCTTAATTGAAACTCCTCCTGAAACTTCTTCGCTTCCTCCACGAGCTTTTGGATCTCTAGCTGTTCTATAATTTCCTCGAAGAACTCGTCCCAACTCTTATTTCCCTTAAGTTTCATCAACCTCTTTTTTATTCTAGAGGAAATAGTTATCGTGGATACATTCATTTTTACTCACCAATTATAATTATCATTATCAATTATAATTATAATTCCTCAGCCTAAGAGAGGATAAAAATTTATAACTACGAGAAAGTTGTTGAGACTCCGGGGGTCTCATTGATAGATGTTTTCGGGGCTCTAATAACTTTTTGCGGAGCATTCTGCTGGGCATTGGCATCCATTTTTTATCGAAAAGCATTGTCTAGGGCCACAAATCCTTTTATCGCCAACATTATTAGAATACCCCTAGCATTTCTAGTTTTAACTACTATAGCTCTTCTTGATGGAAAGATTTCAGAGGCTCTAATTATTATCACTACTGTGAAAACTCTTCTCTACCTTGTTTTGGCGACTTTTGTTATGAATATTGTGGGAGATACTTTATATCTTCTCGCAATTAGAAATGTAGGTGTTGCGATTGGTTACCCATTAGCGTACATGTATCCAGTCTTTGTAGCTATTCTAGCGACAATTATCCTTGCAGAACCTCTTAGAATGAACCTTCTTCTAGGGACAATAATAGCTGTTACTGGTGTATGGCTTCTATCTAGTAAGAAACAGGAAGTGGCCATAACTACTGGTTATAGCTTCTCAATAGGCGTCTTAGCGGGTATAGGAGCAGCTCTTGCATTCTCCTTTGGAATAATACTATTTAGGATAATGCTAATAGAGACTGATCCTATAGCGACAGCGATAATTAAGCTCATTATACTCTTCGTGATGACATCACCTATTTTCTGGCTGAGACAAGAGGAGGTGAAGGCTAGTATAGATAAGAGAACACTTTTAATAGGCATGATCGGTGGTGTCTTCGGAATCGGGATTGGAGATTGGTTCTTTTATATAGGACTGGCTAGAATAGGAGCGGGATCAGCAGCCGCTATAACGACCTCCTCACCAATGCTATCCTTGTTCCTAGCGGTTATTTTATTGAAGGAGAAGGTAGGGTCTTGGCAAGTCATTGGAACAGTATTGATAGTTATCGGAATTCTCCTGACACTAATTTGATCAAGAAAACAACTCTTTGAGGGGTATTATTAGTCTTCACTATAGGGTAGCTCTCGGACAAGATAATATCTCAACGATTTACGGCACCAAAAATCAACGCAACAGATATGTAATTGCCTGCTTCTGACTTGCCGTAATAAAAATGAGTGAAAGAAGTATGAGATCATACTTTCTTTTCCAGAACCTTATAGACAAAGGCTAGTAAGTCTGAGTATTCTTTTATCTTAATTTCTGGCGTTGCTCCCGCGTGTCCGCTGGCTGTTTCCACTCTTAGATACACTGGTGCTCCTACTTCCTCCAATTTGGCTACGAACTTGAATGCATGGGCGGGGTGTACTCTATCGTCGTGTAGTCCCGTATATACTAGGGTGGGTGGATACTTCTTGTCCTTGGATATGTTGTGGTAGGGTGAGTATTTTCTCAGGAATTCGGCATCTCTTGGATTGTCGGGGTCTCCATATTCTGGTACCCATGCCTTTCCGATATATAATTTGTGGAACCTGAGCATGTCGAGTACGGGGTATCCTATTAATGCACCATCTAAAATTTCTGGTCTCTGCGTTAAGACGGCTCCTACTAATAAACCTCCATTACTTCTTCCAGAAGCAATTACTCGTGATCCCTTATTCTTGAAGTACTCGATAGCTGCTATGAAATCGTCAAATACGTTCTGCTTATTCTCTCTCATGCCGAGTCTATGCCACTCCTCACCATACTCTGTACCTCCTCGAATATTGGCTACAGCGTATATTCCCCCATCATCGATGAATGGAAGAACATGTGGGACGTATGTTGGGGTTATTGCTATTCTGAACCCACCATAACCAAATATCAGTACATCTCGTATCTCAGTACCTTTCCTCTTAACAATGAATAGGTGGATCTTGGTGCCATCTCGGGATTCTGTAAAGTCTTCTTCGACAGTATAATCGTTTTCGATCTCGTTAGAGGTTATTAACTTGATTTTGTCTCTATAGGTATAGATACGGTAGGGTATCCAGAAGGACTCGAACTTAAAAACTGCTTCAGAACCATTAGAGTGAAGTGATGATATTGTTCCAGGGACATCAGAGATTACAGTATCGATTAACGTCCCCGATAAATCAAACGCCCTGATGACTGAGGATGCGTGTCTTAGATAGTGTATCAGTATCCTATCGTTAACAACGACAGCGTTTTGTAGCGGAAACTCCCACTCATCTACGAGAATCTTCTTTTCCTGATTATCACTGATGCTAAGGAGCACGCCCATATTCTTTTCGAATGATATTACAAGGTACTGGTTATTGACGTATTCTATTGGATAAACCGGGAATCCTTTCCCTTCATAGATCTTCTCCCATTTGCTAGGATCTCTTAGAGGTCCTCTATGAACCGAGCTCTCAGTCCATCCATAAGAAATAGTGACTAGGGCTTGATCACTAAAATTGGACTTTGCTAATCCGATGAAGTATGCTGGGGGTAGACCCTGACCATAAACCATTTCATCGATACCGTTCTCTCTCAAGAACACTCTCGTTGCTGGGGGTGGAACGCCATCAGGTGTTTTCTCTTTCCTAAACATTTTAACGTAGTAAAATTTCTCGTGATTGAGCCAGACAATACTTCCTATCACGCCTTTTATTTCGTCAATAGTCTCCATGGTATCTACTTTAACAAATTTTGTAACTCCTTCGTCAGCACCGCCATAGGAATAGGTATAGGCAAGGATCTCTCCATCAGGACTCGTGTAGAAATACCGGATTATATAGTCTTTTCCAAGGGATTGGGAATCAATAAGTTCTCGCCACTCTCCCTTCTTTGTCATAAGTTTAATTTTGTAAGAATTTCCTTCCCTAAACAAACCGAAGTATCCCTTATCACTTACCCTTACCATCACAACGTACTCAGTCATGTAGTACCTGGATATCCTTGGATAAAGTTTGTCGGGTAGATCTCCTAGGAATTCTCTCAGCTTCTTATTTTCCTTTTCCACAAATTCGAGAACTCGCGGATCTTGAAGATTTTCCATCCATATGTAAGGATCTTCAACCTGCAAGTACAAGCCTCCATAAAAATTTTAGGAAAAGAGAGGATGTTTTACTATTCCAATTCTCAATAGAATATTGAAAAGTTTTAGCCCAATTCTATATAGGAGTGGGGACTTGCTCGCTACAACATCGAGGTTCTCTACAAGTACTGCGGGTAGATCTCCATACTCTGTCCTTTCTGTTTCCTTTGATATAGCTCTTATTCCTCTAAGGAGCTCTGGAATTGTTCCGCTTAGCATCAAGTTATGGACTGGGTGAGCTATTTCTCCATTTCTGATATACCAACCGAATGCTGGTACTGCGAATTTGCCACTTGTGAAATCGGATTGGTGAATACCCATTACGGATTTTATGACGAAACCCTCTTTAATATCACTGATTATGTTTTCTAGAGTATCCTGATTCTTGCTCTTAATCTCTATCCACCAAGGGGAAACTCCTGGTGGAACTAAGGGATCCCATCCAAACGACCATCTACCTACTCTTCTGCAAGAACCAGTAGGTTCTTCTCCCCACTTTGTTGCATAGTAGTAATCTGTTAAATGCGAAGTTAACACGCCATCTCTTATTATCTCTACCTCCTTAGTTGGGACTCCTTCATCGTCTCTGCTAGTTCTCCATGGACAGTCTTGAGCCCTCGGATTGTCTATTATCGACACTTCTTCGCTAGCAACTTTTTCACCAAGTTTCTCTCTTTTGAATGGTGTCGATCCTCTATCAACATTTGGGGCAATAATTTCCTCCGAGAAGACCCAGAGGAACGAGGAGAGAGCTGTTGGCAAGATGATTACTGGGACTTTTCCAGAGTAGTTTATTTCTTTGGCTCTTTTTGCTTTTAGTGTCTCTTCAGCGAGTTTTTCTCCCAGTTTATTAGGGTCTATTTCTTTGATACTGTTTCTTGCTTCATAAGTATCGATTATTGCTGGGGGTATTTCATCAGTCGCTAGTGAGTATAGAAAGGTACTGACTAGGGTCGCTTTTCCTTGTTTACCAGCTCCTAAAGAGTTCTTAAGAACAACTTCTACTTCTCCCGCGATTACTCCTCCGCCTATTAAGGCAATTTTCTTCTTTTTCTCCTCTATAGTATTCTTTACTGCTTCGTAAAAGTCTATGACATCGTCTAGTGAGAGTTCTGCTGTGGATTTATCGTATGTAGGTGTTATATCGGTGGTTGGGGTTTCTGGGGGCAACCCTTTAAAATATTTATCTTCTCCCTTAGCTTTGGCGTTTTCTAGGGCTGACTTTATAGTCTCTTGAATCATTTCTGGAGAGAAGCTTGTGGTGTATGCGAATCCAATATTCTTCTCTGTTGCTACTCGAACAGCTAATCCTCCAACATAGTTCGTCATGGCCGAGGGAATAGACTTCTCAACCATTAGGACTAGTAGTTTTCCTCTAGCACCGAATATTTCTGATTGATAAGCACCGATCTTAGCAGCTGTTTCGAGAGCATTATCTACTATACTTTCTAGATTAACTTCCATGATCCTTACCCCCCAACTGTAAGGTTTTTAACCAGGATCCATGGACCGGATGCGCCGACGGGAACTAATCCTATCTTTCCACAATAACCAGCAGATTCTTGAGGAGGATCAAACTCCCTACCAATAGCTTCTATGTTTTTTAGGACGACAAGGATATTCCCAGATATGCTCGTACTAGATAATCTTTCCACAACTTCTCCATTTCTAACAAGGTATGCTTCCTGAACACCAAAGGTAAAAACTCCTCTCGTAGGGTCTACTTGTCCGCCTCTTCCTCGTCTCAACAACAAACCATTCCTCAGCTCCTCTAGTAATTCTTCATTCTTATATCCCTTATCTGGGGAGCTAGACTCTATAAACGTATTTCTCATCCTGACTATATTTGGTAATGTCCAGTCCTGTGCTCTAGAGTTTCCCGTCAACTCAATATTGTATTCAGCAGCTGTGATTCTATCACTCATATATGATTTTAGAACGCCTTCCTGAATGATTAATGTTCTCTGCGTGGGAGTGCCTTCGTCATCATATGGTATCCAGCCGAAACCTTTCACACCATTGATCTCGAACCTACCATCATCAACAATATTGATTAAAGAACTAGCAATCTTTTTACCAAGCTTCCCCTTAAGGACGCTACCTGTTCGAAGACTATCCGCCTCAGCAGCATGTCCTAGAGCCTCATGGGCTAGTAAGTGGTTGAGGTCACCGTCCAGAAGCACTCTAAATTTTCCAGACGGACATCTTCTTGCTACTACGCCGTCGCAGGCACTCTTTCTGGTTCTTTGAGTCATTTCTAGAACGTCATTATAACTCATTATTTCAAAGCCTCCTATTCCACCCCAGACCCCTCTCGAAGCATTTATTCTCCCATTGCTTTCAGCTGTTATTTCGTGTCGCAATATTACGTATGGAATTCGCATATGTACATCCGTACCCTCGCTCGTAATTATCAATTTCTCAACAATATCCTCAGAGTAAATCGTAGAGACTGTCTTGACTTTGTCTCCAAAGGCTTCTTCATGCATTTCTTTTACAAACTTTATCTTTTCCTCATGACTAATATTGGCTAGTTTTTGTTTTTCCTCAACAATTACGGAATCCTGAATTGGTCTCCTCTCTCTTAGTTTCGCTTTTTGAAGCCATGATCTGTTGGAGAGGGGTTTTTCCTTAGTTAATTCAGCTTTTCCAATTTCTCCCGCAGATATTGAAAAGAAATGAATTTTCCCATCTAGAAGAACCCTAACAGCTACTCCACTAGAAATAGCACTGTTAAATTGTCTTATTTCCTTGTCCCTGATCTCTATCCTAAGGATCCGTCTAAGCTCTGCTCTACACTCCACATATTCAGCTCTTTTCTGCCTCCACCGATCAATAGTGTTCGTCAAAAACTCTTTCGGAATTATATTTTCGAGAGAAGACATACTACTGAACCCCTCCCTTATTCTCTTCTTAGTTGGTTAAGACCTTTCAAAGAGATACTTAAGGGTTGAATTATTTTTAATTTTCCATAGTTCACTAGTCTAGAAATTTTTCCACTATTATTGGCGAAATATTCGAAATATCGTTATTTTAGGCATTATTAGCAATTCTTATACTTTTTGATTTACATCAGGTTATAAGGGTGTAACTTAGTTACAGGGGTATGACTTGATATTAGATTCATAGCAAAAGATGGAAAGAAGCTAAAGGATCTATATGGAAATAAAAATACGTCGAAGAATGGCGAACAATCAAATAACTCGCTATTTACCAGAAATAAAGTGCGACCTCATAGAGAAAAGCAATAACCTCTATCGAATCCCAGATCCATTACTGAGAGAAACAGTGCTAAGGGAGTACTAGAGCACTAAAACAAAAATCAACATAAAATAGAAGGTTAGAGATTTTTTAGGACACGAAAACGTCTACATTATTGGTAGTCTCAAACCTTTCTTATCGTAGAATTCCTTTACAATAGCTCTAACTTCTTGTGGTGTGGATGCTCTTAATGCCTCTTCGGCAAGTTTCTCAACTTCTTCGGGAGATAATTGTCTTATGACGTGCTTTATTATGGGAATCATAGAGGGTGTTACACTTAATTTCCTTACTCCCAAACCTATTAATACAGGGACAGCGTAAATATCAGAAGCGCTTTCTCCACAAACACTTACTTCGACGTTAGTATTCTTGGTTGCTTCGACAACGTTTTTTATCAGTTTTAAAACAGCTGGATGGAGATGATCAAAGAATTCTGGACACTCAAGCCCAGCTCTATCTATCGCGAGTGTATATTGAGTTAAATCATTAGTACCAATACTCATGAAATCTACATAATTCGCGAACTTTTCAGCAAGTAATGCTGCTGAGGGAATCTCGACCATTATCCCATATTTCACATTACCGAAACTTACTCCTTCTTTCTTTAGCTCATTAATCAGCTCTTCGAGGAATTCCCTAGCCTTAATTACTTCCGTAACATCAGCAACCATCGGTAACATAATACCGACATTTCCGTGGTTCGCCGCCCGTAGAATTGCTCTGAATTGCGCACGTATTATTTCGCAAAGTTCTTTCCAATACAGTCTAATAGCTCTCTTACCAAGCGCTGGATTCGGCTCATGATGCATCGGGATATAGGGTATAGGCTTGTCAGAGCCTATATCGAGAGTCCTAATTATTACTAGGTGAGGAGATAATCGCTGAGCCACAAACTTATATGCTCGAAACTGCTCATCCTCACTTGGTGGCTCATTTCTTCCAAGGAAGTAAAACTCTGTTCTAAATAGGCCTATTCCCTCAGCCCCATAATGAGCCGCAGTTTCAGCCTCGTCTTCTTTACCAATATTAGCTACAACAAATACTCTTGTCTCACCATCCTTCATTATAGCAGGTTCTTTTGTCTTCTCAATTATTTCATGAAGTAGCTTGCTCCATTCTTCTTTAGCTCTCTTGATCTCTTCCAGTTCCTTCTCTGGAGGATTAATAATTACTGTACCATTTAACCCATTCACAACTAATACATCACCGTCTCTTATTTCTCTTAAAGCATCTTTCACCTTCACCACTGTTGGAATTCTTAAACTTCTTGCTATTATTGCAAAGTGGGAAAGAGCAGTACCATATTGAGTAACGAGTCCAACCATTTTATCTGCTAAGTAAAGAACCTCGCTAGGATGAAGTTCTGGAGCAATGATTATTCCTTTCTTCTTGACTTCAGTCTCCTCAAGACCCGCTAGCTTCTTCAGTAATCTAATACACAAATCTTGGATATCACTAACTCTCTGCCGCATATATACGCTCTCTGAACGTCGGAAGATCTCACTAACCTCCTCCATTACCTGCTTGATAGCATCCGCGGGATGAATACCTTCTTTTATGAGTTCGCGTATTCTCCCAGTGAATGAGTCTTCTTCAAGAATCATTAATTGAAACTCCATGAGCTCCAGAACATCCTTGCCAGCAACCTTCTCCAATCGAGTCATGAGTTCTGATATCTCATTCTTAGCAGCCTCCAATGCTCTCTCGAAATCTTCGAGAGAAACCTTAGTTCCCCGCAACATATTAACTAAGTCATCTATCTCATACTTTCTCAAAACAATAGCTTCCCCAATGCCAATATCTGGGTAGACGCCAGAACCCTTAAGAACTTTTTTCATAGTTATCACCCTAATATCCCAACTTGTAGAGAGGTTATTAAACATTTTTAAATCAATTGCCTAAACAGGTTTAAACAATTTTAGATCTGTTTTAAAGGATAATCAACAGAGTATCACAACATGCAGATCTAGGCAGAAATTCCACGAAACAGATCTTTTTTCAGCTAACAGCAGAAAAAATTTGGATCAAGATTAATAGGGAGCCAACATGAATAATCAAGAAAAGACTATTGTTGTAGCGACTCAAAGCAGAAAAATTATTCACCCCATAGATAGATCATGGGAAGTTTTTCGTTACTGTCCCCATAGATTAGTAGCTAATCTCTATTTAGGATGCGAATTCGCGTGCACTTACTGTTTCGCTAGAGCTATTTATCCAGAATACCACCGCATAATAATGGCGAGGATAAATGCTCCAGAAAGAATCGATAAAGAGTTAGCTCGACTCAAAAGAGCTAGAAATCTCCAACCAGTTGATCTAGGCTCGGCAACGGATCCGTACCAACCAATCGAGAAGAATCTAGAGATAACCAGAAAAACCCTCAAAATCTTTCTTAAACACAAAGCCCCTGTATTCATCGTGACTAAATCAGACCTCGTTCTTAGAGATCTCGACTTATTAAAAGAACTTCGTGAGAAAAAGTTAGTATGTGTGCATGTATCCTTTATATCACTTAACCGAAGGATTACTGCATTATTCGAGGGGAAAACTCCGCCACCAGAGAAGAGACTAGAAGCTATTGAGGAACTAGTGGAGAATGGTATCAGAGTTATCGGGAGAATACAGCCTGTAATACCATATGTCAATGATGATATGGAAGAATTGGAGGAATTACTAGAAGCTCTAGCAACAGTTGGTACAAGTCACATAATCTATGGCACACTAAAACTCTCAGAAACGGTTTTAGATAATATGGTGTACGCACTAGATAGAATTGGATGCCTAGACGAGTTTTTGAAACTATATATTCTCAGCGGAGAACTGGACGCTGCTGGCTACCTAATACCACCGAGGGAATACCGGTATAAACTTGCAAAGTATTGTGCAGAAAAAGCCAGACGCTTAGGAATGACTTTCGGGACTTGTAAAGAAGGGTTCTTTGAGCTACATACCTATAGATGTAGCGGACTCGACCTAAAAGGAAGATACTTGCCAACAATAGAGCATATAATCAAATATGCAACAAATCGCGAGATAATTAGGAAAAAAGATATAGTAAACTTACTAAAGAGACTAGGCGCTGACAAGAGATACATCAAAAAGTTTCTTAAAGGATTAGAAGAGGGCATGTTGGGAATAACTATTAATCATGATCAACGACTCCACACAAGTGAGATTCTCAAACCAGTTAAAGAATAAATCAGAAAAGAGAAGATGCTTTAAAGCGGATTTAATCAAAATGCCTTTCATCGTTCTGGGACTCGAAGGTATCCTTTTATTATTAATTATATATTATATTATGGAATAATTTACTAGATGGAGTCAGTATTGGTGCTTTACTTTGTCTTGTTTGAAACAAGTTCTTGAAATCATCGACTTGTTGGATGATTCTAGAATAAACGGTTCCAAGGTTAAGAAATTCTTCGAGTCTAAAGGATTGTTCGAAATAGAGCTTAAGACGTTAGAGGGTAGGAAGGGCACTACTGATTTCATAAAGATCATGATTCCTGGAGATAATGGAAAATTCTCTGGAGGTAAAGCGCCTACTCTAGGAGTCATCGGTAGGTTAGGTGGGATCGGGGCGAGACCGAAGTATAAGGGATTAGTCTCGGATGCCGATGGGGCGATAATTGCTCTTGCAACGGCCCTGAAGTTGTGGGAAATGCGGATGAGGGGAGACAGTTTATCGGGAGATGTAATTGTTACCACTCATATATGTCCGAGAGCACCGGTCATTCCTCATGAACCAGCTCCTTTTGTAGGTTCTCCAGTGGATATGTTAACTATTCTAGAACATGAAGTAGATCCAGCTATGGACGCTATCCTATCCATTGATGCCACGAAAGCAAATAGGGTGATTAAGGTAGACGGTTTCGCAATTACCCCAACGGTAAAGGATGGAATAGTGTTGAAAGTTAGTGATGATCTAATAAACATATACGAAAGAGTAATGGGTCGACCCGCGGCAATTGTTCCAATTACGATGCAGGATATTACACCCTTTAACGTCGATGTCTACCACATAAACACTATAATGCTCCCATGGCTAATGACCAGCTCCCCAGTAGTGGGGGTCGCTACCACTACTCAAATTCCAGTAGCTGGTTGCGCAACAAGCGCTAACTACATCATTGGGCTAGAGAGAGCAACAGCTTTCTGTGTAGAGGTTGCGAAGGAGTTCACAGAGGGAAGATGCAGATTTTATGATCCAAAAGAATTTGAGATCTTGTCAAGAATTTATTCCAGTATAGGTGATAGAATGAGAAAAATCCTAAGAGAAGGAATATAGAGGTGATTAAGAAATGCCATTCACACCATTTCATCTAGGCCCTGCACTTCTTATAGGGCTATTATTTTTCCCATTCCTAGACATTTTTGCTCTCTGCCTAGGCTCTGTTATTCTCGATTTAGAGCCTCTATACTATCTCTTATTCACGTATAAGGGACCTTACCATGGACTCTTTCACACCTTCCTTGGAGCAACAGTAGCTGGTGTGTTTTTATCGATAATTCTCTATCCACTTAGGAGATACTACTTATGGCTAGTAAAGCTTTTCAAGCTTGAGCAATCAACGAGTTTTAGAAAAATTTTAGTCTCCTCCCTCATAGGCACATATAGCCATGTAATTCTTGATATGTTTCTATACCCCGAAATGAAGCCTCTATATCCAATTCTAACTAATCCATTCCTCAATATGCTTCCATCAGTAACCATTTACGAAATCTGCATAGTAGGATTTCTAGTCGCGGTACCACTATACATTATTAGGATAATAATTAGGATAATAAAGAGATAATTGGCAAAAAACACTTTTCCACTTTTCTTTAGAGATAATACGCTACCAGCATTCCAAAATAGGTTGGACAAGCATACGTGAGAGTTTGGAGTCTTAACGAGGTCTTTTTCAATACTCCATGGAGGATCAAGAGTTGCCATACGCTATCCGGCTTGGCCCGTTCTATCATTTCTTGAGGAATCTTTAATAGTTCCTCTAATTTATTCTCTTGGATTATCGAGACTAGTTTTGTATCAAATATTCTTGCATTTTCATCAAAACCATAAGGACCTCGAGGATCATGAGTATGTGCATGATCCGCACTAGCAATAAATGCTACCCTAATATTTCTTCTCTCCACAACGTCTACGATTACTTCTCCGAATCTAACCAATTCTTCACGTGGAACTTCCCGTGAGGGCGTCACAACTATTATGGGTGGCAATTTTCGATTCCATCTCTCATATTCTTCCTTTATGAACCATAACGGAATCAGTGCTCCCCAATCCAAAGATATTGTGGAGAGGTCTCCACTAGCAACTCCGTAATTAACCCCAACAACAGGGAGGCCTGCTCTATTTGCCTCCTCATAGATCTCTTTGGCAAGTTCTTGGTTACAAGGAACCCTAATATGGATTGATCCATACTCAGTCCTGAATTCTCCCTCGCCGTAAGAAGTCATAATCACGCCTATGTGATGCGTTATTCTCAGGTTGTGGGGTGTAGCTATTATTATTGTCTCGGGATCTCTTCTAACAAGTTCCTCTGCAAACTTAATCATCGCATCCATTAGTTTCTTACTTTCCTCATCAATAACTCTATGGAGAACGGGAATAATCTCATCTCCATGAGGAGCAATACCAGCAAATACTATAGGCACATGCATCACCAACTTATAAGAGCTAGACAATATAGCATAAAGCAGTAAAACATTTATAGAAATTATCAACAAGACTACTACGAATCCGTAAAGTCCTACCTACTCAATATAAATGGTCGGATGCGAGTATTAAACTTGTGTGTGGGTGTTTGTTTGGGGTTGCTACATTTTAAGCCTACTGAAAAAAGCATTTTGCGAAAAATCGCTCTCATGCTCTATGCACGCTTCGAAATACCGTATCTTAAACTTAATTACCTTATCCTTAAAGGTCCCTACAAGAATAGAATTGGGAGGTTACTGATATACCCAGTAATCCTTCTAAACTCTGCATTAATGTTAGGACTTGGCCAGCATGGAAAAGTAATGACATACAAGGAAGTAGAGAAGTACATTGATGAGTTACCAGATAACGTAGCTATTTCCGTAGGTAGTTGTAGGTGTAGAGTAGCTACTAAGGCATGCGATTGTCCAATAGAAACAGATATGACAATAAAGACAGGAGCCATAATTTACAAGAGTTTCTTCCCAGAGGACTATAAATTAATCACTAAGTCCGAAGCCAAGAAACTTGTGAAGCAGTTGAACAAGAGTGGTCTTGTCTCAATGGTTTATGCATTCTGCATAGCTGGTGGATCATTTACATCATTCGTCATATGTCATTGTTGCAAACATTCCTGCATTCCTATCCTCGCTCAGAGAATAGTTGGTTTGCACGTATTTGATCCAGGGGATTACGTGGCTTATGTAGATCCGAATAAATGCCAGGGATGCGGAATCTGTGTAGAGGTCTGCCAATTCGAGGCTCGTCGAATTGTCGATGGTAAGGCGAAAATTGATTATTTATCATGCTATGGATGTGGTGCCTGTGTACTGAACTGTCCAAATCAAGCTACTAAAATGGTTAAGAGACCGGAAAAACTGCGAAGAGCGCAAATATCCCGGTTATTATCCTTCTGGAAGCATGAACATTATTCAATTGCGTAGGATTAATATTAAGGGGAGCTAAAGTGATTGATTCGATAATTTTTGACTTCGGTGGAGTACTGGCTTGGCCGAAATGGGACATTAAAATGATCTCTAATATTATTGCAAAGAAGCTCCTCAACTACAATATTTCAACACCTCCAGAATTCCCAAAAATCTTGAATGATGTTATAGGAGAATGTTTGAGAGAATCTACGTGTTCCCAGCGTGAAATTCCTTTTGAGGAAATAATCAAGGAGAGTTTTAGGAGATTAGGCATAGAGATTCCCGACGAGGTAGCGTACCAAGCGATGCTAGAGGTTAGTGATGCCGAACTACACAACCTAAAACCAGAGGCTAAAAAAGTTCTCATGACGCTTAAGGAAATGGGTCTGAAAATTGGAGTATTATCCAATACTTCACTTTTCCTTGTAAGAAGACTTCTAGAGAAGAAATCATTGATCAAATACATTGATGCGGTAGTCTTATCCCGTGAAATCGGGTATAGGAAACCACATCCAATAATTTATTGGGAAATGATAAGGAGGCTAAATACAGAGCCTCAAAAATCAATCTTTGTCGGTGATGTTTTAGAAATAGATATCTATGGAGCGAAAAGAATCGGTATGATCGGAGTCCTATTAAGCAAACCAGAACCAGTATATAGAGAGTACAAAATCAATTTCGAATGTTTAGGAGTGCCTAAAGAGTTAAAACCAGACTACATAATAAGTAATCTAGAGGAGATAATAGAAATAGTAAAAGAACTAATGAAGTAGCGGATGATGAGCCCCAAGCACCTCTGATCAATGATGAAGCTGAGCTTCGCTGACAAACTTCTCATTATATAAAAAGAAACGAGAAGGGATATTGCCTCTCTTTTTCTGTTTTTGAGTAAAAAAATGGAGTTATTAGAGAATAGGGATAAGGAGATTATGGGAAGAGAGCTAATTGAAGTATCAACGGTGCGAATGTGGAGGCTACTAAGGACATCACGGTGATCATCGTATTTAATGTTGGTCCAGCAGTATCTTTGAAGGGGTCTCCTACGGTATCTCCTGTTACAGCAGCTTTGTGGGCTTCTGATCCTTTCCCGCCGAAGTGACCTTCCTCGATGAACTTCTTCGCGTTGTCCCAAGCTCCTCCAGAGTTAGCCATAAAGAGAGCATAAATGAATCCAGTTATTATACTTCCAGCTAAGAAAGCGGCTAATGCTCTGACTCCTAGGAAAATTCCTGTGAGTATAGGAGCAATTATCGCCAATATTCCCGAGGGGAGAAGCTCTTTCAACGCTCCTCTCTCCGCTATACCAACACATCTGGCATAATCGGGTTTTTCGGTACCTTCGAGAATTCCAGGTCTCTCCTTAACCTGTTTTCTGATATCCTCAATCATCACCTCAGTATTCTTAGCTACGGCTAGTATTAGTAAAGCAGCGATCACGGGAGGCATCATTGCTCCTATCAATAATCCAGCCACGATATTTGGATGAACAAGATTGAGTATCTTTATTGGAATTATTGTTACGGGATTTGGTGAGTCCAGAAGTATTTTGATATCTACAAGTTCTGCATAAGCGGCGAATAAGGCGAGTACGGTTAAGGCAGCTGCGCCAATGGCGAATCCCTTAGTAATAGCCTTGGTAGTGTTCCCAACAGCGTCTAGCCTATCAAGAATCCTTATGACATCCTCCTCAAGACCAGCTTGTTCAGCAATACCCTTTGCGTTATCTGCTATTGGTCCATAAGCATCTGCGGATACGATAGTTCCCACAATTCCCAACATTCCTATAGCCGCGATAGCAATTCCATAGATTGGGTAAAGACCAAAGTACAGGGAGACATACCACGCGACAAGCATGGCCGCTGACACACCAATAATACCGGGAATAATGCTGAGTGTTCCGTAGGAAAAGCCCATAAGAATATTAATTGCTGTCCCAGTTACCGAAGCCTCCGCTATTTTCCTAACAGGACCCCTATCTATTGATGTGTAGTAATCAGTTGCTAGTCCCATTATTGCTCCAGCTAGTAAACCAGCGATAGTTGCGTAGAATGCGGCGATGGATACTCCGAGCCAGTTTATTATCAGGTATAATAGCACAATATAGCTACCAACAGCGATGAGAGTTATTAAGTTCATTATGAGTCCTGGATTATTTGATCTTATCAGATTAGCTATCACAAGAGCTATAATGGATGCTAATATGCCCGCTCCAGCTATTACAATGGGTAAAAAGATGTACTCAACAGTGAGTTTTCCAAAGATGTACATCTCGAAACCAATAACCATTGCTGCGATAATACTAGCTACATAAGAATCGTATAGATCAGAAGCCATTCCCGCCACATCGCCTACGTTATCTCCCACATTATCCGCTATAACAGCTGGATTTCTGGGATCATCTTCCGGTAATCCAAGCTCAACCTTTCCTACGAGATCAGCAGCGATATCAGCTGTTTTCGTATAGATACCCCCACCCGCCTTCGTGAATAAGGCTACAGCACTTGCTCCAAAGCTAAAGCCTAGTAATACCTCAAAGCTATTATAGATAGCGTAGAGCATTGTTATTCCAGCTAAAGCGATCCCCACTACCATGAATCCCATGACGCTACCGCCGAAATAAGCGATTCTGTAGGCACTCAAGAGACCCTTCTTCTTAGCCAAGTTGGTCGTTCTTACGTTCGCTCTCACCGCTGTCTCCATTCCTATTACTCCCGCAATCATAGAACAAATGGCTCCGATAACGTAAGCTATAGCCACGTTAGGATGGATAAACACTGCTAAAACAGCAGCCATAACAACGACGAACAGTCCTAGGTAGAGGTTCTGAACCTTGAGAAAAGCTCTAGCACCCTCTTGTATAGCGTTCGCGATTTCTAAAATCCTTCCTGTCCCTGGATCTTGTTTAATGACATAAAATGCTAGGAAAAAAGCGATGAATATTGCTGATAAACTAGCCCCAAGACCCAAGATAAGCCAGATCATACACATACCTCAACGGTACCGTATCTTTTAACATTCCCAGCAAAAGGGTAAACACGACGAGTTAATACTTCTCTCAAAATATTTTCTATTTAAAAGATTTTTTATCGGATAGCATTCATGAAAAAGTATAATGCTTTAGCTTCTATAAACAATACAAAACTCCTTTTTCGCCGGCTCGGCTCAGCTTTATATTTCTTCTCAAATAGGTGATAAAATGAGAATACCCACTCTAATATTCACAATAGATGCGATAATTCTCAATACAAAACCAGTACTTGAACTGAAAAACGCAAATTCGCATCAGAGCATCTTGGTATAATCTTCAAGCTCTCCTTAAAGTTTTCTACAATGCGTAAGAATGGGTAAAGTATCAACAAAATCAGCCTTCTCTACTAGTGTTATCGATTTGTTAAAGTTATCCTGAATAAATGTTACCTCCTTACCGATTATCCATTTTTTGAGAACATACCTTTTAATATTCTACGCAACTTATTATTTTTTAGATTATATCGTTACTATATTTTCACTTCTTAGGTGTTAGTAATAATGAATTATAAAAGGTATTTAATTATCTATAGTGATTCACAATTGATAAGAACATCGACAAGGAGGGATTTGGGAGAGGAACAGAAGTATGTTATTTCCGCTTCTCTGAATCCCTATAATCCTCTATACTCCGAGACTAAGGCTTGTATCGTGGATTTTGATTTGTTAGCGTTTCATGCATCGAAGGTAATCTTTTTCACGTACATTAAAGATAAATCATTGGTGGCTGGCAAATATGTTCTTCGTCGCTACCCAGCACCGTCCGAAGCGATAAATGCTGAGATAAGATTCGTTTTTAATTCACCCAAAGCATTCGCGGGCAAAAGAATAAGTGATCCTCTGGAGCTAGAGATTTTTCTCCAATGGATTCCATTCTTGAATCTTCTAAAAGAGATGAGTAACCTAACAGTAGCCCTAAGCGCTGAAGGCCTAAGTATTCTATCGCTCAACTTACTATCCCTAAGAGACTCCCTTGGAGAAGGCTTCAAATCAGCCCTCGGCGAATCAAGAACTCTGAAAAACCTCATTGACATAGTAAAGACATATGATGATCTAGTCGAGATACTTTTCAGAAATATCACGGGTCTCTCCCAAGAAGAGACCGAGATCTTAAAAGAGGCACCTCTATAAATTCTAATTCTTACTCAGGAAAAAACTAGCCTCTAATTAAGTGAGCTAGAAAATTTGTTGGATAAGCTTTATTCTTTTAATACCTATCTCTACTCATTCCTTTAAAGATGGTTACAGGGGGTTGCTTCATTTTCCTTCATATAATTAGGAATAAGTAAATTATTAAACTAGCGTAGTGAAGGGGTATAACGACCAAGGCGGATTTTCTTAGGCTTATTCTAGCGACTACACTGACTGCTGAGATGATCAGGAGTAAGGCGTAGGCTTCGAAAACGATGTAAAGGATTTCTAAGGCTAGTTTATTAGTGATAGATCCCATTAAGAGGCCAAGAATATTTAGGAGTAGATATGTGGGGAGGGTCTTAAGGGCGAGGTCAGGTATATTCACAAATCTTTGAAAGACGAGTCTGGTTATTATGGAGAGTACTAGAGTAGAGGCTAACCAGCTTATTACTGGGATAATTGAAGAAACAAGAACTGATGCTTCAAAAGGAACTACGAGAAGAAAAATCAGGGTATAACGTGGATCAAAGAACCACACAATATAAGATAACGCGTATAGTAGAAGAAATAAGAGATAATAGTTACGTCCCTCAAGTCTTTCCAAAAAACCTCTCGGGGTCAAGATATTATGAGGAAAACTCTCTTTAGGCTCTATAAAGAAGGTCTCCATTAATTCCAATGCTTTGTACCCGCTATTCGTTAATCTATAGAGTTTATTCTCGTCTTGGTAAACCAATCCTTTCAATAGTTTCAGGTGATGATACAGAACTCCGGGTTTGGGCTCTAGTTTAGCCAATTCTTTATAGCTCACAGCACCTTTTTTAGCTATTATTCGGATAATCTCGCGTCTCTTTGGATGACTTAAAGCCTTAAAGACTCTTTCGAAGGCCTTTTCGTCAATATCCAAGCAAGACACCGAGTGACAAGGTTATTCAATGTCTTCAACACAATTTCTTTTGTCTCTAGGAGTTAAGTGAAATGTCATCTCTATTCAAAATGAGAAAAGGGGAAAAATAATAAAAAAGGAGTAGAAAAAGTTTTAACCAGTGTTTTTTCTAGTAGCTATGTACCCGATAATAACTAGTGACGCGATCACACTAGCTATCACGAATAATCCAGTCGTCGTGAATAGGAACTCGGTAATCCTCTCTAGCGTAAAGCCTTGAGGCTTGGTAATCACTGATATTGTAGTGGTAGTGAATAGTAGTAGGGCCTCGGTGTAGGGGCTCTTGCTCTCGATAGTGTTGCTGCTTGAGCTACCAAGTAATCCCATTTCTCCCTCATGTTCTCTTTCATGTTCTCTTTCAATGGGCTTTGTCTCGGTTACATTGTATGGCACGTTCCAGAAACCAAACGCGTTCTCCATGACTAGCTCAGTTAGCATACTTGTTAACATAGTCTTTAGATTGTCATAGAGCATAGAATAGTTCTTCGCTAATGTTGTGTTTTTCATATTCTCGTCTAGTTTTTGCTCGATTTCTTGCTCGAATTCTAACTCATTTATCTCTAGTGCTAAGCTAATGTTGCTGTAGATTATCTCGAATTGGTGAACAACATACTCTAGACCAATTGATGGTTCTATCGTAGAGTTGGGGCCAGCATTCGGACTAACTGGGACAGCAATCGTTTTCTCGCCTTCACTGTTCCACTCTAATATGTAAGTCTGTGGTGAATCTATAGCAGTACCAGTAATATTTACGGTACCGATTACAGTGGTATTCGCTATTATTGTGACATCGAAGAGTAAGTATGCACTAACAGATACCTCAAGCTCAGTACTTACCTCTGTTTCATTCTTACTTTCATGCTCGTAAGCCATCTCTAGTTCAAGCGAGAAGTCACCCAGGTGCATTGACACATTCTTGAAAATCTGCTCAAAGTATCCAATAGGAGTCTCTAGTGGAAGTTGCCAGGACTGGTTATATTGGCTTAGAAGCTCTAGAGCGAAATAGAAGGCGTTACGAATGTATTCTGTAGTAGCGTTCTCACCCTTGAATCCTATCTCATTCTCAAATTCTATCTCGGTTTCTAAGTAGTGATAACCTACGAGTGAGAAGAAGACGTATCCAAGTAAGCTCTCGATACTTATGGTTATTGTCACATTTTCTCCTGGAGTAGCGTTTTTGGGCATAATAACTGTAAGGTTTACTGGTAAGCTAGCACCACAGGACGTTGTAATATTCCATTCATTGTATAATCCGAACCTATATGTAGAACTATAGTTCATATTCATGAAAGGTGTAGTGTTTTGGAGAGTGTTTTCGATCTCTACTTCAGTATAATTACTACTCGTAGCCAGCGTTATCCAGCCGAGATCACGAGTTTCATTGATCACGTTATATTCCTGTGCCTTCACACCACTTGTGTGGGCTGAGGCAATTATCATTAGGGCGAATAACCCGATGATTAGTAGGGGCTTGATTTTCATTTATTAAACACCTTTGTGGAATTTTCAATCATAAAACTAGGGAATAGGGTCTTTTTAAACGTTCTCTTATAAAAGCATATAATTAATAGTTATAGGAAATTATAACACTACTACAGTTTTCTATAGCTCATCAAATAATGCCTAATTAGTGCGATTCCTTTTCTCCTAACTTAAACAAAATAATAAGATCATAAGTCAAATCAAACTGGAAAGCAACTATTACACCTTAATCGTTGATGTCTGTCTTAGAATATAATCATATTGAGAGGTAAGAAAAAGAGGTTGAGCTATTTTAGAAGAATATTTAATAACGCAAAAAAGCCATTTTTCTATGTGAGAAACTAGAGAAAAATCCTAGAAGTAGGGAAGAGCTGTGAGTGAGTCATACGATGAATTCATTAGAAGAGGATGGGATGATTACTCAAAAGCACTAGAGCTTTTAGAAACAGGAGATTTTTACGATGCAGCTGAAAAAGCCTGGAGTGCTATCGAGAATTTTAGAAAAGCGGCGTTAATAGCTATGAAGATACCGCATGACGTGGCTAGGAGTGTTAGGGAAGGAGTTCCGATATTTAGTCGTGTGCTTGAAATTCTAGGTTATGACACGCTTACTAAAATGTATTTCTATTTCAATAGTCGGCTGCACACACTCGGTTTCTATGAAAAAGTTATTCCAGAAGATGATATTGCGAGAATCATTAGAAAAGAGGTTCGCGAATGGTTAAAAAAGATGGAAAAATTATTAGATCTCTTGAAGAGGATAGATCTATCTAGTATTATAGAGTTGTTGAAGGAATTAGATAAGGCTCGACAAGAAGCATTAAAGGCCTCTATGAAGTATGCAGAAATAAAATCGCGAATTCTGGAAACAATAACAAGGGAGCTTCAATCAATTACCTAACCAGCCGGATTATGATTTGGGTGGAATAATAATAGGTCGGGTTTTACTTCAAAGATTCTTCGTTTGTTTGATAAAATCTCTGTTTCAAATGATCTAGAATCCGTGGTTCTAACAAGGATTTATAAAGCATTAAAAAGATGTTCTAACAAAATAACTTACCTTTCCTAAATTATCGAACTATTTAAAGAGGCAATGGGCTGTGACTGAAGGACCTAGTGCACACTATAAGGCTTTGAGAATCTATCAAGAAGTCGGTGCAAAGGTTCTCGAGAATATCCTTGTTAGGAGTAAAAGGGTCTTGGTGGATCCTCAATATATTACTGGGAAGAGATTAGAGGCTACTGATGCTTGGGGAAAGAACATTTTATTATTCTTCGATTCTTTTGCCATTAGGGTACACCTAATGCTGTATGGGACAATACATATCTACGGTATTAATGAGCCGCTGGCTAAGCCAGAGAGATTAGTTAGGCTCGCACTATATTTTAGTGATAAGAAGGTTGTGGTCTACAACGCGCCTATTATTGAGATAAACTATAAACACAGGATCATAGAGGAGCTTAAGAATAGTCTTGGAGAAGATCCTCTAAGAAAAGACTGGAACTTTAGTAGAGCGGTGAAGCTTATTCTGAAACACAAGAATCGGAAAATAGGAGATGTTTTACTGGATCAAGGAGTGATTGCTGGAATAGGAAACATCCTCAGAAACGAGATCTTGTTTCGAGCAAGAGTTCATCCAGAGAGACTAGTGAAGGATCTATCATATGAAGAAATAAGGAATATAGTACGTATAGCTAAGGAGCTCTCTGAGGAATTTCTCCAAAGAAGGCTTCGTGGCGAGAGGATAGGACCTATACTCTTCGTTTATAATAAATCGGGAAAACCTTGCCCAGTTTGTGGAGAGAAAATAAGATACTATAGACAGGAACCAAATAATAGAAGAACATTCTTTTGCCCAAACTGCCAGAAATAATACGAACAAGAAACTAATGAGTAAGCCCGAGAATTACGTAACTATTTAGGCCGAGAATATTTCTCAGAAACAAAAATTAAAGAAGAGAGAAAGGTTATAGATGACTAGCACGAAGGCCCAAGCTTCTTTCCAAGATATCTCTCTAAATGATCTTCGTTGCAGAAGAATTTCACTTCTCCCCTAATTTTTAACTTAATAGCATTTTTCTCATCAAGTTCTTTTCCACAATAAGCACATTGTACCTTCATTCATATCCTCCTCAAAGTTAATTGTTTATATTTCTCTTATTTTTCAAGATAATGTACTATTAACTGAGAACTTTTAAAAATGTAAGACTTTAACCCACTCAGCAATAACTTTTTGGGAAATATCGAATTGTAATACAGGCTCCTTATCTGAGATCGATATCTTTAGAATCAGCTAGGATAAAAAACGTTTAATAAGGGGTTTTGCGCTAACTTATTGCTTAATGTTTTAGGAATCTCTCTATTATTTCAACATAGATTTTAGCGAATAGGAACACATCATTGAGGTACACGAATTCATCCTTAGTATGAGCTTTCTCTAGATAACCTGGACCGAAGTTTATTGTTGGTATATTATGGTGCCTGAATATTCTCGCATCAGACGTAGCTGCCATGCAAATTGTTAATGGTTCATACCCAAGGTACTTCTTAGCGACTTCCCTAACTATCTTGGTGAAGGAATGATTAGCAGGAGTATAAGAAGGTTCGATCCTATCGATAACCTCTAAATCAACATCATTGCAAAGATTTTGCCTGATTATTTTCTCTACTTCTCTGAGGGCTGTATCGGTGCTTAAACTTATTGGGACTCGAATATCGAGGGTAATTTCGCAATCATCAGCCACTATATTTGTTTTCTTTCCACCTTTTATTGTTCCTACATTAATTGTCAAGTGATCTAGAGCTTTGGGAGCTTCTGGATGAGCACTTTTTAATGCCTCTTTACCATGTTCGATTAAGGTTTTTGCGTTCTCGGGAATTCCAGATTTGATAGGTATCAGCATTGGAAGCTCTGTGACTATTTTAGCCATTTTCTTAATAGCGTTATCCCCTAACATAGGAAGACTACCGTGGGCCGCTTTCCCGCTCGTTCGTACTTTTAACCATAGAGCGCCCTTTTCTCCCGCCACTATGTCGTAGACGTGGGGCCCTAATCTTCCAGAGGGCTCTGCGATTAGGCATGCGTCACCGTGAACTAGTTTATTCTCTAGGAGATATTTCGTACCTTCTCGTCCTCCCGTTTCTTCATCAGCGACGATTGTTAGAACTAGTTTTCCATTTCTGATATCTCTATGGGCCAGAAAAGCGTAGAGAAGAGCTATTACACCACTTTTCATATCAGAGCTTCCGCGACCATATATTTTATCTCCTTCTACAATACCAGAGAATGGATCTACACTCCATCCATCACCAGCTGGGACAACGTCTACGTGACCATTTAAGATAAGAACAGGTTCCCCATCGCCTAGCTCAGCAATTAGATTCATTTTTCCAGAAGATGGTTCAACAATTCTGTAATCTATGCCATACTTCTCAAGAACTTTTCCTATTACTTTTATTCCTTCACTAGTATCTCCCGGAGGATTCTCGGTACGGGCCTTTATGAGATCTTTAAGGACTGTAAGTATTTCCTCTCTTTTCTCGTCAATAAAAGAGATACTTTTCGTCATTACTTAGTTCACCTTCTACTCCTCACCGAACTTATTCTCTATTAGGGTTACTAGAGCATTAATAGCTTCCTTAGCGTCCTCCCCCTCAGCTCTTATTAGGATCTCATCGCCACATTGAACATCGAGAGCTAGTACTTGTAACAAGGTTTTTGCATCACCGCATTCCCCATCCTTACAGACAGTAATTTTTGATTTGAATTTCTTAGCAGTCTTAACAAACTCTACAGCTGGACGAGCATGTAAACCGACTTTGTTAAGTACTTTTACTCTCGCCTCAGCAATTTTTTCATCATTCATACTCCTAACCTCCTTATGGAAAAATAATGACTTGTTAAGGCTCAAGATTGGGGCTTGAATGGTGCCTACTTAGGGCTTTATCAATTACAGCCTCTAATAATTTTGGAATAAAGACTTTTTGCTTAAACCCTCTCTTTACATAGTATTCCTGAGTTTTCTCAACTAAGTCATAAAGTTCGCTGTCAGCGATTGCGAATATGTATAAGAAATTTCTCATAATGGGAATTATTATCTTTTCCCGCACGGTTTTTGTGTCTTTAAGAACCTCTGGATGCTCCTCTAAGTAGCTGGCATAAATGTTTAATGCAGTTATCGTCTTTTTAACAATATCGATTTGGGGGAGCTGCTTTAGCGAGGACACAAGTTTTTCCGCATCTTCTTTACTAAGACCTGCTTTATCAGGTATGCGTGCTTCTCTTAAAGCCTCAGCTATTAACGCAGTATACTCGGTTCGATTATTTCGAAGATCTCGAAGCATTCTTCTTTCCTTATAAATATCGTAAATAATTAGAGATGCCAAAACACCCGACGAGATCTACAATATATTAGTAAAAGCTTTAAAAGAGATAGAGTAACGATATCTTTCATGTAAAAATGTTATGGTGATTAATTTGTTAATTGACAAGTATTTTGATGGGGTTATCTCATTATTAAATAAAGTTAGGGAAGCTGAGAAAGAGAATATTCTCAAAGCAGCCGAACTTGTTAAAGAAGCTCTCAAAAATGATAAATTGGTTCACGTCTATGGCACAGGCCACTCCCAAGTCTTGGCAATAGAGGTATTCTACAGAGCCGGTGGTCTCGTACCTATAAACGCTATCCTCGATATAGGATCTTCAGTTTATGGAGGTGCGATGAAGAGTACTGGGGTTGAGAGATTACAGGGCTATGCAAAGATTCTTCTAGATTATTACGACATCGGAAATGGTGACGTATTAATCATAGTTTCTAATTCTGGTCGGAATTCTTTGCCAATTGAAATGGCTATGGGGGCTAGAGAAAGGGGATCAAAAGTTGTTGCGGTTACTTCCATAGAATTCTCGAGCAAGTTCCCCTCAAGACATCCCTCCGGTAAGAGACTATACGAAGTTGCGGATGTAGTTATAGATAATCATGTTCCCCCAGGAGATGCTTTACTAGAAGTTGAAGGAATAAAAACCAAGGTTGCACCCGTTTCTACAATTATTAACTCAGCGATTCTCCATTCTATAATGGTTGAAGCCGCCAAAATGCTTGTGGAGGAAGGAATCGAGCCTCCAGTTTGGTTGAGTGCGAACGTACCGGGTGGAGACGAGTATAATAAGAAGTATATAGAGAAGTATAAGTATAGAATTAAGCACTTATAGGCTTCCTCTTTCTACACTATTAATAATTTTTGGAGGGATTTCTTTTGAAGATTGCTCGTTTTTTATATGATGGTATTGAGTCTTATGGCTTTGTTATCCAGAATAGAGTGTTGGAGGCTGATCTAGTATCAAGATTATTAGGAATTGAGCTTCCAGAAACTATCGAGGAGTTCATTAAAGAGAATCATCTTCCCCAAATAAGGGATCAGTATACTTTATTAGAGAGATCTATGGAAAAGGGGATAGAGATAAGTCATGTACAATTATTAGCTCCACTAAAAAATCCACCAAAAATAGTTTGTCTCGGATGCAACTACTTTGATCATGTAGAAGAAATCGGTGGCACTATTCCTCAAGAACCAGTTATTTTTATGAAGCCTAGAACATCTATAGCTGATCCATTCGAGGATATTGAAGTGCCTTCTGATTATACAAAGCAAGTGGATTACGAGGGAGAGCTAGCTATTGTCATTGGGACCAAAGGAAAAAGAATTCCGAAAGAAGAGGCTATGAATTATGTCTTTGGATACTTAGTGTTTAATGACGTAACGGCCCGCGATATTCAGCGTAGAGACGGTCAATGGACGAGAGGAAAGAGTCTTGATAAATTCGCACCCATAGGTCCATGGATAGTGACATCTGACGAGATTCAGAATCCTCATGAATTAAGAATAATTACTAAGGTTAATGATGAGGTTCGTCAGGATTCTTCTACTTTGAAAATGATATTTAAGATTCCAGATATTATTCATATCCTTAGCAAAGGCATGACTTTTGAGCCAGGCGATATAATAGCTACTGGAACCCCCGCTGGTGTGGGTTATTTCTGGCGACCCAAGCCCAAGTTACTCAAGCATGGAGATGTCGTTGAAATATTCATTGAGAGAATAGGAAAAATAAGGAACAAGTTCTTATTTGTTTAATGAGAACGCATATTTGAAAAAGTGTTTATGGTAACTATTTCTAAGAAAGTGTATTTATTATTTTTTAAGAATGATAATACGAAAGATATTTGGGAAAAAGATTTATGCCTCATAGTCGCACGACTAATATTGTATTTCCTGGCGCAAGAATTGTGGATTATAGAACATTTTAATAGTTACTGGTGATAAAAATGGCGAAAATCAGAACTATTTTCCGCGACATATCACCCAATGAAATAGGATTCACTTTGGTTCATGAACATTTATACACGCATCCACCTCTATGGAAGATAAAGGAAGATCCTGATCTTTTACTTGATGATATTGAAAAAAACGCAAATGAACTAAAACTTTTCCTCAAAGCTGGTGGAAAAACAATTGTTGATGCGACGACGATCGATTACGGAAGAAGCGCTAAGGCTCTGATTGAGATAGGGAAAAAAGTTCCTGAAGTAAATATCATCGCTGTCACGGGTTTTAACTTAGGTAGTTACTACGAACCTTGGGTGTATGAAGCTAGCATGGATTCTATTATCGAGCTACTCAAAGGGGATATATTGAGAGGCATGGATGGAACTAATGCTAGAGCGGGGTTGCTTAAAATAGGAACAAGCTACAACTACATAATGAAAGTAGAGGAAAAAACTATGCGAGCTGCCGCTAAAGTACATGTTGAATTAGGAATTCCAATAGTCTCCCATACGACACTTGGAACAATGGCGCATGAACAAATAGTTATACTACTAGAAGAGGGAGTCGATTTAGGAAAGGTAGCGTTCTATCATATGGATCATAACTTAGATTTCTGGTATCAAAGAAAAATACTTGAGAAGGGTGCATACATAGTCTATGACTGTACCGGAAAAATAAAATATGGACCAGAGGAGGCCAGAATAAATATGATTAAGAAGCTAATTAATGCAGGTTTTCTCGATCAAATAATGATTTCTGGTGATACTGCTAGACGTTCTTACTATAAATCCTACGGCGGAGGCCCTGGGCTGGACTATATACCAACCAAGTATGTTCAAAGATTAAAAGAGGAAGGATTTTCTCAGGAGATGATAGATCGAATATTTGTTGAGAATCCTAAACAGTTCTTATCTTGGTGACGAATATGGAAAAAATAAGACTTGAGGAGATGACATGGGTAGAAGCTAAGGAAGCCCTTGAAAAAGCCAAAGTGGTTATAATTCCCTTAGGAGCAATTGAAGCTCATGGACCGCATCTACCGCTAGGTACTGATAATTTCATAGTCGAACGAATTGCTGAAGAAGTGGCTAAAAAAATAGGAGGCATCGTACTACCAGTGATAAAATATGGCCAGGTCTGGTCACTAATTAATTTTCCGGGATCTTTAACCGTTTCCGAGGATTCTCTTTTTAGATTTTTGGTTGATATATGTCTTAGTTTACATAAGCATGGGGCAAAAAATTTTGCATTCATAAGCTTCCACATAGGAAACGCGACCGTAATTAAAAAGACAGCTAGATATCTGAAAGATAATTATGATCTCAACGTCTTCTACTTTGCATCCTCAGGGTTATCCAAGATTAGAGAATTTTGCGATTCTAAGCAGTGGCACAAAAACTATTTCCACGCAGAAGAAATAGAAACATCCCTAATGTTATACATTAAACCAGACCTAGTAGACATGGCAAAAGCAAAAGCGTGCTACCCCGATAAGAAAATATTTGAATTCTATCCTCAGAAGTGGGATGAGTTAACAGATATCGGAGTAATCGGGGACCCGACAGTCGCAACTAGAGAAAAAGGAGAAAAAATGCTGGAAGTTATAATAAATGAAATTGTTGAATTGTTGAGAAAGGGATTAGAATTCATTGAAAAGAAGAGGGAGAAACATGGTTGAGTTTAAGGGAGTTATAACAGCCATAGTAACACCTCTAGCTGATCAAGATAAATTAGATGTGGATGCTTTAGAGGAATTAATACATTTCCAAACAAAACATGAAGTAAATGGATTTTTTGTAAGTGGCACGATGGGTGAGGGTATAATACTCAACTTGGATACTAGAAAAAAACTACTTGAAAAAACATTAGAATTCGCTGGTACTAAAGCCTTCACAATTTTTCACGCAGGTAGTGCTAGGATCAGGGAGGTAATGGATCTAATCTCATATGCAGCAGATCTAGGCGTCGATGCAGTAGCGACTTTTCCACCAATATACTACCCTTATGACAAAGAGGCCTTAGTAGATTACTACATACAAGTTTCATCCCTACACGATATTCCATTCTTTATATATAACATTCCCTCAAGAACAGGGATAAACATCGGAGCAGAATTAGTAAGGAGAATTATTGGGAAATCGTCCAATGTAGTAGGAATTAAAGATAGTAGTGGTGATCTTAAAAATACGTTAAAATACTTAAGTATAGAGAATTTTATGGTTTTCATGGGTTCGGACACTTTATCTCTTCCTGGACTAATAATAGGTTGTAGAGGTGTTGTATCAGCTCTCTCAAATATAGTTCCAGAACTATTCGTGCAAATGTACAAATTATTACAATCAAAGAAAATTGTTGAGGCACATCAAATCTACAAGAAAATACTAAAATTGAAAGAAATTCTCGGTAAATATCCATACGTAGCCTCGTATAAAGTAGCTCTAAGCACTAGGGGGCTACAGATAAAAAATATTGTAAATAAACCATTAAGATCTCTAAATACAGAAGAAATAGAGAGTCTAAAAGGAGAAATTGCTGGAATACTCAAAGATTTAACTAGATAGAACCCTTTCAATGGCCTCTTTTAGTTTTTCTTTTAACTCTTGCTTATTGAGGTAGTTCGTTACCTCTACTATTTCTTTTGCAAAGGCCCCCTGAGATCTAAGAATCTTAGCTAGATCAGGTGCTGTAACGATTATATCACATTGTATGTTTTTGGCTTGGGAGACATCGGATGTCTCTACCCTAGCATTATATCCTAACTCGCGGACGACAGACGATACTTGTATTTTCAAGAAGAGAGCAGTTCCTGTTCCTAGCCCACATACTGTTACAATGTAAAGCTCCCGAGCCATTTTACCGCCCCCAACAAACTGATAGAGAGAACATGTGTAGCTGAGTATTTTTCTGAATGAAAAAATATTAGGGAAAAAATATAAAGTTTGTCTAGTGCTTGAATAACCCAATTAGCCATACTAGAATTACGCCATAGATGACGTAATCTGTGTCGGCGGCCCAGCTTAGGAAGTCTCCTACAGCGAATCCGATCACTGGAATTAGGAGAGCGGATCCTATAGCCATTAGAACGCCTGCGATTATACCGCCTAGGATCATTCCAACTTTACCGGCATAGCGATCTCCATAGACTCCTCCAGTAGCTCCGTGGAACCATGCACTCATTGTAGGTGCGTAGACGAAGTATGGATAACCTATTAGCGTTAAGAAAATACTAACTGCTACCATTGTTATTACTCCAATGAATCCTCCCACAGCCATTCCAATTGGACTGTATGGGAAGAACAGTGGACAGTCTAGCGCTGGCTTTGCTTGCGGAACAACCTTCTCTGCGAATCCTTGGAAAGCGGGTATAAGCTCACCAATAAGCATTCGTACTCCCTGCATTAATACTGCGAAACCTGCTCCAAAGTACAGTCCTTGGAGTAGCGAGAATACAATCGGATTCATACCGCCTACTTGAGCAACAAGACCAGGGGCAATAGCTGTGAGTACTAGGTAGATCAAAATGTATGCTACTGGTAGGAAGACATATGGATCTCTAAAGAATCTAATTATTGCGGGTAATTCCTCAATGCTCTTTTCTTCTGTCTTTTTGAGCTTTAGGGCTTTTCCGAGTGGTTTGGTAATAAGACCCGTGATCAATACTACGAGCGATGCTGTGTGACCTAGTACGAAACCTGCATTATTGTTGACTTCCTCATCAAAGAAGTGAGTGTAAAACGGCTGGTAGATCCATCTAAAGCCGATCCAAAGTGCTGTAGCGATTATTAGAGGGATTCCAGTTAATCCTCCGACGAATCTGAAGATCACTAGGAACCAGAAAGCATCCCAGAAGATTAAGTGTCCTGTTAACATAATATACTTCGTTGGTAATAATCTAGCTAGAATTAGGTTGAGGATCCATCCTAAGATTATGGCAATACCGATCTCAGTACCATATTCTAGAAGAATCTGGTCAGTACCGATCTCGACAACTACTTGAGGCGTCTGCCTGAGAATCGAGATTATTGTATTTATGGGTGCTATTGCATCCGATAACAAACCAGCACCTGATAGGATCAGGAGGACACCTATAGCCGCTTTAATTGAGCTGGTGATTATTTGCTCCCAAGGTCTCTTCTGTAGCCATAATCCTATACCAGTAATGATTCCCAATAAGAGAGCAGGGTTCTTGAAGAACGCAATTATGAAATCTAAAATATCCACTGCTGTGATAGCCATAATTTCACCACGTTGAAATGGTTATTATGTAGTGTATTAAAATGTCAAAGATTTTGGATAGTTAGGGCTCTCGAACTATCTTATTATTACTACATTTTTTAAATTTTTTGTATGTTGGATTATTTCTTAAAATCTAAAGATCACCTTTATTTTATTAATAAATAAATGATAGATATTTCTAGTAGAAAGGCATTTAACTAGTGAGAAACTAGATTGAGAAAAGAGAGAAATTTGAAACAAAGTTAGCAGAAAGAAAAATAATTATTGTTTTAAATAGAGAGTTCTTTAATCAGAATTATTCGTTTGGTGTTCATTGTTAGTAGATAGCAATGTATCACAAATTTTAGAATAGAGGTCAATCAAGATAGTATCTTGTTCCTTGTATCTTTTTTGTTTAGGTACGCTCTCCCAGACTTCTCTGATTTCTGGGTCGAGTTGAGATAGAAAAACGCCGAGATCTTGCATTATTGGGTATATTATTTTCTTTCTTACATAGGATCTATCTTTTAAAGTTTCTGGTTTTTTCGCGCTTACCCTGATATAGTAATTTAGAGAGAATACTAGTTTTTTCACTATAGTAGCTTTTGGTAACTCATCTATTATCTTAAGAATTTTCTTAGCAGTTTTTGCGGAAAAATACTTTCGTTGTAAAACTTTATCTTTGATTAAGATTGAACATATTTCTCTAGCAATAGTTCTGCCGTTTTTCCGTAATTCTTTCTTAATTTTTCTATCCCGTATAAATATGTAGCCGCGTACAATTCCGTAAGAAATTAGTAAAGCAACTAAAGTATATATTGTATAATTGTCGATCATAAATCGCATCAAAGACCCTCTAATAGTGCTTCAATCTCTAAGTAAATTGTCTCCTAATTTGTTGTTTTTTAAAAAATTTATAATAAGTTTGCGAAAAGGTTAGCTACTGATTCGAGCTAGCGCCTTCTCAAATATCTCGTAAATCTCATCAACAGAGCGTGCCTGTAGTAAAGCCTTGACGTTCTTCTCGTCCATTAATACTTTTGCTAATTGGGACAAGGCTGTTACATGTGTTTTATCATCAGAAGCCGTGAAAGCAATAATTAAATGCACTGGATCATTATCGGGATTTCCGAAGTTTACTGGATTTTTTAATTTCACAATAGCTATAGCTGGTTTTTTCGCTCCCTCACTAGGTCTTGCATGAGGGAATGCTATACCTTTAGTAATGACTATGTAGGGACCCATTTCCATCACTGTTTTAATCATCGCATCTACATACCTTGGTTCAGCAGCTCCCACTTTAACTAGAAGTTCTCCGGCAACCCTAACGGCTTCTTTCCAATCCTTAGCGGGCACATCTGTTTTAATAGCTTCTTTAGAGATCATTTCTCTCAAAGATATTTTTTCCTCACTAGCCTCTGCCAGTTAAGACACCAATCATAAATTCGTTATGACTAGCTTCGTTGTATCTTATCTCTCATGAGAGAACAAATTATAAAAATATTCCCTTTTTCAAAAAGTTTTTTAAAATATCGAATTCCAAGAAGGCAAGTAATTGCTAAGTGGACTGGGGACGCCGAGCACCTTTACACAATAGATGTTTACGTGTACTTTGACGCTTTCTCAAAGAGAAAAAGCTTAACGAAGTGAGAGAAATGAGTTAGTGTGCATGTTTGAACCTGATTATTTTTCTAAATTTTGAAGAGCTTGCTGTATTTCACATAGTGAAATTATGGACTGAGAGGGGGTTGGATAGTGAGAACGCAAAATTAAAAAGCAACAAAAAGCAAATAAAAAAGGAGACTTTGTTTCACCAAACGCCTGAGCGTAGACACGTCCCTCACGGAGAATACTCCATCGCATCATATAAATACCAGAGTATAAGAAGAAAGCACTGAGAGGAAACATTGCAGAGACGGCGTAGAAGGTTATAGAAGATAAGTCTTCAATAACTAAGTGCCGGGATAACGACCTAGTAGTTAATGCTGAACAGCATACGCTCGTAGTTCCTAGGCTACACAATAGGAAGACTAGGTAAAGAGGACTTAGCTGCTCTTCCTACTGAAGTCTTTCCCAGCGGAGAGTGGTTGAATCTTCTGTAGGAGAAATCTTAGGATTCCCCGCACTAAAGTGCGGGGAGGGGGTCAATAAGATGTATGTTGTGATTGCTTATATCGTCCGAACAATCTTGGAGAATCCAATTTATTTGGTCTTTCTATGGTTTTTATACTTGGTTGCGGATCATGTCTGGGGTGGTTTTGCTAAGTTTTTGCGTCTTCTTTTTCTTCCAGGTTTCTTAGTGAGGGTTGGTTTGAGGGTCGCATTAATTGATCTATTTGGGGGGCACGTGGGGATTAGTTACAGGCATTATGGATTAGATGATGAGAGAGCGTATCTTACTGTGTATCTTGGAAAGAGGAAGCATTTGTGGATTCTGGTTCTCTTCGCTAATTTTGCTCTTGGTTTAGGAATTGGTTATGTTCTGGTTTTTCTGGCGTTGAGATTAAGAGATTTATTCGTTTTTATAGTTGTTTCTTGGCTGGCTGTGAGTTTCATTATTGCCTCGCTACCCTCAGCTACTGATTTAAGGATTTTTTACATTGCTTTTCTTTCCCATGATCCCGTAGGGGTTATGTTACTTGTCTGGGGAGTAGTAGTTTTTGCACTATCTTATGTATCTTTTGGAATGATCTATGGGTTTGTAATAACTCTCCTTTATATGTGTTTTATTGTGTTTACATCTTTTCTAATTCGCGAAAAAGGAAGTGTTGAGGAACCGGTTATTGTCGAGGATGGGGTCTAAATGATTTCCAGATATGTTGACCCGAAATGTCTTAGGAAGAGAATCAATAGGGAATACTTGAGGACATCGAGGAGCTATGGGGCATACATCAAGGTTAACCTCTATGGAAAAAGAAGAGTTAGTGAGAAAACCTACATTGAGGCTAGTCTAGTGATTAGAGCAGACGAATCATTAATTAAGAGTCTTAAGAAGCTGGGATTAAAGTTCTCAAAGAAAGAGAAGAGAGGACTTTTTGAACCTCCGGTTCTCGCCAGCCTCTTAAGAAAATTCTCTAAAGTAGAGATACCTATCGGTGTTTCCCGTGATGAGGAAAGGATTATAAGGGTTCCTTGGCCAGCCAGGATTTTAACGGATTCTCCCTTATCAGCGCTTACAGTTTCAGTATTTGCAGAGAACGCTATCTGGATCGATTACTTAGGTGTGGCTGAGTATGTCCTAGAAATTTTTGAGGAGGGAGAGGGCGTACCCTTAAACATAATACCGGCAGGGGCGAGGGAGGATCTAGCCAAGATAATAGCTAGGAAAACGATCGGTGAGAGATTTTCTAACGAGATAGCAAAAATCCTCAAAGGAGAAACCGAGCAACTAGAGTCTGATGAAGAAATAGCCATGATAGGTCCCGAACATAACGCATTAGCAGAGATCCTTGAATGGAAAATCCTGTCATTCGAAAAAGAGTTAATGAAAGATTATCTCTATGTAGACATTTCCGGCGCCTCAACATTCTCCTTCATAATTGCGTGCTCAGCAGCTCTACTATCTAACAGAAACGCTGTAATAGTTTCCGCTCCTTACTATAAAAAAGAGTTAGAGCCGCTACTACGGCGAGAGGGGGTAATATATGTTCTCCCAACAATTACCGAGCATCTTCACCTACCATTTGATGTAATTATCTCTGAGAAAGAAGGTACGGTGATGTTTAGGGCATGGTTGGGTGGTAAGGGGCATTATATAGATTATATAGAGGAATATATTAGTATCGATACCTTGATAAAGGAGGTCAGTGAAGAGCGAAACGATTTTTAATCACAGTATTGCTTCTCTTGTTACTCAGTAACGGATTTATAACATATACTTTTCATGACCTAGGTATCCCAACGATCTCTGTAGCGCTTGGGACTATTAGGATTAATAGGTATTTCACATCTCCATATACTGGGAGAGCTCTTGCTAATATAACGTTTGTATGGGATGCTAATGGCTCCTTATCTATCGAGGTTCTTGTAGAGATAAATAATGCTAGTAAACTAGTTTTCTTTAGAGAAAAACCAGAGACAGCATCCTTCGAGGTTTTTCTGCAGGAGAACAACTCTTTCTCATTAACAATCAATGTTGTAGGTCCCGGAAGGTTTATCCTCTATAATTCCTCAGTTATAAAGTTTGTTCCGCTGGAAGGGAATGCCGGAGAGGACTCCATTTGGAAGAGGACTATGCTTCTTTTCATAACTTTAGCATCGATTGCTGTTCCTATCTGTATCAGGATTCTTCAACTCATAAAGTTGCGGGAAGGCGGTATAGTGATCGTGGAGGATGAGAAATGAGCCAAATCTCTATTAATGATCTATTACCAGTGGAGACGAGGGGTTCGAAGGAGATAATTAAAGCACTCCAATCAAATGATCGTGTAGTATTGATCAGAGCCCCACCCGGGACTGGTAAGACAATGACTGTTCTTGCATATTTGTTCTGGCTGGGGTTAAAAGGTATCTCGTCGGCCATGTTTTTCAGAACTAGGGCTGAGTTGGATAACGGTATTAGGATAGCTAACAAAATTGCTAAAAAAATTAGAGAGTATGGGTTGACGCCTCCAGATTTCATACCCATTGGTGGAAAGGACGAGCTTTGCAGATTTCCTCCTGGGAGAAAAGAGCTTATAAGGTGGTGGTGTTCTATAATAAACTGTGATTATTTCCGTAGAAGAAGTACGAATAGAATCCGCGAATCACTAAGACGGGAGCCGCCTCAAAATTTAAGGGAATTCTTTGTAGCCGCTAGAGATGCTGGAGCATGCCCCTACTTTGCTTATCAACAGCTATGTGAACAAGCCAGAATCGTTCTGGCCACTCATCCCTATTTTATTCAGGATGAATTATTTAATCGCCTAGGTTTTAGAGATGTTCTCGTGATTGATGAGGCCCACTCGTTTCTCTCCCTTATAACCTCTAGAATCCCACTAAGTGATTACAAACTTTTCCAAGAGTATTGGAGAGAGGTAGAGGAGGTTGGTTCCCCGGTTAGAATAGCTGTGAGAGAGTGGAGGAGGGGGGCTAAGGATTTCGTAGCTGGGTTATCGCGGTATTATTCATTTATGGAGGCACCAGGAATCACTATAGTGCATAGGAATGATGTTATCAAGGTATGTCCTCCCGAACTTTTGGTAGAGAAAAGATTAGGTTTGGTGAATAGGATCATTTTCATGTCCTCTACACTATACCCAATAAGTCTCTTCAAGAAACTATTCGGTGCAGAGACGAGTACATACATAGTGCCGGGATTATTAAAGAGTACTGATAAGCGACTCTTACTGGGCCTTTCAATAGGTCTCACAACAAAGTATGTCGATAGATCATATCTTCTCCAAGAGTACGCTAAAGTAATAGATTTCTTATTAGCATCAATTGACCGTCCCACAATAATTTTTACCCCTAGCTACGAAATTGCAGAGGAGCTAAGCCGAGCTTTATCTCTTCCATTAGTGAGAGAAGAGGGTAGTATTGATGCAGAGAAAATAATTTCCGTAGCAAGAGGGAGGTTGGCGGAGGGAATAGATGTAAAACTCGCTGGGAAGGATCCTGAGTTAGTGATTATTGCTGGATTACCTTTCCCAGACATAAGCAAGGACTTTAGTGCTGTTGTAAAGGTATACTCGAAGTATTACAAGGTTAGTGAGGCAGAGTTATTGAAAGCGATGAGTCTTGGAGAGATGATGTCTGCGCTAGTCCAAGCTCTTGGAAGAATCGGCCGTAGAAAGAGGGGTATTGGCATAATAATTGATGATAGAATCGAGAAGTTAGGAGTGAAAATACTTATCTTCAAATCGGTTAGATCATTAATAAATAAGGTAAAGAAATTCTTAGAAAAGAAGTAGGTGTTTAGAAAATAGCGGCTACTTCTCTTATTATGTGGTGATACAACTCTACCGTATCAACATACTTTGTTTGTGGCGGCCCCGTGTAGATTATGTGGACTTCAACGGGTCTTTCTTTCTCGTATATCTCTCTTATAAGGAATCTGGCTAAGGCTCTAGCCAGCGGCTGTATATGGGGGTATCCGCGACCGAAGGGCACTCTTCTTTTAACGAATATGCGTTTCCTTAGATACAATCCAACGACTTGGGAAAATCTCAGTGAGAAGTATCTCTTAGATAGTGGTAGGGCTTTCATGAAGAGATTGTACCAGAATTCCTCATTTGTTTGTGCATCTGCCTGCGTAAAGTTGCCAGTTTCATAGATCTTGTTTTCCCTTATAAAGTCATTATCCAGCTGCAGAGAAATTATTACTCTTTCAGGATCTGTTGCTTCTATTATCGCTCTTATATCCTCTATAGAGCCTAGGAGCTTCGGAGAATAAGTGGTTTCAAGCGATATCAAAATCTTTTTCTCCTCTTTTAGAAGCTTCTTTACCATCTCCGAGGCCATTTCTATGGCTTTGTCTCTCTCGTCTAGGGCAGAGCCTATGTGAAGATTAAAGATTTCAGCTCCAGCAATGCTTGCATATTTTATCGCAGCTTTCATTCCTCTCTCAGTAGCTTTTAACGTGCTCTCATCCTCGGACGTTAGTGAGTAATATGGGGCGTGGGCAGTTATTGTGGTGAAAACCCCTTTACAAGTCGTGTAGTACTCCCTGAAATATTTCTCATCAACTGCTTTTCTGGAAAATATCCTGGGAGGAATCTCTGTAAGCCTCATACCGAGCAACATAGCATTAGGTAATGTTCCAAGCGCATTATATGTTCCCCAATCAAGAATAGGTTTTTGCATGTTTTTCACCCCTCATAAAATAAGAACAAAAAGTATTATAGGTTTTGTTTTTGACCAATTCCATAAGTATACAGAGAATACTCGAAATTTTAAAAGTTATGAAAAAATATGCTACAGAGATTAATGAATTATTTTTTTGTTTAGCCTCTTCTCCTCAAAGAATCAATAACCTAGTTCTCCCTTTCCTTAGTGTTGTAGCGTATATTGGCATATGACTCCTTAGTATTTAGAAGTAACACGCTATATATTATATATCTCGCATTAGGTGAGGGGATTATCACGTTTTTCTTGGATTAAATCGATTCTCTACTTTTAGAATAGTCTCTCTATCTTTTAGGAGGTTAGTCTGTTTCTTAATTTTCGAATTATTTATAAAAGTTGGTAACACCTATTATTTATAGATATGTGTCCAAATAAGTAAAGGGAGGTCCGAATATTGCAAATAACATTGCCCGAGATTCTCAAAAGGGCTTACCAGGAAGGTTCTCAGGAAGAATCAAGTATTCTCGGCGAATTACCACCAGAATTGACTAGGAGCATTCTAAGAGAGGTTCAGAGATCTGCTGAGGAAGCTACTGCGATATCTTCTCAAATAATTGCTTATAGGGAAAGGATAAGGAAGTTTTTGATAAAGAATAGATTGTTAAGGAAGTATGTTAATGGGCGACCTATTAATCTCTCTAATATAGCGGCTGTTGATGGGACTTACTCCGTGATCTCTACTACTCTTTATGATATAATCTTCGTTGGTACGGTTACTTATTCTTACCGTATTGATGGTCTTGATAGTAAAATGTATGCTATTGTAGCACCTCCATCCATACTTAGTGAGAAGATAGCTCGGGGTCTTATGATATGGTTAGAGTTTAAGACTGCTGCCGAGTTCTTAAACAGTTATGAATTCATAATACTGGATGGTTCTATCATAGCTAATATCGCTAACATTAGGGAATTAATAGCTGCTAGAGAGCAAAACCCAGAAGATCCCATATGGGAGTCTAATGAATTAATGGCTTTATTGAATGAGCTTAAGCGATCAAGAGCTCTTTCAAAGATTTTAAAAGTTCCTGGTGTAATAGCTTCTCCAAAAAAGCTAACTGGTAAACTCTTCACGAAGAAGTATCTGAAAGACTTTAAGTTAAGTACAACCGATGCCTCGGTTCTCTCCTTGACCCTGGATCCTGGAGAATGGATAAAGATTTCATGGATGGGGAACGATCTCCCTCAAATCAGCTTGGAGATGCCTAGAACAGATATTACGCCCGTAGACGCTAATTTTGTAGAAACGTTTTTCAGTAGTACTGGTTTTGACATAATATATTTCAAGCCGCGAGAATGGTCTAGGGTATTCAAAATAGAGGTGCCGGGCAGGTTAAGGAATGATTACTATCAGAAGGTTCTAGATCTGGTTTATCATCAAGTAAACTCCCCATACATAGAAGAGCTGGAGATTCAGTATCTCTCTCATCTATTTGCTAGTAAGTTATCAAAGGTCGCGCAAATCATCTTTACTGCTGCGAAGAATGGTTCTCTTCAAATGATGGCTAAGAAGTGGTGCTCTGCAATCTTTCTCGCGACGCGTTATAGGACTTGATTGGGGATAATTGAAAATGTGCGCACAAGTAAGTGCCAGGTTAATTGATTCATTATTGAGTGGAAATAATCCTATAGGAATAATAAGCTCACCGTCCACAATAACGGAGTTTACAATGGATGTTTTATCTCATAGCATCTATGAACCATTGATGGGAAAGCTCGTTATGTTTAAACATGTGGAAGGGGGTGTATCGAAGCTAGTCATTGCGCAAGTGAAAAGCATAACATCAATAAATCGGTTGGTAGAAGACAATGCTGTTAAAGTAATTTTGCAGTCTCATGGCCCATTACCAAATATTAGTGGTCGAGACACAAAGATAGCAATTCTGTCTCTTATCTCTGTTTATGAAGAAGTGGGGAATGATAATGGCCAACCAATGCTCGTGAAATCAACTCTGAATACTCCCCCATCTACGGATTCTTTGGTTTATGAGGTGACGCAGGAAGTTCTAGAACTAATTCCGATAGAACATAGGTTCTATCTAGGAACGATATATGGTGGAGATCTTCCTATTCCGTTCATTCTGAAGCATTATGGAGATCCTGCAGAAGGAGGTTGGGGAGAAGGGTTCTCGTTCGGAATATTTGGGAAATCTGGTTCGGGAAAATCTGTTCTCGCGGCTATGCTCTTAATTGGCTTTGCTCGGCACAAAGACATGGGAATTCTCATATTTGATACCCAGGGGGAATTCTCCCGTAATGCTTTTCTAGACAAGATAGGTCTGGATTTCCACTCTATCGTGAAAAGGTTGAAGGAAAATCGATTCGAAGTAATATCTCTCGATAATATAGCTTTAGAGAGTTCTAGAACGCTCTTTAAGCTACTGGATAAGGTTGGTTTCTTCGAGGATATGGGTGTTCTCCAATTCTATAAAAAGACGATGCTGATAAATGATCTCATAGTCCAATACAGTAACATGGATCCGACAGACATTGATTTTAACAACGTTTACAGTTTTGTAAGGAGTTGGGTTAGGAGAAAGTATAGTCAACCAGAACCAGTTCTAAACAGAATGGATGTTCGTGGTGCTAGGGATAAGTGGGAACTAGTGCACTCGTTATTTGATAAGAACACTCGAGAATCAATCAGTGAAATTGTGGAGAAATTTATTGAAGGCTACGTAGTAATAATTGATCTTTCTCACTTCCCAGAAACCCTGGACGCCCTTATTCAGATGTCTAGAGAGGAGGTCAGAGCAATAATAATGAGAGAAGTGATTGATGCTGTAATAACAAAGGCTAACGAGCTGTACCAATTAGGACAGTTAACGAATGGTTTAATGGTCATAGAAGAAGCCCATAACTACGTTCCCTCGTACTTCAGAACGTCTAGGGAAGAGAGTATTGAGCGTCGAGAACTTTTGGGAGTGATAAAAGATAGGGTAAAGGAGACGAGAAAATACGGAATAGGATGGATATTCATAACTCAATCCACGGTGGACTTTAACAAGGAGATCTATAGACAGTTGCATAACTATATCTTCATGTACGGATTAAGCATTGGTTCGGATGTGGATAATGTGAAGAGTGTTTTAGGGAACGATCTTTTCGAGCTCTACAAAACCTTTAAAGATCCCAAGAGAACGAATAAGTACCAATTCATAGCCATGGGACCCATAGTTGGCTTATCATCAATGGGTATGGCTATCGCGATAGAGTGCTTCTCAGATATAAATAAGTTCCTAGAAATAAACAATCTCTAAATAAAAAGAGAAAAAGGTAAGGAGGGACTTCTCCTACTCTAGTTTCTTTATTAGTTCCAGTAAAGCTTCCTTCCCCCTATCCAGTATTGGTTTTCCGTGACTAGGCAATATATGCTTAAAGTCAAGCTCAGCCAATTTCTTGATTGCTTCTCGGTTACCCATTGGGTCATCAGAATACTTATGGGGAATCTCCAATAACTCGCCCTTTTCCTCGTAAATCAAATCGCCCACGAAGAGAGCCTTGGTTTCCTCATCTAGTAAACAAATATGGCCAGGAGTATGGCCTGGTGTGTGCACTACTCTGAGTCCTTCTAGGACGTCATTGTCATTCAATAGGATATCCACATTAGCATCGATTTTCTCAGCCTCTAATTTATGAGCAGCCACTTTTGTTCTCACTTTGTTAAGTATCTCACCTAACGCTCCGGTATGATCCCTGTGTCTATGGGTGATAATTATTACTGATATATCCTCGGGAGAACGGCCAATCGACTCAATGTATGAGAAAATCTTATCCGAGGAACCTTCTAAAGCGCAATCAATGAGCACTAATTTATCTCCCCTCTCGACCAAATACACATTCACAAAATCTATAGATATTAGATGAATATTTTTGAGAATGCGCATCCCCGAACCCCGTTTAGAAGCAAAATTTTCTAAAAAGTATTGATATGTTACTTTTTAGGATTTTTCTAAACTCTTAATTTTTCGTCTTCTCAAGCCATACACTATTATTACAGCTAAGCCAGCTCCTGGAATAATAACAATCAGCGGCCATGGTATTGGTTGTGGAATGTTCTCCTCCGAAGGTGTGTAGAGTTTTAAGATATCTAGCAATGCGAGACCAGCTACTTTGATCTGTGTTTCTAATCGAGAGGGATTAACCCAATCATACGCTTCAGTACTAGTCGCGTTGTCGTAAGGAGTATGGATCCACCCCACTCTTCCTTCGTAATCTCTTTCCCAAGGTAGGTATGGCCAAGAACCGATCATTACAGCTGGTACATTAATTATTCTAGTAATTGAGATATCTAGGTCTGGCCACCAATTCTTGGCCAAACTAATAACATCTAATGGGTTTTCAAAAGTAGAATCATCAGAATGTATCCCGTCACTGAAAATATTTATCTCGAGACCCAATTCGTGCGCAGCCGCGACAACAAAATCGTGGAGATAATAACTTTCCTCAAGGAACCTGAGTTCGTAATTGCTTCTAAAGACCTCCAAAATATAACTTCCCAAAGTATCTAGATTAATCACCCCAATCACAGAATTTTCTAGATAATCCAAATAAGCTTCGTAGAACTTGAGTGAACCAATTAACCCAGATTCCTCACCAGTAAAGAAGACAAATGTGAGGTTTACGGGTGGTTGATATATTCCTTCCTTAAGCGCTTGCATGAATGCCCAGGCTAGTTCTAAACATCCAGCAGTACCTGCAGCGTTATCCGCTAATCCCGCGGTCATAACACTATCGTAATGAGCAGTTATGAGGATTGCCAAATTTTTGTTTCGACCCTCTATGCTCCCTATAATGTTTTTGATTTCTCCTTCTCCCTCGATTACGGGAATTCTTATAGTTGCATTGACCTCATAACCGTTAGTTTTTGCCTCTTCTATTTTTTCAGCTAGTTTTTTAGGAATCCAAGCTATAGGTATCTTTAACTCCCTAAATATTTCTAGGCTCCTCCCTCCAGTCGAAGAGAAGAAAGCGGGGTATTTTTCGAAATCTTTTGTTGCCCATGTATAGAGAATAGCGATTGGTCTCTCATCCAATAATTTTTTGGAAAACTCATTGAACCAGTAATTGTTAAACCTTACCTCTCTACCAATCAGAACAATCTTATTCGAGATATTCGTGGCATCCCAGATAGCTTTTATATCAGAGGGTAAGCGTTCGTAAGTGAAATTCTCTGGAAGAGGTAGTATCTCAATTGTTGAGTTCAAACCATCTTCGGGCGTACCATAGGAGTAATGAACGGGGTATAGAGGTTCTTCAAAGGTTTCATTACAGATTTTCACCCTAATCGTTGGCTGCTCTCTTATATCCCAGTTAATGAAATCAAAACTCTGTATGGTAACGTTGAGACCCCATTGGGTGAGGAGATTTACTATATACGACGCGACCTTTTCACTCCCATAAGACCCAGCAGCTCTGTATGAATACCCAATAGTATCATAGTCAAGCGTGATATTAGAGATGGCCCATGCAAAATTATACGCACTGTTCGGATCCTCATCTATGAGTTGAAAAAACCACTCATAATCCTCCTCATTTTCGGCATTTATTGCGAGAGGAGTCAAGAAAATAGATATAGAAAGAAGCGCCAAAACAAGTATCGACTTAGGTCTCATTGGTTCATCCCACACTTTTACCATTTCTCAGTCTCTTATCTCAATAGATTCATTTCTAGAAGAGGTACTCTCTAAAAATAGACGGAGTCTTATTAAAGCAAATTATACCCAACCCTTGGAGTTCAAGCAATATAAAATATATAGGAGTGGTTAGCTTATAACCCTTTTTTAACTATTTACTGATAAATAGGTTTTTGGCATAATAGATATCGAAATAAAGATAATGAAGTAGATGAGTATATATGGAGAGATCTTCGATAATGGAAATCAACAACAATATTTTAGAATATCATACGTAAAGGTTTATTCTATAAGAACTATTATTGATGTTTTTCAAAATTTTTGAAGATCTTCGCCGGGGGAAACTCTCTTGAAGGCATTAACTGAACAAGCCGCTGGTAGATATGTTTTTCCCTTCACCGCATTTGTTGATCAGGAAGAGCTCAAGCTAGCACTCATTTTATTAGCGATAAATCCGCGCATAGGTGGTTTACTCATTATGGGAGAAAAGGGTACTGGGAAGTCTGCTCTTGTAAGAGCTTTAGCGGACCTCCTCCCACCTATAAAGGTCGTTAAGGGTTGCCCGTTCAATGATGATCCAGATGATCCAGTAAATATGTGTGATATCTGTAGAGAGAAGTTAATGAAGGAGGAGAAGCTTGAGTACGAATACAGACCGATGCAAGTAGTTACTCTTCCTTTAAGCGCTAGTATTGACGCAGTAGTGGGGAGCATAGATATTGAAAAGATTCTCCGAGAAGGATTAAAAGCATTCCAACCAGGTATCCTGGCTAGAGCTAATAGACAGATCCTTTATATAGATGAGGTGAACCTTCTCCCTGATCATATTGTTGATGCCATACTCGATGCAGCGGCTCTCGGCTGGAACTATGTCGAGAGGGAAGGGGTAAGTGTTACTCACCCTGCCAGATTTATCCTTGTTGGGACAATGAATCCTGAGGAGGGAGAACTCAGGCCTCAGCTTCTAGATAGGTTTCCATTATCCGTCAAAGTTTCCAGTGTTACTGATGAGAAGTTGCGAGTGGAAATAATTAAGAGGAATATGGAATTTATTGAGGATCCAATAGGATTTAGGAAGAAGTGGGAAGCGAAACAAGAGGAGCTTAGAGAGCGAATAAAGAAGGCAAAGGAAATTTTACCAAAGGTGAAAATTGATGAGAGATTACTATATGCTATTGCCGAGCTTTGTACATCACTGAGAGTTGATGGGCATAGGCCAGATATAATAATCGCCCTAACCGCTAAAACGATAGCTGCATATCAAGGTCGGGAATATGTGACTGAAGACGATGTTTTGATGGCGGCAAAGCTGGCTTTGGGTCATAGGACACGGGATAAGGGACTTCTAGAACCAGCTTCTTATATCGAGATTGAAGAGACCTTCAAAAAGGCCATAAAAAAGATAGAGAAGTTTTTTCGAGGAACTGGATAGGATGGAGATTGGTAGGGGAGAAATAAGTGTTGGTAAGAGAGCGAGAATTCGTGATGAGCGTTTTGGAATAGTTCCAGAGGATGAAGAGATCAAGGCGGAGGGAAGATTAAAGCCTCCCGGAGAAAGCCATGCTCCTGCAAATCCAGAGAGAACACGAGGTAAAACAAGGAGCGCCAGATTTACGGATAAATTAGAAGCTCTCGGCAGAAAACTATTCAGACCTATTAAAAAATTACCAACACCCGTAGTTGATAAGTTTATTCGTGGTAGAGTTAGGGATCGAGACTTAATAATTGAGAAACCAGTTGAGTTGACGGGAGTTCGAATATATTCTCCTCAGCGAGGGGAGGAGAGAAAGATCCGGTGGATATATCATCCTAAGAGAGGGATAAATAGGAAGAGAATTCAAGTATACGCGACTAAGAATAGTACGAGAGAAGGTATAGTCGTGGATTATCTCATCGGTAATGAATATAGAGATCTCGCACTAATTCCCACTATAATATCAGCGGCGCTAAAGAGACGTATTAGTAAAGGAAATTTGCTGATTAGACCAGAAGATATCAAAGTTAAGAAGAAGATGGTTTATTCCAGACTTATCCTAATGATAGTTCTAGATACTAGCTTAAGCATGAAGCACTTACTCTCGGGACTTTTCAAAGCAATTATAAACCTGAAGTTTGCCGCATGGAGAAAGAGAGATAAAGTTGGCTTAGTAATTTGCTCTGGTGACGAGGCTAAAGTTCTAGTACCACCAACTAATAATATTAATATCATTAAGAGGAATATAGTCAGGATAAGGCTAGGAGGGGGCACTCCATTAGCTGATGGAATGTTTAAAGCTCTGGAAATAGTAAGGTTAGAGAAAACAAAAGATCCTGATGTTATACCATTGGTAATAATAATCTCTGATGGATTAGCGAATGCGTCTCTCAAGAGAAAGATCCCCGAAGACATCTACGAGATCTGCCCAATAGTTGGGGCTGCTGACGCAATTTATGTGGCGTATAAGTATAGGAGACAAAAAATACCCACTATAGTGATTAACCCCTTACATGAACCTGATGCAGAACCATTTCTTGGTTGGAATCCCACAATGGTATTAGAGAGAATCGCTAGAATTACCAAAGGAATATACATCGGTCTAGATCCTATGAGACAAAAAGATGTTGCCCAAAAAGTCTTTGACACAATATTTTCGGCAATAAATAGTATCATCAAGACATACACTATAAAATAAATTAAGCGAAATAAGAGCAACGAGTCCTACCATGGAATTCGATGCTTTAAAGCTCAAATTCTTTATTTACCCTTCTTTTTTATTACGGAACATCCTAGGGATGAACATAGGTACATTGGTTCTATATTCTTCGTACTCCTTACCAAATTCTCTCAACAACTCTTTCTCCTCAGCCCAACACATTACGTAGATAATGACTATTATTATGGGGGTTGATAACAAGGAATACCAAGCAGATAGTAAGAAGGTTAATCCTATATGAGCTAATAAACCTCCGAGATACTGGGGATGCCTTACTATGGAGTACACTCCAGTTGTAACAATTTTTTCTGGTCTATGAGTCTCCGAGACTCTTAGACTCAGCTCCTTAACACCCGCTACTCCAAAATAAAAGCCAGCGGGAAAGAATATTGCAAAGATAACTAAGTGTAGTAAGCTCGTTGCGATATTTAATATTGGTAGTTTAAAGATGATGCGAAACGGTGATAAGAGAAATCTTGGTTGAGGTGAGAGCCATACCAGTGCCCACCCAATAAAGAAGCCCCAACCAGAAACATACCCTAAGATTTCACCTATTTTTCGTCCTTTTTCCCTACTGAAAGTCTCTTCTAAATACTTATGTTTAATAGAGAGGATATGAAAGGGTAAGACAAGGATTACCAAGACAAGACCAACAAAGAATAGAGAATAATTTATCATACCTGTTAGCATGATTGTTTCGCCATATTTAATTAGTATTAAAATTTTCCATATTCGTGAAAGTGCCCTTAAGACATATAGTATGTGTTGTTACAATATATGTAAAATTCATATACTAGTTTCTCTACCTAATGGAGATAAATTTCACGAGCGATTTTTGGAGATGGACTAGCTATGAAATTAATTCCATTGTTAATAAAGACGCTAAAAAGCAAATTCAAACTCTTTACCTTTATTCTAGCCATAGTAATTTTGACGACGAGCATGATTACTAGCGTTTTCCTAGTGTCTGACTACTTAACATATGCTACTGCTAAAGAAACGTACTCTACTCTCCCAGTGGATATTGTAACAATAATTGATTTCCGATCCCCACCTCCACCTCTTAGTGACTACGTTAATATTTATAGAGTGTTGATGAAGAAAGAGTATATCATTGACGCCCATTTCTTGTATCATTCCATACTATTCAGGGTAGATATGATAGATTATACGAATGGTAAGATATTTAGATGGGAAGAAGCTGATGTCTCAGCAATCATTCTAGGAATTAACTTCAGCGATCCGTTCTGGAGAGAGCAAGTAGAATTATTAAATGATAGTACATATCCTCTAGAAAATTACGAAATCATCATCGATAGAGAATTCGCGGATTTTGGTAACGTTTCCCGAGGCCACATAATTAACTTCTTATCACTTGACTACGACACAACACTTCCGTTTAACTTGACTGTTACTGGAAAATACGTACCCGGAGATTTTCTGCTTCGCCATATAAATGATTTCGCTAGAGAAGCTGGTTATTACGGAATATTTATTTGCAACATTGAAACAGCCACGAAAATTCTAGAGAAACTATTCACACCTTACATATATTCATTCTACTACTACATATGGGTCGACAGGGATTTGCTGATAAATCCATGGGATGAATACACGACATTAAATAGGCTCTCTAACTTAACGAGTGAAATTTTATTAACGATTTCTTCTGCACGTGTGATCTCTAGTTTCAGCATTAGAATCACCAACTTACTTCATATCAGAATGATGGAGTATTATGCAACGGTGAGGAAGTATAGGTCGCAAATCTCATTCATCGTGGTTCTAGTCATAATATTTGTCGCAATAACGAATCTAATAAGTGGTGAATTGACTTCTGAGACTAGGAGGAGAGAAATAGGTTTGTTAAAGATTCGTGGTGGAAACATTAGGACTCTCTATTTAGTATTTCTCATGGAGTGGATTCTACTGGGGATACTAGGTGGTCTTTTTGGATTCTTGTTGAGTCCGGTGACAGCTTCTGTAATGGTCTTTGCTGTGTCCTCATATTATGCATCCAAATACTCCATTATTGAGCCGTTTTTGAGAGTTTTTAGTAGTTATTTCTACACATCGATAATTTTTGCGATAGCTTTAAGCTTGTTTACTGTAATTCTCCCGGCCAGAAGAGCTGCTAAGTTAGAACCTTTAGAAGCTATACAGGATTATGTGGAGAGCGAGGAATTAACTGCCAGTACTATAGATATTAGACCAGCAGTAGTGCTTCTCCTAATAGGAGGATATTTTCTCGTAGATTTTCTTTTGAACATGAGAATTATGAATTCTTTAGTAAAGTTTGCCTATAATGTGGGTTACTCAGTACTAATAGATGTTGTCGATATTCTCTACTTTATAGAAATAACAATAATGCCGTTCCTATCCCCATTCCTCATAGCTGTGGGGGCAATAGCTATTGTAGTTGGCTTATCCGATAAACTGGCAAAAGTATTTGAGCTAATAATCAAACCATTCCTAAAAGAGACCACAGTAACAGCTGTAAAGAATCTAAGTAGAAGACCGACGAGAACAATACTTGTCTTGTTTATCTTAGCTTTCACGATAATATCAAACATTACCATGGGTGGTGGTATAGCAACAGCTAAGAGTCACATGATTACAGAGGCAAGACTAGCGATTGGAGCTGACATTAAAGTCACAATCTATTCCGTGAGAGATCTAGCATCTTTGAATAGAACGATAATTTCCACGATATATTCCATCAATGGCGTGGATATTGTTATTCGAAGCTACATAAAACATGTTGAAATTTACATGCTTGGATTGTGGCAAAAGATAACCGTTATTGGAATAGATCCAATATACTTTACATCGCCCTCTTTCAAGAATGAGTACTTAGTAATTACTAAAAACGCGAGTAGGATAGCGGAACTTCTCAAAGAGAACTACAGCATTATAAACATGGGTGCTGTTAAGAGAAATATGTTGCCTATAAACGCGACAATCTCAGTAGGCCGGGTACCTGGAAGGAGACTATCGCTAATACAATATAAGTTAATTGACTACTACTTCTTCTTGCCAGGAATATTCTCGGATATATTTACGCCGCAAATAGACGAGAGTATGTACCTAGTTGTGGGCTTTGATACTTTCTGGAACGCCTTTGCTAGAATATATTTCCATCTAGTACCAGAGGAGCTTATATTGCTAATCCATGTGAGCAAGGGTGCGGATCCGGAAGCCATAGCTAAAAAGATTCAGGAAAAAATGAACTTCTACCAGTTAAAGGGCTCCGTACAAGTTCTTGAAAACGTTATATTCAATATACTAAACAAGGAGTACAGTAGTGCACTCCTATCCCTATATGAGACCAGTCTATTGTTCTCATCTACACTGGTAGTCCTAGTAGTCTTCATAGTAATAACTATCAGCATATACGAAAGACGTAGAGAATTAGCTTTACTCAGAGTACGTGGCTTTAGAAAGAATCTAATAGCAAAATTACTGATTGGTGAAGGATTACTAGCCATCATTATTGCATTAACAATAAGTATACCAGTATCTGTTCTAATGGTGATTTCATGGATTGGTGGAAGTACGAAGATTCTTCCATTCATAGATATTTACCTAAAGACGTATTCTGGAATATATTATCCTCCGGAATGGGTACTATTCGTGATACCTCCTTACCAAATAGTGTATCTCACGGTTATTTTGAGCTCAGTAATACTCTCCTATACAATTCCATTCCTGATACTTACCCGCAAACCCATGCCCGAAGAAGTAAGAATACATCATTAAGGAGGTAGAGCGTGTATGGCGTCTCCTCTAATAATATGTAATAATGTTGTAAAAATTTATAGAAGCGGTAAAGTAAAGGTAACAGCGCTACGAGGCCTCAATCTAAAGGTGAAGGAGGGAGAGTTCAGAGCGATCGTTGGACCATCAGGAAGCGGCAAAACTACTCTATTGAATCTTATCGGGGGGATGGATAAGCCAGATGCTGGAGAAATAATTGTTGATGGGGAGGATATTTCTAAGTACGACGAGAAGAAATTGTACGAGTACAGACTTCGGAAAGTCGGATTCGTTTTCCAATTCTTTAATCTAATACCCACTCTTACAGCACTTGAAAATGTGGAATTACCGATGATACTGGCTGGGTATCCTAGGGAGAAGAGGCTTGAAAGAGCAAAAATGTTACTGAAAAGAGTAGGATTAGGAGACAAAATGGATAGGCGGCCAGGAGAGTTATCTGGTGGGGAACAACAAAGGGTCGCTATTGCTGTTGCCCTTGCTAATGATCCTCCGATAATCCTTGCGGATGAGCCTACGGGAGAATTAGATACTGCGACTAGTAGGGAGATAGCTGAGTTATTTAGAGAGCTTCACCGAGAAATGGGCAAGACCATAATAATTGTTACCCATGACCTCTCGATAGCCATGTATGCTGAGAAGATAAGTAGGATGGAGGATGGAAGAATAATAATGGATGTAACTCCAGCCGAGATGGAAACTTACGTTTTAGCTCCTGCAAAAACAGCAGAGATAGTGGCGAGATTAGAGGCTAGGAAAAGAGAGATTTTGGAAGAGATTTCAAAGCTTGAGCATGATTTCAAATCTAATCTCATTGACGCAGAAACTTTCGTGAACAGATACATGGAGCTGAAAAGTATCTTAGAGCATATTGATACTGAGTTGAAGAAGTATACTCTAACGTAACATATTACTAATCTTCAAATTTCTTTTCCAGTACTTGGAAGTATCTCTCAAAACGGTAGATTTCTCAACTTTTTGTTTTTTCTCTTGGTAGAAGTTTTTGATAATTTACTATTTACCTGTAACTTATTCATGTAAGAACTTGGAATATGTATGATAGTATTATTAAGATAGTATTGAAGTAAAATGTCTTACTTGAGTGGTTTTTTCTTCTAGTGATCTTGCGGTGAATAGATTGGGTAGACTAATACCACCTCTAGAGGAATTAACAATCGAGGGATTTAAACAAGCTTTTAGAAGGATTCTCGAGTATAAGAAAAAGGCTGGGATGACCCCTATTCTCAATAATCCTCCAGATCAAGAACTATTTGCCAGAGCGGCTCTGTACGGTAATAGATACAGTAATGGATCTTGGGGTTGGGCATCGAATATTTGGCATAGATCAGCCGCTAATACTGTTGTTATTAACAGTGATGATGAACTTCAATACGAGCATAAATTATTGATGTTAAGGGTTCTTGAACACATTCTGGCTCAGGGACCTTTAATAAGGGTTGATGGATACGTTGGTAAGCCTGGAACAAAGGCTCAAATGCATGCTGCTGTATACGTGGACCCCCAGTTCCCAGATATAGCTTATAGGTGGAGACAACTAGTTTTTCCAGCCCCACCAGATGAGAAACTGGACGTTGAGATTATTGTTATCCCCCACTATTTGCGAAACCCAAACATTCCGGGAACTGATAGAATGTTAATGGTTATGCGTTTTCCGTATCATGGCTTAACGATAATAACAGCTAGCTCTTATCAGGGAGAGGTGAAGAAAGCGGTTCTCACGCACTGGATATACCATGTTTATAAGAGAGGCGGTACTGGAGAACATGCTTCATTAAGAGAGTTTACTGTGAAGAGAGTTGATGGTACTTGGAAACGTATCGTATTAGCAATCTGGGGTCTTACTGGTACTGGGAAGTCCACCCATGGACTCTATGTGTGGACGCCTAGGAACGCGAAAATATACATAGAACAGTTTGGTATTAATCCTCTAGAATATGTTAAGGATCAAGTAATCAAGAACGATGATATCATTGCTATCTTTGAGGATACCGTTATAGGCTCCGAAAGAGGCTGTTGGACAAAAACTGAGGATCTGACGCCAGAGCAGGAAGCTATGTGGAGAGCAGCAACGAGCCCTAGAGCTTTGCATGAGAACACCGATTTTGATGAAAACGGCAATCCCATATTTACGGGTGAAGTATTCCAGTACTTCGGAGCTCCTAACAAGAACTCTAGAAGCGTTATTTATCTGGAGGATACTGGGTATTTTGATGGAGATGTCCAATCGAGTGGGCCACTGACCACAGCTGTTTTTCTAAGTCCGGGGTATTTCACAGAATATGCGTGGGTAAAAATAGTTGACCCAGCACTCGCTGCAAAGGCTCTAGCTGATGGTAGGACTATTGGTCATCCCGCCCAGGCTAAGGAGGTTATTGGGAGAATAAGATACGTGGCCAGGTTCGCACAACCTTTCACGATTGGAGCATCAAACACTGATCATGTTGTAAGGTTCTACCAATTCCTTAAGAAGAGGATAGAGCAAGGAGATCCTATAGAAGTCTATATGTTTAACACTACTGGACGAATTATAGCGAAGTATGAATGGGTGGAGAAAGAATTTGATGGAAAGAAACTAGAAGTGCCCGAGCCTGTGCTTGTTGAAGTCGATGGAATACCTAAAGCGGTCGGTGGAACGAGACCCACTATAGAGGAGACAGAGCTCTTTCTCCTACAAGCAGTAAGAGGTGCTGTTAAATATAAACCACATCCAGTCTGGGGCGAAAAAGTATTAGTTCCTGCTGAAGTACCTGGTCTATCCCAGAAGAGGCTAAGAGAGCTAGATCCGACATCCTATGTTTCAATGGAAGAATTCAAACGCTTACTAAAAGCTCAAATAGAAGTAAGCAAGTATTATCTGAACAAGAACTGCCCAGGACTACCAGAAGAGATTTACCACGCAATGGATTTCGAGGATTAAACTTTTTCTATTTCTATCACTTTTTATTGGAGGATTAGAAAAGAATGGATAAGAAGGTTTTCTACATCAGTTTATCTACAGTAACCTTCTATATTACCATAGGTGCATCCAATATAGCTTTACAAACATTGTTCAAGGATACTGTCTCAGATTCCTTGATAGCCTTATTCATGGTGGCGAACTGGCTACCTCTCCTAATAGCCTCTCCCCTATGGGGTAGGATTGCAGATAAGTACGACAGAGAAAAGCTACTACTTATGACTACTATAGTTATCAGCGGCTTAATATTCTTTCTTCACTCAGTATTTACACAGTACATTCAAGCAATCATTCTGCGTGCAATGTTTGGTTTATTCACGGCAGCCTTTCTTCCAACAGCTACAGCAATGCTGCTGCGCGGTGCAGCCTCTGAAAAGACTGGTAAAAAAGCATCCATATTCAACCTTAGTAGGTCCTTAGGTTTCTTGCTCTCTGGCTATATAGTATCTGCAATCTTATACGTGCTAGATGTTCTCAGTATTTTCTGGATAGGAGCATTGGTATTACTCATATCCGCGATCTCTCTGATCCCAATATCTAGTGAGAGAAAAAATATTCACTATGATATGTCTAACAATGATTCATTGAAACGCTCTTTGCTTCCTGGCAGAGGGTTTATCACTAGGAATAACGGGCATTTCTTGGTAATAGCTCTAGCCTTAAGGCACGCAAATATCATGAGCATAAACTCTATAATTTTTGTATATATGATGAGGTGTGGTATTCCAGATTACCTAACGGGAGCTATAAGCTCCTTTAATACATTAACTCAAATAGTTCTAATGTATCCACTAGGTCGATTGGCCGATAAAATAGGTAGAAAACCCCTCTTCATGACTGGTTTACTTCTCTCAACGATTTTTCCGTTAATTTTCCTAATAGCAAATAATGCTATAATGTTCAGTATAGGATTCATAGTGATCGGATTAAGCTTCTCTACACTAATCTCAGGAGCGACACCATTTTTCAAAGACATCGCTCCTGAGGGTAGAGAAGCTGAATCTCTCTCATTCCTTAATATATCAAGAGGAGTAGGGGCTATCATTGGTCCATTAATAACAAGTGTTGTTATAGCTACATATGGATACGAGATACTTTTCTTGATTATCTCTGGCTTAACAGTATTAGCAACAATATTAGCGGCTTTGGTAAAGGAAACTCTAAGAAACTAGCCTAAAACATCCAGAAAAATAAACATATTGCCATTCTCAACGAGCTTTAGAAATCGTTCTCCTCTAAAGAACGCATTTGTGTCCAAAAAACTCTACTCATATAGCATCCCTTAATAAGGCCTTACTAATACGTTTCTGAGTTTCAATTTCCTCAATCTCTGATAGGCCCGCCTCTTCAACTAGTCTAAACCAATCCTTGATGGCTTTTATTTTTTTCCTTCCTCTTGTATTCTTCGATAATTTCTAGAATTTTCTCAATTTCCGATTTCCTAGGGGATGCGATAATAACGTTCCCCATCTTAGCAATAAACACATCACGCATATTCTTGAAGAGTAGAACTACTCTCCCTTTAGAATCTACTTTCCTCTTCATAATTTCACTCATAAGTACCACCATTAAGTGGGAAACTATAATAATTAATCCCCCCAATAGTAAAAAATATTCATACAAGCCTCACAAAAAGATATTATATACTGCCGAAAATAGTTAATACAAGAACCCAGTATTAACAAAATCCTTCAACTGCTTTAGTGAGTTGAAAAATTGAAAAAGAAGAATAGGGAATTATTCTTCTTTCTCCTCTTCTTTTTCGACAAGTTTTTCGAGGAGCTCAACCGTTTTTTGGAGATACGGAGCCTCCTCTTTCTTTATCCTCTGTTCATCAATTATTTTCTTGATTTTTTCGGGATTTGGAACACCATAGAGAATATAACTCGATCTTCCTCGTGGAACAGTGACCCCTTTGGCTCCTTCCACAGCAACACCTGCTCCAACCTCACCCACTGGAGTCTTTCTACCAACACCAGTTCCAACAGCTACTTTTGCTAAGTCCTCTCCAGTTCCTAAACCAGAAGCTGTTAAAGGTATGATTGTTCCGTAGTCAAGTATTCTTCCCAGAAAGCCCTGGTCTAGAACAACATCTGTTATTTTTGAGTATAGTATATCTCGCTCTTTATGACCGAGGAAGCCGAGCTTAGCAATGATTCTATAGTTTGTTAGGATATATTCATGACCCCTCCTATAGAGATCAGCGAGTATTATGCCTATTATAGAGACTCCTATTGTTACATAGTATAGATCCAGGGGAGTCGCACTCCACTTAATCACAGCATAAGTACCTATTGCAGCGATAAAGACGTATAATATGACCCATCGCCAAGAAATCCTGAGTATAGAGAATATTAGCGCTGGGATTATTAGAATGATCCACCAGATAGCTATGAATGCTATATCTATGCCCACTGGGCCTAGGATTGGAGAGATGTACTGAGAAGCCCAAGAGATTATAGCGTCCTTCTCATAAATAACGTATGCTCCAGTCACTAGATAGTATATAAAGAAGAGGTAGTAGGGCCAGAAAGAAACTGGATGCGGCTGCACTCTCGTAATTATTTTCTCGCCCTCTAATAACTCTACCATAAAAAACAGCTCCAAGCTATGTGTTGCAAATCATATAGTATGTATTTTATAAAATTTAAAATAATCTTGTCAATGAATCTATCACATGTTAAGAGTAGCAATGAATTTGCTCTGAATGCTTATTAATTCCCGTTTCAGCATTCTTGATTACTTGACATTGTTTCAAAGAAATTATTTCAATAAAGATTTATATTGTTTATAGGCATAGTTTTTACTGGTGTGATGCCATGTTCACTGGATCAATAGAGATCCAGTTAGAGGAATTCTCCGCAACAAATGATCAAATAACATTGATATCGAGTGATAGAAATAATTACATAATTTCTCGAAGCTCTATAAGCTATGCAAGAAACGGACCAAGCATTTTCCCCAGGAACATCAAATTAATCCTAGGAATTCTTCTAATAGTGACTGGATGCGCATTTATATCCTCTTCCTTCATTCTATCATATATAGGTGCTTACTTCGAGATTCTCCTAGGAGCACTCCTTATCCTTATAAGACCAACGCTACCAGAAAAAATACCACCTCCTTACAAAGTATTTGGAATCTTTCTATTACTCATAGGGGTTATACCGAATATCTGGTTAGGAGGGTTCATATCATTCGCAATGCTATCAATACTTACTGGAATAGCGTTACTACTGATACGAGTAGAACATGCTTGCGAAATAGGACTAACAAACGGAAAAACATTCATAATCAGGGGAAGAGAAGACTTATTAAATACCCTCTACCAGACCTTAACACAAACGCCAACTCAACAAACAGCAACAAGAAGAGAGAACACGCCCAAATAATAAAAAAACCAAAAAATAGCTAAAAACATAGTGATGTTTTTATGGGGGTGGTCTATCTTTGATTCTCCAGTCTCTGACCCACACGACTCTCATAGGGGCTCACCTCCGTTAAGCCCCTCTAGTCGTGGGGTCAGACCCAATAACCAAAATATATAATATATAAGAGAAAACCTATAAAAAGATTAGGAAAATACCGAGAAATGAATAATAATTTAATAAATTATACTATAAAACTTCAAATATGTAAATAGTATTTTGCAGTTCTTGCTCAATGTTAGAATAAGGATATTATAGCCGTATGTTACTACTATGAATAATAAGGACAAGAATCGTTCTTCATGCCTGGTGAATTCGTTGGTTATTCGAGAACTAATCTTCAATGGTGTAAGATTTTTTATTGGAACTAGCGGCTGGATGTACTTCTGGAATAAAGGGAATAGTCTCGAATGGTATATCCAGAATACACCGTTTAACGCAGTTGAGTTGAATGCCTCGTTTTATAGATTCCCCTTTCCCAATCAAGCACGGTCATGGGCTAGGCGGGGAAAAGATTTACGCTGGAGTATTAAAGTTAATCAACTCATTACTCATAGGTTTAGACTAAGTGCTAGAGCTGTTGAGTCGTTTAACAAGTTTAGAAGAATCCTTAACCCAATGGAAGAGAAAGACTTAATCGATTTTTACCTCTTTCAATTACCTCCTAGCTTCAAAGCCACCGCTAAGAATATCGCTAGGATTAAAGAATTCATGAAGAAAGTTGAATTGGGGAGAAAATTCGCAATAGAATTTAGGAGCTCAGAATGGTTTGATGAGAAATGGATCTCCTGGATAGAAAAACTGGGAGGAGTTTTCGTATCCGTAGACGCGCCAGACTTTGTTAATAAGATATACCCATGCAATGGTGTCATATATCTCCGCTTGCACGGGAGGAGCCAGTGGTACTCACACATATACTCACAAGAGGAGGTACGGGAAATAATAAGCACTATAATGAGTTACGGCAATGTTGATCAAGTATACATCTTCCTAAACAACAATCACGGCATGCTACCCACTGGCCAGTTAATAGTAGATATGATAAGAAGCAAGTAATTGGGGAGTAGAAATAGGAGAATGTGGGAGAGAAGATGATGAGAATGGATGAAAATAAGGAAGAAGCCACTGTAAAACTAATTCTCTTCTACTTCCTATTATTACTCATAAGCTCCTTAGCAGGCACAGCATATAGCGCTAAGATAATTCCAATGGATCTTATCTACGTCTCATTAATAATCTACGTACTAATATTCAACAGAGTCTTAGACGGAGACACTATTATAAGTCTTGGAATACTCCGAGAAAATGCCTTGCCGTACTTTATTCTTGGGTTTTTACTATCAGCTTCAATGATCAGTCTCGTCATTTTTATTCTAGTAATTGGAGGAATAGCTACAATTCACTATACTGGATCTCTTGAAGTTCTGGAGTTACTTAGGTACTTGATACTTTTCTTATCAATTGCTTTCGCAGAAGAACTAATTTTCAGAGCTTATCCTTTAAAGGTATTAACCAAGTCTTTTAGTCCTATCTTCTCAGCAATAATAACCGGAATAATCTTCTCACTAATGCATTCTTTAAACATAGGTTACAACTTAATAGCCCTGATAAATCTTTTCTTAATAGGCGTTTTCCTAGCCCTCTTATTCGTTTTGACGCGAAATATATTCCTAGTCGCGGGATTCCATATGGGCTGGAACCTTATCGAAGGAATCATTTTCGGATTACCAGTCTCGGGATTCATATACAGCGACACAGTCTTTACCCTAGAACTGAGCATTAACGAGGTATTATTAAGTGGAGGTTCCTTTGGTATAGAAGCAAGCTTAGCAACTACCACGATAGCATCTATTTTCCTTGCACTAACAATTCTAAACCTTAACAAACTCTCAAAGAGAATAAAGTAGAACGTTAAAAACGATTGATAAAAAATATCCCTTTATTTCCTAGAGAAAAACTCCCTAATTAATTCAATTTTCGCAAAATTTTCTTTAAGTATTGATTATTAGTGATTGTAAAGAACAAAAATATATAAATGAGATACCAATCATGAATAAGCGTGGGTTATCATAATTGTTTGGTGATTTAAAAATGGAGTTTTCTTCAATTAATTCTGGGACTCTGGAATTTATTAGGAAAAAATGTTATTTTCTTCAACAATTGATCGAGAATCTGAGGAAGAGGGTTCTGGAGAGTAAAGAGTCTGGGAAAATCTCTGAAGAGATGCGTGCTGGTGAACTAAGTTTTCGCGAATTTGAGCGTTTTTGTGAGAGGATTAGAGTGGCCATAAATGAGCTTAAAGAAAGAATAGATGATATCCCAGACGAGATCCAGCGGTTTCAAGCTAGTAAAATGTTGGAGGAGATAGAGAACAAACTCGATATGCTCAAAGATCTCGTTCTGGAGGTTCCTGGTTCTCTATAATCTTTTTCTTAGCGCTTCCACGAGTTTATCGATATCTTCTTCATTGTTGTAGAAGTGTGGGGATACTCGTATCCTACCCATTCGAGCAGCTACTCTAATCTTATCTTCATTCCATAAAGCATTGACAATATTCTCTGCATCTGGCACTTCTAGACTAATTATTGGAGATTCTGGTTTGCCATTATTCAGTGGTGAGGCGATCTTAGCAATATCTTGCACTTTCTCGATGAGGTATCCAGCAAGTTCCAAATCCCTGTTCTGTATATTATTGATTCCTATGGATAAGATAAGCTCGAGAGAACTCTTAAGGACATAGTAACCAACAAAATTCGGAGTACCAAGTTCGAATCTTCGAGCACTTCGCACAGGAGAGTATTCCCTATAGGCAAATTCGAAAGGTTTTTCGTCACCTAACCATCCACCAAAGGATACTTCTAGCTCATCTAGTACGCTTTTCTTTATATACATCAAACCAGTACCGGGGAGCCCCATCAGCCACTTCTGAGCTCCGCATACTATAACATCAACATCGGTCTCTCTGACATCTATTTTTAAGGCTCCCACGCCCTGAATACCATCCACTACCAAGTATGCCCCATGAGTATGGGCAAGTTCTGATAAAGCCTTTAGATCATGTACGTAACCATTGGAGAATTCTACCCAAGATAAAGCAATTACTTTAGTATGGTCATCGACCAATTTTTCATAAACATCAATATCTAACCTACCGTTCCTGTTTTTAGCAACTCTGATCTCTAATCCGTGCTTCCTGGCCTGAACCTGCCATGGGAAAATATTAGTGGGGAACTCAAGATCATTAATCACTATATTATCTCCGGGTTCCCATTTTATAGAATTAGCCGCTAAGTTAAGACCCATCGAAGTATTCTCTATCAAAGAGACTTCCTCGGGAGACGCATTTATTAGGCGTGAGAATAGTTTCTTAACTTCTTGGCTTTCATCGTACCATTTTCTCCAATATAAGTTGCCATACATTCTCTCTTTCAACCATTCATTAACTTTCTCATGAACATCGTCGGGTATTAAACCTATAGAAGCCGTGTTTATGTAAGTGATGCTCTTTAAAATACTAAATTTCTCTCTAATACGAGCCCAATCAGTGATAATTCATCACCTACACATAAGTAGTTGATACATCTTAACGGAGAGAATAATTTAGATTTTTCCTAATTACTCCCTAGTGATGCTCTCAGATCATTGATAAGCATCTTCTCATATTCACTTAATGCAAATAATAGATGTAGACTACGTCGCTTCTCGGAATAAGCTTTATAAATAAGTATTCAATAACTCTTTATCCAGAGAAAACTTAATGAGATAATCTTTCCGAGCTTTCGAATTTTTGGCGATCTAGTACAGGAGGATTAAGTTTTGAGTAGAAAGACATCGCGCATTCCAGGTTTTTACAAGCTTCCAATAGAAGAAAGAATCAGAATTTTGAAAGAATTCGCCGACTTAACGGACGAAGAAATAGAGTTATTGAAGAAGACTGGAGCCTTAGACCTAAAAACGGCTGATGTGATGATTGAGAACGTTGTGGGTACTTTCCCGCTCCCTCTTGGGATAGCGACAAACTTTCTCATAAATGGTAAGGACTACCTGATACCGATGGCTATTGAGGAATCATCAGTTGTTGCTGCGGCTAGTCACGCGGCTAAACTGTGTAGAGAGGGTGGAGGAATAACCTCTATAGCGACAGAGTCAATAATGATTGGGCAGGTGCAGTTAACAGGGGTAGCGGATCCTTATGGAGCTAAGATGAAGATTCTGGAGCATAAGGATGAGATCCTAAAAATCGCTAATGAGCAAGATCCTGTTCTTGTTAAGCTCGGTGGAGGAGCAAAGGATATCGAGGTAAGAGTGATAAAATCGGCTTATGGACCCATGGTCATTACACATTTACTGGTTGATGTTAAAGACGCCATGGGTGCTAATGCCGTCAATACGATGGCTGAGGCTGTTGCGCCCTATATAGAGGAGATAACGGGTGGGAAGGTATACCTTAGGATAATCTCGAACCTAGCTGATAGAAGATTGGTCCGTGCTCACTGTGTAGTGCCGAAAGATGTGCTTGGGGGCGAGGAGGTCGTAGATGGGATAGTTTTAGCGTGGGCGTTTGCGGATGCGGATCCCTACAGGGCAGCTACCCATAACAAAGGAATAATGAATGGTGTTGATGCGGTAGTAATAGCTACTGGTAACGATTGGAGAGCTGTTGAAGCTGGAGCACATGCCTATGCTGCTAGATGGGGAGCGTACAAACCATTGAGTGTGTGGGAGAAGAACGAAAACGGCGACCTTGTCGGTACCTTAGAGATGCCTATTCAAATAGGGATTGTGGGGGGAGCAACAAAGGTTCACCCCTTAGCAAAGGTATGTCTAAAGATTCTGGGAGTTAAAACAGCTAAGGAATTAGCAGAAGTGATTGGAGCGGTTGGGTTAGCCCAGAACTTAGCAGCCTTAAGAGCTCTTGCTACAGAGGGTATCCAGAAAGGTCACATGAAATTGCATGCCAGAAACCTAGCTGTAATGGCTGGTGCTACTGGTGAATTAATCGATAAAGTAGCGGAAATCATGATAAAGAAAGGAAAAATAAGATTCCATTACGCTCAAGAGATTCTAGAGAAATTGAAGAGAGGAGAGCCTATCGAGGATGAATAATTCTTATTCTTTACTTTTTATTGTTTCTGGAGTTTTAAGAGAAACTATCGTTAAGATAACACATACGATAGCTGCTAATGAGAACGGTGATCTAGGGCCTAAGGTATCGTAAATTATACCGCTGAGGATTTCTCCAGTAGCTAGGCTTACAGAGTCCATAAGCATTATGATAGCATAGCCCCTCCCTCTGTATTCTGATGGTAAAAGATCCGCTTGGATAGCGGGAAGAGCCGAGGAGAAGAATGAGAAAGAGATTGAAGAGATTCCCAAAGATGCTAGGATGTATGGATTTGCTACTGGTCCGACCGGAGCGTATACAAGTAGAATAATACTTGTTAACAATGTTAAAGAACCAATCATCAAAGGGAGTTTTCGACCAATCCTATCAACTATGAAACTACAGGGATAAACAAGAAGTAGGTTAAGAATGAATACTATAGTCTGTACAAGCGCCCAATACCCCTCGCTTATTCCCAAATAATTTAGGGCGAAGAGTTGTATCAGGTATGTTAAACCATTTGTCAGTGAGAAGAGAATGCATACTATAATCACTACCTTCATCTTCTTGGTAATATGTCTCAGCACAGTTCTATAATCTTGTACAAAATCGGAGAAAACGTTCCTTGATAATCTCTCGTCGGACGATACTGTTTCCTTAAGTGATAAAACTCTAATAGTAGCCGCAATTAAGCCAGATATGAAAGCTAAGAGGAAAAGTCGTCTAGTACCTTCAACAATTCCATGTTTACTAATAAATAAGTAAGCTAGGTATGGAGAGGCTATAGCGACGATACTTGGAATTGTGGAAAGGAGTGCGAAACCTCTACCTCTCGCTTTTTTTGGGAAACTATCCGCTATAAGAGCATCTAGTGCTGGCTGGTAAAAGAGGGCTGTATTCATCACTACGTTAATAATGAGTATTTCCTGCCATGATTTCGCGAAAAACATAAGGAGATAGCTAACCGCTATTACATAAGTCATCGTAACAATTAATGTTCTTCGGCCAATTTTATCCGCTAAATATCCACCTGGTATTCTTGCTAATGAGAGGGTTAGCTCAGAAACTGCGGCTATGAGAGTTATTATTGCTGGTGTAGCTCCGAGAGCATATAGAAAGATTTGCCAGTAGGTATATACAGCATCCTGGAAAGGATTCCAAACGATCCAACTCGCTAATAATCCTAGAACGTTACTCCATATAATACTGTCCCTCAAATCGTTAGAGTCATCTTCCCTCATAAGGCATCAACGATCTCTAAATAAATCTGGGATTTTGTGGACTTCTTAGCACATTATCATAACCGTAATGACAAAACTTTTCACCTAAGGATTCTTAAAAGCGTAACGTTAATATGAGAACTGTACGAATTCTCAATGTAGTTGTTTTCGTATCGATGAATGGTTTTTCGTTAAAGACTTGATGACGGAGAATAAGACACCTTTAAATACTGTCTTTTATGAAAATTAAACATGTGAGTGTTTCTTCACAATATTTTAACCGTTTAATCACCAAGACTATTAGGGGGTAGAGATTGGCCTCTATATCAAGTGTCGCGAGTTTATTATTGATAATGAGTGAGGGGGGCGTTCCCATATATAGTTTCCCCAGAACAGTTATTGAGAAATATAAGGAGGGCCTCTTATCAGCCCTTGTATCATCTATTATTGCATTGAATAGGGAAGCATTAGGCAAGATCGGTGATAGAATCACCATTGAAAGTAGTGAAGGCTCTTTCTACATACTTCGCGGTAGAAAAGCCTTCTATGTTCTTATGTTGCGTGAAAAAATGGAAAGCGATAAAGTCTTTTTACTCTTATCCAATCTAGCCAAGAATCTTGATGAGGTACTTCCTGGTGGAGAAATTTTTATTGTTGACGAAGAACTGGAACAATCCTTAGTAAGGATAATCAAAGAACTCGTATCACCAGCGAAACTACCCGATGAGACTCTAAGGAGAATAGCTCAAGACCTATTCAGAAGTATCCTAGAGAAAACTAGGGTGGTTCCCGAGAAACTAAAACCGTACATTAAAGAAGCCTTATTCCCCATTCTTGTCGATAAATCATTGGTCGAAAAGGAGAGAAATCCCATAAAGAGGCTTATCTTATCTCAATGCAACGGTAACAGAGATATCGAAGAAATAGCAAGGATAGTATCGTTGCCATTAGATCGTGTCATGCTGGAAATAAAACCCTATGTTAATAAGGGTAAAATCAAGTATAAAGTGGGTTACAAGCTGATCTTTAAATAGAGGAACCTCCTAGCAGCGATCGCCCTTCTCAACAAATTAATGAGGTATACCAAATAATCTCCTAAACCAATACATATTAGATTGGAGAAGATGATCTATCCCCAGTTTTCTAAGATTCTTCCCTAAGAAGTATGATTCTGGGGATTTTTGGGCTCCTTTCTTCTTGAGCTGCTTGCTCTATAGCGAATAGTATTTTCTTGAGGATTTCGGGGTCTCTTACGATTTCTAGTTTTATTATGCCTTGCTGAATCATTTTTCCGACGAAGTTTTGTACAGGATCCTTTTGGAGCTCCCTGAAGAATTCCTCTTCATCAATTTCCTTATCCGTGTATATGATCATTTTTGCATATGTTCTGTAGTCTCTTACTAGTACAAAATAGTTGATACCTAGATTACCGAGAGCTTCCTCCCATGCATAGGTATTCAGCTCAACGCTAGCGAATCTAAGAATACCCCCGACATACCCCTCAACTTCTCCAAATTCTGGTATTTTTACTCTTATTTTTTTGGCTTTTCTGCCCAGTACCTTAATTATGGGCATGCCTTTACGATCAATACCTACGATCTCTATTATGTCTCCGAGGGCGTAGTTTGGAATAATCATCTCTTTCAGCATAGTTATTATAGCCTCTCCTACAGTACCAGGTTTAGCCTCAAAGACATCTATTAGTTCGTTATTCTCAGTGAGTATCATTAGACCAGCGCTTTCTGGATAATAGGTGAGTCTGGAGTAATCCTTTAAGGAACCCGCGATTAGCCCAACTTCAGCACAACCGTAAATATTGTATATCCTAAACTCTTTATTCCATCGCTTGATGATGTTTTCGAAATAATTCACTACGGATCTAGTTAAGGACTCACCGGTCGTGACAATATCAATGACATCGTCCAAAACGTCATGCTCGGCAATTACTTGATCGAAGAGATACATTAGAAATCCTAGCAAGCCAGCAATTGTATCATATGGCCCTTTTTTAATGATCTTACGGGTTTCTTCCCTAATCCTAGGAAGAGCAACTAGGAGTCGCTTCCTAGCAAAGATCTCGGTTGTCACCATAAATACTTTCGATGTCGCGAATTCCTCACGACTATAAATAGCCAATACACTATTTACTCTAGAAAGTATGCCAGTATCAGCTAAGTAACGACCAATTCCATACATCATCCGCATAGCGTCGCTTCTGCTAATCCGTATGACTTTCCTCTCCACGGTTCCACTACTAGTCCATTCAATATATTTCGGATAATCTGGTGGGGCGGATGGGTAATCATGAACAATTTTATAGTTTATTAAATCGCGATACTTCATCTTCTCTAGTTCTGGGAAGTATTGCTTTGTCCACTTTGATCCTTTATATTTATCGAAGACATTATTTAAGTAGTTTATCCAATCGTTTTTATCCCAATCCTTAGTCTTTTTTATCCATTTATTAACAGCGTGTCTTACAATAAGTTTTTTCAGCAAAATTAGCCCCCTATATACGCATGTCTGTTAATTAATAGTTACAAATTATATAAAGACGAAACTCCGAAGACGAAATGTGAAAAATTTTAGAACAACACCGTTTTGGAAGAATATAAATTTATGCGTTATTTGTGATATTTTTGTTAAGTTTTTGCGAATTTTGCCAAAATCAGGTAAATTGGTGATTTTAAAAATGGGGATTAAAGGATCTATTGCTTGGTATCTCATGACAGAGAAGATAAATTTAGTAGTTTTTAAAGCTCTTTTGCACTCTGTAACTGGGTATATTGTGGAGAACGAGGGGGTAGAGAATACGTACGAGGTCTTAAAAGAGCTCGGCAGGAAAGGCGGAAAATGGATCATAATGCATTATCTCGAGAAAACAAAACCAGTAGCTGAGACAGTCAAAGACTATTGGAAAGCAGCAAACCTGGGAATAAAAATATTTCTCGGTAAGGAATTTGATGAAATATTCTATGATGTGAGGGAAGGAGGAAGAAAAGTTCTCTTAGTTCTACGAATTAAAAATAACCCAATATGCAAGGATATGATTTCCCCTGACCCAAGGATAAGATTCTCAGCAACTCTGGCGGGAACTCTAGAATGGATTTTGACAGAGTTAAGAAAAGACGTGTTTGGAGCACAAAGTGTAAGAGTGGACGAGACCAAATGCATAGCTGTTGGGGATGAGTACTGCGAATTTACGATAGAATGGACATTTTCTGAAGAAAGAGCCGAATCAATTCTAAATCTATTTAAGAAAGAAGGTATTCACAAAGTCAAATAATGCATACATAGCGATTCTTTTCTCATATTTTTTATTACTCATCGAAGATGAATGAATATTATAACTATAACTCTTACTATTTGTGGGACTAGAGAAATTTATATTTGAGATATCTCTTTATCTCCTGATCTATCTTCAAACATGTCATCATAGATAGCCTTTATAGGGGATTTCTAATGGATTCAAAATCTATTGGCGAGAAAATAGAATATGCTAGGAGAGCTTTTTTCGGGTTCTTAGCGGGAGTAATTCTATTGGTAGCGAAAGTACATGCAGATTTATCTGGACTCCTCGTAGTGATTAGAGAACTTGTCGAGAGAGGACTCCTTCCACCAGAAATAGCAAGAGCGGTTGTGAGGTTCTTTTTTCTTATAGGTCTATTTGGTGGTTTACTAGTCATCCTAGGGAGTTTGATTCTCGTCACACGTAAAGCATCTTTTCTCGCCAATTTCTTTATATCTATTGGCTCTGGAGCTAGTCTTCTCGATCTGATTTCATTTATGATTTTTTCGGCACCTACGGTTAAGCTAATACTTCTCCGTCAATATGTGGAGAATGCATCCAGTATCGGAACAAACTATATCCTCCTAACACTAGGAACCGTATTAGCGTTCCTAGCAATGATACGAGACACAATAGGTTTTTCTCTAGGATTCATAGCAGGTTTCCTGACAAATATCTCTAGCTCTTTGATAGAATCCAAGATCTTAATAGCTTTCTTAGCGAGTTTCGGAATACTGGAGCCCACCCCGAACACTATCAGATTACTATGGGTAATAATCTTTTCGGGCAACATTGTTTTTCTAGCAGGGATTCTTCATGGAATAAAGAAATATAAAATAGGTTTCGCTCTCTCACTAATGGGCCTGATGACGTATATCCCCCATCTCCTTATCGTGTTCATGGGAGTGTCAAAAGGAGTGGTTCCAGAAATAATATTTACAATAGCGTTCATAGGTTTCGTTTTTGCGGTAATAACAACTGTTTATGGAGCAGTAAAAGTAGTAATTGGAAGAAGCATAAAGAGTAAATAGCTTTTATTCCTGGGAGCATTACTTATAAGGAGAGTAGCCGAGGAGGAACCTCCTAATAGATATTGGGAGCCTCTTTATTGAACATTTTATATTCTTGAGAAAATTTGGTGATCCAGCTACTCTAGTTTCCCCCTTTTTCACAGCTTCTATAACATCGTCAACATCATGGGTGTTGATGTCTAGAATAGTGTAACAAGATCCGAGAACATCGATGCAATGCGCGTCGCTACCAGCTATCATAGGGATATTAAGCATCTCAGCCACTCTTATAGCATACGTATTCAAGAATCCTGGAACCATAGAACCGTTCAAGACCTCAATCGCGTCAAATCTATAGTTTAAAATAGCTTTGCCGATACTGTTATGTAGGAAGAATGGATGAGCTGGAGCAACTAGTAGCGCGTTTTCTCTCGCATATTCAAGAATCTCTACAATAGGAGTGCCTTTTCTGAAAGATGGAGAGCCACCAAGTACTAGTATATGGCCAAGATCACTACTAACCTCTATACCAGGAATAATTAGGATATCCCGCGATTTTATCGAAGGCGAGGGAATATCGTGATCAGTTATCGCAAGACCATCTAAACCCTTCTTAATGGCCGCATTAACAATCTCTTTAGGACTATGTAATCCATCAGACCTACTGGTATGCACGTGAAAATCAATGATCACTACTCTACCTCCCTAACCACCATATGAATAAGGCAAGAACCACCGTCTTAGGAACCGTATATGAATACCTAAAAGTCCCCGAGTTGTGACACAAAAACATTAAGTCAGAAAAACATCTTAAAATACTTACTCAATATCTGGTGATGCATGCATGTTCGGGAATAGAAAATGAAGCATTTATTGAGATACTATGTGAGCTCCCTTATCAGTCTAAGATATTTTTTGGCTATATTCAGGACTGAGTTCTCCTCAACATATTTTCGAGCATATCTCAAGGTTTCTTGAATTATTGGATCTTTCTCGAAGACTTTTATCAATAATTGACGCAACTCCTCGGAAGTCCGATACTTAAGAACCTCCCTATGAAGCATTTCGAAGAATCCGTTATCTGGACAAAGCACTGGTCTCAAAGCTCCTAAGACTTGGTGAACAGCTGAGGATACTGCTACATAATTTGGTGCTGGTCTATGCAGTAGAATGGCGTCTGATGCGTGGAGATAATCATAGAGCTCTTCAGTAGGTGGTGCACCATACCTAAACAAGACCCATCCATACTTTTTCGCTAATTCTTTAGCAGCTTGAACGTTCTCGGACTCCTTACCCATCGTTAACAAGAAGAAGTCGTATTTCCTAGCCAGCTCTTCTAGAACTGGTAGGATATCCCCAATGTTCTTTAGTCTTAAACCATATGCGAAAGCAATTTGAGAAGTGCTGGGAAGATTCACCTTTTCCCGAGCCTTACTCTTATCCCCTTCTTTTATAGGATGGCATGGATAAGGAATTATGAATGTTTTCTCTTTAGGTAATACATTCCCTAGGACTCTCAAGAATCTCTCATCGAAAATTGTATAGGCATCAAAATCCATCCTCATGAAATTAACGTTGATTATTGGTTCTCCTTCATGCATAACAGCGATAATAGGACCCTTCTTCTTTAACTCATTCATTATAGAGAGGAGTTTACCTAGAGGAGTAGTAGTGGGTTTCTCTATAAGCAGCGCATCAAAGTCTTCCTCAAGCATAGGCTTAGGATCAAAATAAAGATCTAAAGCGTTATCGTCCCCTATCCTCCAACCATATCTATACATTTCCCAATTCCTGTAAACGAAATCCTCATCCTCCTTATCTAGGGGAATTCTGCCTTTTACTCTCTCATCCTTGGCAGCAAAAATAACCACTTTATGACCCAGTTTAAGAAAGGCATTACTTAAAAGCTCGGCATGAAGAGCTATTCCGCAAGCATCATTCCAAGTAGACATTATTCCAATCTTCATAAGAATTCATCTTTCCCAGATCTCTCTAGAAAATTAACGAGAAATAGATATAAAAAATTGCAATAATCTCCTACCTCTACTCGTCATATAAATTCTATTCTCCAGATTCTTCTAACGCATCTAATAATTCCTCGAGATCACATGTAGCTACGCAACAGTACTTATCAGCAGCTCCATAATATACAAATAACTCGCCATTGAGTACAACGGCTCCTTCTGGAAAAACGACATTAGGTACAACACCTATTCTCTCATAATCTTCTTTAGGCTCAAGAATCGGATAACTCAGCCTACCGATAACCCTTAAGGGATCATCTAGGTCTAGTAGGGCCGCTCCTGCTCTGTAAACATGCTTATCATCAACTCCATGATAAATTAGTAACCAACCCCTCTCCGTCTTTATGGGAGGAGGGCCAGCGCCTATTTTTTCGCTCTCCCAATTCTCCCTAGGCCTCATTACTATTCGATGATTACCCCAGTTAATTAAGTCTCTAGAGTAGCCTATCCATATGCTGGGTGCATGCGTACCATATTCGGGCCCTACCCAATTTCTTGGTCTATGAACCATAGCGTAGAGACCGTTAATTTTCTCAGAAAATAAGGCCGCATCTCTTTGATGAACGTCAGGAGGAGTTATAGGACCATACCTAATGAACTTGTTTTTAATTTTTGTTGGTTCTTTTAAGAATTCTAGTTTCAGGGATGCTAGACCTATACGCGGAATAGTACCCTTCTTCTCAGCCACGATCCTCTCAAATTCCTCTCTCGGCAAACCCATTTTTTCAAGGATCGATAAAGGCGGATCGCATCTCCCAGGACAACCAACATACGTCATATACAGGGTGTCCCCAATTATCGTAGTCCTAGGATCTTGGATACCCCATTTCTCAAAATCCAGTTTTGGCTCGAAAATAGGTTCTCCGAACCGTTCGAAATGATAACCATCCCGACTCCAAGCAATTCCTAGGCGAGATATAGCTTCACTCCAATCTCCATTAGCTCTGTAGAAAAGGAAGACCTTTCCATCGAAAAAGAAGGCTGCAGGATTGAAAACAGCTTCCTTCTCCCAACCACTTCTAGGCTTAAGGATAGGATTACCCTCAAACTTCTCTAATAAAACCTTTTTAACCAAACAAATACACCCGAAAATTAACTTCGCAGAGAAAATAAAAATAACATAACTATATTTTAATCTTCTGGCTAATCCTAATTTATCATCGAATAAGATATATTCATCTTTCTCAGAATTTGAGCTATCATTTCTGTTTTCGAGAGGAGAATTTTTGGAGAAAAATAAGGGATTGGTTACTCTAGGATCTATTGTATAGGGATAGGGTTTTAGAGGGATACTTGAGTTCTTTTTCTCAAGTATCTGGCGATTATGGCTACGATTATCCATATAATTGCAATACCTATCGCTAGTAGCATTCTTAGTGAGAGATCTCCTATTCTCTCAAGCCATATGAAGTAGGGGATCATGGTTATGCTGAATATGTTGGAGAGTTTTATCAGTATGTGGAGCGAGGGGCCTGAGGTATCCTTTAATGGATCCCCGAAAGTATCACCGACCACGGCTGCGGCGTGTTCTTCGGTACCTTTCTTACCTGCAATCTCAATTAGCTTCTTCGCATTATCTAATTGGCCTCCTGTATTGAATTGGAACATAGCTAATAATGCTGAGGATATCTTCAGACCTATTAAGTAAGCCACTAGTACCCATATGTTGAATAGAGTACCGATCAGTATAGGCGTGAAGAGACCGAGAGTGGTGGGCATAATCATTTCTGATAATGCATATCTTGTCGCAATATCAACAGCTCTTCTATAATCTGGTAATGCTTTGCCCTCCAGGATCGCAGGATTCTCTCTAAACTGTCTTCGTACCTCATTAACCATTTCGAAAGCCCCTCTGACCGCTCCGCCTATCGCCCATGCTGTGAAGACGTAGGGAACAGCAATACCCATTATTAGACCAGCTATCAGTTCTGGAATCAGCATGTTTACATTTGCTATCTGTAGTATGTACTCGAAGGTTATTTTTCCTTGAGGAGTTGGAATTATGCCAAGCTCCAACGCTGTGTCAATATAATCAGCTATTAATGCGAAAAGTATCGATAGGGATGTTAGTAGGGCGGAGACCATTCCGTAAGCCTTTGTTAAGGCCTTCGTCATGTTACCGACAGAGTCAAGTTTTTCGAGCGATGTACCTACTTCTTCAGATATACCACCCATGGTGGCTATACCATCAGCATTATCTACGATTGGCCCGAAGGTATCTGAGGTCTGGATTATACCAGCCATTGTTTGTAGTCCTAGAGTAGCTACTGCTACACCGAATAATCCTTTAATACCAGCTAATCCGCTGAGATTAAACTCGCCAGCTACTAAGTAAAATGCAGCTACCGTGATAAACGCTACCACTATAGCTGCTGGAACTACGCTCTCCATACCCCATGATAATCCAGAGAGGATATCGATTGCCGGACCACCCTTAGCCATCTCAGCAATATTCTTCACGGGCTTGTTGGTGGGCCCAGTATAATACCATACGATTATCGCTGTTAACAAGCTTCCAAGCATTCCAAGCATCGTCGCTATCCATAACCTAGTGCCCAGCCCAGGATCTCCTACTAGAGCAAATACTTCTGGCGGAATCATTATTCTCAGTATAATGTAGAATCCGATAACGAGTAGGATTCCTGTTAGGAAGAAGCCTTGATAGATAGCCTTGATGGGTTCTTTTCCTCTAATCGCTAAGACTCCCACGATACTAGCTATTAATCCCATTGCTTGAAGCACTAACGCTAGGTCTATGATAATTATGCTATATTCTGGAAACATTATCGAAGCTAGAAAGGCTCCAACAATCATCATAGTTATTATATTATCTGAGAAGCTTTCGAACAAGTCGCTAGCCCTGCCAGCACAGTCTCCCACATTATCTCCTACAAGATCAGCAATCACTGCAGCATTCCTTGGGTCATCTTCCTCAAGTTTTTTCTCTACTTTCCCCACTAAATCAGCTCCAACGTCGGCTGACTTTGTGTAGATCCCTCCACCTAACTGAGCAAAGAGAGCCGCTAGAGAAGCACCGAAGCCAAAGCCAACAACTAATGCAGGATCACCGAATAACAGATATAAGATGCCAATACCGATTATGGCTATAGACATTAAGGAGAGACCAGTGACTGCTCCGCCTCTGATAGCTATCATTAATGCTTTATCAGGAGATTTTCTAGCGGCTTGTGCTGTTCTAACATTCGCGTCTGTTGCTGTCTCCATTCCCAGCCATGCCATTAGCAAAGATGATAAAGAACCGATCACGAAACCGATTGGAATCTCCCAAGCGATGATGCCCGCGTAGGATATGATACATAAGCCAACAACTATTGCGATGATGAAATAGCTTATTGTTATAAATTCACGCTCAAGAAAAGCTCTCGCACCGCTCTTAATCCAAGAATGCACTTCATGGATTTTTCCAGTACCCGCTTCTTGGCTCAGAACCCACTTTCTTAGCCAAAGAACGAAAACTAGTCCAATAATCCCTATAATCACAGCATACACTGCTGGCTGCATTCCTCACCATCTCACAAGGAACATTTCTGAACATTCCTTAACTGGTCTTTTTGAAGAAGGAATCTTCTGAGTAGAGATTTATATAGCTGAACAATTTTATTCTTTTCTTCATTCCGCCAATACAAGATTTAAAATATATAAGCCAAATATATATTCTAGATAGATAACTATATTTTATATGGATAATCACTGACGAGAACTAGGATATCACGGAAGCACATGAATAAAAATAAGCCCTCTCGATAAAGTTAATATCCATCACCAGTATTCTTTTCGGGATTCCTAGAAATTATGACATGAATAAAGGATATTTCTGTGCATTAAAATTTTGAATTATTTTAAATGAGCTAGCTAATAATATTATTCATTAAGATAGGTGGTGCCTATGCCTATTATAGAGGATTATGAATTTGGAGAAATCAAGATTGGAGGCCAAAAATATCGTAGCGACGTAATTGTTTTTCCTGATAAGGTTTCTGAGGATTGGTGGAGAATCGAGGGGCATAATCTTCATATCGAGGATTTATGGGAAGTAATAGAGTATAAGCCAGAAATTCTCGTAATTGGGACTGGTTACTATGGTAGAATGGATGTTCCGAGGGAAGTGATACTGGAGCTTGAGAAAAAAGGAATAAGAGTAATTGTAGCTCATACAAGGGAGGCTGTAGAGATCTATAATAGATATCTACGAGAAGGAAGAAAAGTAGTTGCGGCCCTACACTTAACGTGCTGAGATAATAAACCAATCACAAGTTAAAAAAGAATTTTGAGAAGAACATAGAGAAGAAAAGAGGATTTTATTGTTTCTGTTGCTTCTCTTTTATAGCGACTTGGGCTGCTACTAGTCTCGCTACTGGTATTCTCCATGGGGATGCTGAGACATAATCTAGTCCTACCTTGTGGCATATCTCTATGCTTCTTGGATCTCCACCATGCTCTCCACAGATGCCTAGCTCAATATTTGGCTTGACCTTTCTTGCGTTTTGAACAGCCCACTCCATTAATCTGGCGACTCCTTTATCGTCTAATGTCTGGAATGGGTTGTACGGTAAGATCTTCTTGTTAATGTATGCGTGGATAAATGCCCTCTCAGCATCATCTCTGGACCAACCGAATGTGAACTGCGTCAGGTCGTTTGTACCGAATGAGAAAAAGTCGCATACTTCGGCGAGCTCGTCTGCTAGAATAGCTGCTCTCGGGGACTCAACCATTGTACCATATAACACATTGAGTTCTATTCCATATTTCTCTGAGACCTCCTTCTTTACCTTCTCGAAAATCTCTTTGATAAATCTTAGCTCATTTGGCTCTGCAGTGCCTGGAACCATTATCTCAAGTATTGGATTCTTGCCTTCCTTCTTTAGTTCCGCTGCTGCCTCCATAGCTGCTCTCATCTGTGCCTCATAGACCTCTGGGTAAACGATTCCTAATCGGCAAGCTCTGAATCCCATCTGGGGGTCTGCATCTCTTATTGCTCTTACTCTCTGGATTACTCTCGCTAGCCTAGCAAGTTCTTCTGGACTGGCTTTCTCCTCATACTTCTTCTTGTAGTATTGTTCGATGAGCTGTTCTGGATCAGCAAACACGAGCGCGTAGAACTGTACGTCTAGTAATCTTATAATAACTGGTTTACCATCCATTACCTCTAACATTTCTTTGAAGTCTTGTTTCTGCAATGGAATCAGCTTCTCCAGTGCTTTTCTTCTTTCCTCAGTAGTTTCGGCCAGTAGGATCTCGTACACAATATCCGTACGACCACCCTTGACGAACATGTTCTCGGTTCTTGCTAGTCCTACACCCTCCGCACCGAATTCTAGAGCTCTTTTCATCTCCTCGGGAGTGTCAGCGTTTGCTCTTACACCAAGCTTTCTGAATTCATCGCACCAGGAGAGAAGCTCTAAAGCCTCCGGAGTCAACTTAGGCTCAATAGTAGGTAACTCACCCACATAAACTTCTCCAGCTGTTCCATCAATTGTAATGATGTCACCTTTCTTAACAACAATGTCTCCGACTCTAAACTCTTCCTTCTCAAGGTCTATTTGAATCATCTCAGCCCCTACAACTGCCGGTTTACCCATAGCTCTAGCAACTACGGCGGCGTGGGAAGTCATCCCACCCCTAGCTGTGAGGATTCCCTGAGCAGCAGCCATACCGCCAATATCGTCTGGCGTAGTTTCTGGTCGTACAAGTATTACTTTTTCACCCTTCTTACCGAGTTCCTCAGCTTCCTCAGATGTGAACACTGCTTTTCCAACAGCTGCTCCGGGAGATGCTGGTAATCCCCTAGCAATCGGTTTATGAGTCTCCTTCGCTTTTGGATCGATCTGTCTGTGCAATAATTGCTGAAGCTGTTCGGGCGTTATACGTAGGATAGCCTCTTCTTTCGTGATTATTCCTTCCTTAGCCATATCTACTGCGATTTTTATAGCTGCTAATGCTGTTCTCTTACCGGTTCTTGTCTGTAGTAGCCAGAGTTTTCCTCTTTCTACAGTGAACTCAATGTCTTGCATATCCTTATAGTGTCTCTCTAATAGTTCAGCAACCTTAACTAGTTGTTCATATATTTTAGGTAATCTTTCCTTCAGCTCTTTGATAGACATTGGTGTTCTAATCCCTGCCACTACATCTTCTCCCTGTGCATTGGGTAGGAACTCTCCATATAGCTCTTTTTCGCCCGTTGAGGGATTTCTTGTGAAGCATACACCAGTTCCAGAATCCCATCCAAAGTTTCCGAAAACCATCATCTGGACATTAACCGCTGTGCCCATATCATGGGGGATCTTATGGATTTCTCTATACTTTATAGCTCTGGGATTGTTCCAGGACTTAAACACTGTCTCGATAGCTCTTCTTAACTGGACAAATGGGTCTTGGGGAAAGTCTTCACCTGTTTCTCGTTTGTAAATCTCTTTAAACTTCTCCACAACCTCCTTCATAGCTTCCGCGGGTAGCTCTGCATCATGCTTGACTCCATACTTCTTCTTAATCTCTTCTAGTGCCTCCTCGAACTTTCTTCTATCGATTCCCATAACAATGGATCCAAACATCTGGATGAGTCGTCGGTAGCTATCATAGGCGAATCTTGGATTATTAGTTAATCTTGCTAGAGCCTCGACGGTTTCATCGTTTAGACCAACGTTCAGGATTGTATCCATCATCCCAGGCATAGAAATTGGAGCACCAGATCTTACAGAGACTAGTAATGGATTATTCTTATCCCCAAACTTTTTACCAGTTTTCTCCTCTAATTTGTGGAAATGTTCCATAATCTCTGGCCAGATCTCATCGATGAATTTAGGACCTCTACGGTAATACTCCCTACAAGCTTCTGTTGTGATAGTGAATCCTGGAGGGACTGGTAGGCCTGCTCGGGTCATTTCCGCCAAACCAGCTCCTTTTCCTCCTAATAAATGGCGGAGATGTTCTCCTCCTTCCTCGAAATCATAGACATACTTCTTATCTTTTGACATTTCTATCATCTCGCCCATATTATATATGAGCCAAGACAGAATATCGGGTTTATATAGTATATAAGAGTTCTACAAATAGCTCTATATAATCTGTTTAGAACCTAGCTAAGGAGACGTTAACAATAATGAGCTAGGGTCTATGCAAAAGAGAATTATAAAGGAAGACTTCGGGAATATATATGAACAAATCGAGTCATTTGAGGATTGATATGAAATTACTCAACATTATATCTAACTACGTTTATCCTTCAATAAGGAAAAAGCTTGTCGAGATATTATATTACGAGAAGAAATTCAAGCAAAAAGAAATTGCAAGAAAATTGTATATTACCCAGTCAGCTGTTTCCCGATATATTAGAGGGAGTCGAGGGCGATACTTAGATATCACAAAAGCCACGGAAACAATGAAAGAACTCAAAGAACTTGCCGAAATCATCGCAAAGAGTGACCTCGAACCAGAGGAACTGGAGTATCGGTTAGCCACGATAGTCTTCAAAGCCATGGGCCGTGGAGAGATCTGCCAATTCCATAGTCAGATAGAGAATATCGACCCTAAAACATGCACTCTATGTCGCGAACTTTTTGGATCTTATCTCCTCGGACTGGAAGAAAGGAACAAAAATTAGCAAATCATGACATAGCTAAAAAAAGAGTAAATAAAAAATAGTAAAGCAATATTAAGTTCTGTAAGACTTTAGAAAATCTAGGAGGTAGTATAAGTAAACTAACCCTACAGCTATTGTTAGGAGCGTTAGCCCTGGCTCTACTAGTAGAGTTACCCATCTGTTATTGTATGGGTTTGGGGTGTAGGGTTGGGGAGGATTAGCTAGCATGTAGAGATTGGTTCCCAGCATAGCTATTAAGTAGCCGATGAGCCCAATTATTCCTATCCAAAAATACAGCTTATTCTTCTCTGTAATGTTTTCTGGCCATACGATATAGATTATCAAGAGAGCTATGCCCCACGTTAATAGGAGTAGGTGCCAGTGCCCGATATTATAGGCCAGTTCCAGCCAGTCGTAGCTAGGATGTCTGATGGGCAATGAGTAGATAAAGCGTGCTTCTCGGAGATTCATTGCTGCGATAGCTCCTGGTATAGCTACTCCAAGCCATACTGCTAGGTTTGATATCACTGCCCCAATTTTCAATAGATCATTTCTCTCCATTGAGAGGCTTAGAAGTAGAGTAACTGATATGAGTATAAGTGCCGCAGGTGTGATTACGAGGTGGGTTTTTCCTCCAAAGAATGTAACACTGTAGCAAGCAGCTGCCATGAATATCTGGGCCGGGATACCTAGGAGATAAAGTCTCTGAGGCGTAAATACAAGAAGCATTTTTGCATTTTCCTTAGGCCTATTTATGGAAAGGGCTAGGAAGAATACTAGAGCTAATGCTATCGCTATCATTGCATGTTCATGAGATGTTAGCGCCCTCCAGTACAAGTCTTCTTCTGCGAGATCTGGGTTGAATCTAGAAGCTATCAATGCTTCCAAGAACTCAGATCTATGATGCATAAAACTTGAACCTAACCAAGCACCCCAGATCCCCCCTATTAGGAGAAAGATCCCTGCTATCCAGATGTTCCACTCAAGCAGATCTCTTGGTTTGAAATTAAGCATGATTATGAGACCTATAAGGAAGAACATTGCTAAACCAGCTATGAAAGTGCCGTGCCAGAAGAAATTTTTGGACACATATCCGTAAAGAATAGCACTAGCAACCACTATTATGGTTGAGATAGCCGCTAAATCGAGGACTAGATTCCCTATTTTCTCGTCCAGATATTTGCCAGCGAATATTATCAATGTAGCGTATAAGAGAATTATGAAGACGCTGTGGTAAACAAAGGTTATTCTGCCTAAGTAGGTCTCTCCTTCATACGGATTAATGATCTCCGCACCCCCGACAGTGGCATTATATCTAGCTCCTGGGAGCTCTTTTGGAAGACCTAGAGCCGATCTTATCTGTGTCATTGGTGGAGACAAGAGAATGTAGAAACCTACTGTGAGAGCGAAAATTGTTGCTACAATAAGAATGTGTAATTTTATCCTCTTCAAAATGATCACCTATTTCACATAAATTTTTAAAATAAAATGGAAAAATTTTGGAGTCATAAATGAGAATAGGTCGTTATTTCTCTATTATTAAATATACTCCAATAGCTATGAGTAGGGCGGAGAGAGCTAATATGGGATGCAAGAGAGCAATCACTAATTCTAGAGGTAGGATGGGTGCGCCCGCGACTATACTTGCTAGAGCTAAGCCGCCAATACCAATAACTATTCCTCCTATAGTAATTACCAGATACTCATAGCTCCACTCTTTAGTCAGAACCTTAATTATTGGTAAGAACACAATTATGAGTCCTGATAATGTATGAAGTAACACCTCGGCTCCAACACTAAGACTTGGGTATACTACACTGTAACCCGCAGCCATTAGGATCATCATTACCACTACGAAACCCAAATAGTACTTCCACCAAGTATCTCGTAGCCTATATAGGATCCCGATTGCTAGGAATGCTGGGTATAAAGCACCTATGAATGGTGTGTATGGTTGTTCTAGAGCAGCTAGACCCATTACCGCCAATGCTCCAGCTACTATAAGGAAGCTCAGGCTTGAGATTATCCAGAAGAAGTAATCAACCCCTTGTTTTCTGGTATAGCCGTATATCGCGGCTATAAAGTATATGAGAGCAGCAATCAACGTGACGTAAGCCAGCATTCTATAACACACCTATATGACAACTGTCATATAACCGTACATGAAAAAAATTATATAAAAATTTCCGCACCACAAAACTACAAAAAAGCAGATAACAAGACCAAAGGACCATTTTTGGGAAGAGAAAAATCTATTAAAACTCAATGTTCTAAGCTACAATATTAGACCTAAACCTGCGAAGATTCTCTTAAAAATTTCCCAGACAACTAAAATATGCTAGGACTAATTCTATGAATAGGATCATGATTTGGAATTCTCTACCTTTACCTGTTCTTCGCCCATTATCCAGTAAGCTCCTTTCTCTGTGATTTCTTTTTTCCATATATGGACTCTTTCTTTCACGAGTTCGAGTGTTTCTCTCGCTGCTTTAAATCCTTCCTCTCTATGCTCACTTGCGACTAAAATGTATATTGTGTCTTCCCCTACTTCTCTTTCTCCGACGAAGTGGTATATGAGAACTTCATGCACGCCCTCATACTTCTCTAGAATTTCTCTTCTTATCTCATTAAGCTCTTTAATAACTATTTCATCCGCGGCCTCGTAAACTAATTTCTTTACCTTAGATCCGTCTCTTCCTACTCCCCTAACCATTCCGATAAAGGAGACTATAGCACCACATTTCCAAATGTTTTCGGAGGATTTTAATCCTTGGAGAAGTTTAGAAAAATCATATTTTTTGTCTCTAATGATTCCTACTTTCATGAAAAGACACCTTAGAAGGTTATCTGACTAACGAGTGCTTTTAAATTATTTTTCAATCTCTTTCGTCTAACACACTATTCTTCTATTCAATGCGGAATAAAAGAATAATTCGAAATAATCATATAAATGTTTTTTCTGAAAGATATGTTTAAAAAATTCGGTTACCAAAAATAAGAATCAAATTTTCATAGAATACTTTTCAGATATATTTGTTACGGGTTATATACGATGGCTTGGTGCGTAGAGAATGTTAATTAAGAAGGTTAAGAAAGAAAATAAGTCATCAGAAGAAACCATAGAGGTAGTAGTAAGATTACCAAGAAAGATATTTGATTCAGCGGCCGAATTATCTAAAGCTCTTAACATTGATTTGAACGAACTTTTCCTGAGAGCTATAAAACATTACAAAGAGGAGCTCAGTAAGGATGAAGAAAAGAGTGTTAGTGTATCAGAGGACTTCTCCAGAATAATACAAACATTAAATGACTTAATTAATAGACTTTCCTCGAGCCTTGAGAATGCTCAAAGAATAGGATCATTGGTAAGTTCTCCTCATGCGAAAGCCCCAGTAGCACCGAGGCCATCCCAACCAAAACCTTTAGAACCTTTAGAACTTCCTGAATTAAAAACTGTTGAAGGCGGAGGAGAAGTCGTTGAATCACCGAACCCATCGATTGATGATGTACTCGATAGCGTCATCGTATTAGCCGTTGCTGATGAATTAATTAAAGAAAAACAAAGGAACCTTAATGCTTTGCATGAGAAAGAACCTTTGAAAGAAGATCATTAATCTTTGCGACTTTGGCAATATATTCCTCACTAACCCATATATGCTTAGCCTTGGTTAAGGAGTCTTGAATGAGCACTACAATCTCTGGTGTTTCTCCGAATCTCTCAATTAACGAGATCATTAATTCTCCAATTTTCTCGAGAGTAATCACGGCGTCGAAAGTATTTTCTTGAATATCCCAGCACAAAACCTTGCCATACTTTACCAACATTTGGATCAAATTCCACGCTAATTCCTTATTATTAGTGCTAATAGCTAATTTAGCAGCACTATATATTATATCAGCGATCTCCCTAGAGAAAACTCCGTTATAGATAGCCCATCTAGAAATACTATCCAGGACATTGATAATTTGAGCTAAAACTTCCTTAATTATCTTAGGAATCTCTATCATTTTTAAAGTCGCGATTAAAGCCATTAAGGCATTAATGAGAACCGCGAAGTAATCCAAATCTTTCTTCTTGCTCAATTCTTCAACATAGTTCTCATCCATAAGTGTTAAAAGTCTAGCGAATTCGATTATTTCATCTGGAATCTTATCTAATTCGATTGATATTCTTGATAAGACAAATATTATTGGCGAGATATATACTAGGAAATCTCGCATAGATATTCTCTTATTAATAAGCATCCTAATGAAATATCGAACACCATCCAATCCAAGCTCATAACCCTTCATTAATATCTCTTTCTTGGCTTCCCCTTCTTCAAGATATAATAAGTAATAAAGCAGGTGAAGAGCTAGTTGGTAATAATTAAAGTAGAATATTACATCTAATAATGGACGACTCGTGGGAATATCGATCAATCGTTCAGATAATAGTTCATATGCTTCACGAATTATTGCATGTTTATCCTTAATTGTTACATCTGGAGACTCAATAACTAAGATAGCTGAAAGCAGTAGTGGTATAGCCCTAAGCATTGAGAGAGTAGAAACTTTATCCGCGGTTCCTACTTTTTTAGTTTTAAGTATCGTTGCTAATAATTTCGTTGGCAGTGATTTATGATAAATCATTCTAGGCATTGATTCATCAGTTCTCATAAAGAGTAATTTACTATCAGAAAATACTTTCTGAATATCGAACCATGATGTAATAGGTGAGAATTGATATAACTTCCTCAACTCTTTCAAACATCTTATTTGCTCATACATGATCTCGGATCGATCCTTGAGCTCATTAGCTAGGAAATTGCCGAGGAGCGTTGAATTAACTATTTCATCATTAATCGTGAAGAGAAGTATTAAATACGCTTGCTTTAAAACATCATCATCAATCTTATTGAAATCAGAAATTATTTCCCGAGAAGACTTCTTAAGAAAATCTATTATCTTGTCAACGCTTTCCCCAGCAAACTCCATTTTCACAAATTTGCATGGCAAAGACATGTTTCCAGGGAATTTATCAGCCTTAATAATTTCAGCGACATCCGTTGCTGATATTACTGGGTACTGCCGTGGAAAAGTCCTTGATAACAAACTCAACCTCACTAAAAGAAAAGCTGCTAACTCTTTAAAATCGGTTGATGCCTCGTATAACGAAGAGAGAAAATCAGTAGCTTTATAAAGATTCCATTGAGAAACTAACGATAAGGCTTCTTTCAAGGCCTTGCGCTCATCATTAATTTGAACAGTTTCTGGAACATATATCATTTTTTCTCCACGTTCTTTCTCCTTTTTATAGAATTCTTCAAATCTCTTCTCGAATACTTTTAATTTCTTTCCAGGAATCCCTCCATAAATTACTTTTGCCAAATCAGTAACTATTTTAAAATCTGGAAGATCTACCTGCTCTTTAAAGAATCCATCTACAATCTCCTCTATTTTGCTTCTTAGATCATCGGTAATCGCATCGATTTGTGCGGGAATTATTTGATCAAGTTTATAAGCGAGAATTTTAGCTCTTTGAAAAGCGGCGTTATCCGATTTATCACACAGTATTCCCAACGCTATGTTAGGATTTTTCTCACTAGTAACCACGTATATTTCATAATTCATAAAACTAGATTTTTTCACTCTGCTCAAACCGAGATTCTCAGCCATTCTCGTTAATACGGACAGGAATTTAGGAAGAAGATCCTTTCCTTCCTCAAAACCCTTATTCACTATAGCAATCCCAGTCTTTAAAATTACTGAGACCCCATGAATCATAGTAACACCAAGCTATTCAAAGCCAATTATCCAACAAAATAGTGTATATTTACATTTTTCAAAATAATATATTTTTCTGAACATAAAAATTTGTATTCTAAGAGAAAGAGGAAAGATCTCTTATGCGGAAATAGCCAAGGAACTACATAATTCTCTACAACGAAGAATATCTTCTCCTCTAGTTTCTTGGGGCTCTCCTTTAACTTTTTCAAGATACCTTTTCTGAATGTGCAGATCTGAATGGTTAACCAATACCCTGCATTGCTCTATTCGTCTCTGTTCTGAGAGAAAGTTATTTAAACTTCACAGGTTTGAGGAGGAGTCTCATTAAATCTCAGACTCCAGCGACTCATTCTCTAGAACTCTGTTATTGATTAGTTAGTCTTTCTAATATTGCTCTTTCAAGATCGTTTAATGGGGCGTTTACATAGATTCTTGTTGATCTTCCACGCTGGTCTACACCGCTTACCTCTACCTTAACAATGCTTTCGAGATCCTTCGCCAGTTCCTTGATATACCTCAGTAGTTGCGTGGTTTTTCTAGGTCTCTCGTTAAACTGTCTGCATAATTCGTTGTAATAGGGTTCTATCTCTACTCGTGTAACGAATTCTCTCTGCTTCTCTTTCAAGGCTCTAACAATGGCTAATAATAGGACAAGAAAATGTTTCCTAAGAGGTTGTAAAACATAGTCGAGATCAGTGCTCCTTATTCTAGCGGTTTTTATGGCGAGATTTACGTGCTTAATGTCTATGGTATCATCATTTAGTTTCTCGGCAATGAGTGCCGCCTCTAGTAATAACTCGACAGCTTTTTTAGGATCGCCTTCATACTTATCAAGCACCCAGTGAGAAATCTTTTCAAGAGTTTCTTCGGAGACGGCGTTTTCTCGTAACCCCTTCTTCGCAACGTTTGATAACAGAATCTTGATTTCTTCAGGAGTGGGCATTCTTAACTCAATCACCTTTCTGAAGAAAGAGGCTCTTGTCGATCCATCAATCTGATTGAAAATCTCGTCATACTTTCTAGAATCTATTGTTGCTACAGTAGCTAAGCTTACTATTTTTTCGCTCTCTGCTCTTTCATTTAGGCGTGAGAGAATGTATAATAAATCCCTTGCTTTATCGAATTCTTCCTCAGAGAAGAGTTCTCCTAGATGATCTAGGTAGATCAATAACCCTTTCTTTAGACGCTTAAGTCTTCTAATAGTCTCATCCATGAGTTCCTCTAAGGATAACCCCCTAGTTGGTAGTGAAGCATCGACACCCTTTACGATACTCAGAACCGTATTATATACTCTCCTAGCTCTTCTACAATTGATGTATATCTCAATGGCTTTGTCTTCTATTCTCTTCCTGCTCTTCTCCATAAGGAGTTTTAAGAATAGATCCTTAAGTAATCTGGTTTCATAGACAATTATCCATGACGTGAAGGATTCCCCGTTCTCAAAGAAAGATACTAAATCGCTGATGATTTCTTCTATTATATCGTGCCATAAGTCGCTTTTGTGAAAGATCTCATCACTCTTGAAAACTTCGGGATTAACTATGATTTGGGGGGCCATTCACTTTCATCTCCCATTACTTACTAGTGTTATTACGAAATAACAAATTAAATTTTTTAGCTGGGATAATATTGTTTTATCAAAGCCCTCGCTAAGGGGAGAAACCAATTGAATGTTGAGGAAGAGAAACAAAAAATTAGAGAGTATGTATGGCGGATAATGGAAGAGAAAAATATTGCAAGGTTCCCCCGACCAGTGTACGGTAGAGTACCAAACTTCGTCGGTGCAGAAGAAGCAGCCAAAAGACTAACTAAGTTACCAGAGTTCAGGAAGGCAGAGGTCGTTTTTGTAAATCCCGATTCCCCACAACACCCAGTACGAGCTCTCTCACTACTCGAAGGAAAGAAGGTCATAATGGCCAGCCCTAGGATAAAGAGGGGTTTTATTCTTCTTGACCCAGAGAAGATACCTACTAGAGATTTCTGGAGAGCCACAACTATCAAGGGAGCTTTTAGATATGGAAGAATAATTCATCCATCGCAGATTCATGTAGATATAAAAATAACTGGTTCTGTAGCCGTGGATACTGTGGGAGGGCGAGTCGGTAAGGGACATGGCTACTCTGATATAGAATACGGCATATTGAGAGAATACGGAGCAATAGATGAGGATGCCCCGATAATAACAACTGTGCATGATATTCAAATAGTTGATCATATACCGATGACAAATCACGATATGCCCGTCGATATAATACTCACTCCTACGAAAGTCATTAGAACAAATACTCCCTATAAGAAGCCGAGAGGAGTCTTCTGGGAACTCCTAACCGAGAAAGATTTGGAAGAAATCCCGTTGCTTAAGGAGTTATATATGAGGAGAAGGCAGAAATAAGGAGAATTATTTCAAAAGAAGTCTAGATCTAGCTACATCTTCTCTAGGCACCTCATACCGCCATTTCGTTTCTAACTGTTCCAACACTCTCTTAACAACTACTCGTCTATCACCGTTCAGAATCTGCATTAGATCGTGAGGTGTATCGATTTCCGTCCAATAATCTCCTCTAATATCTGCAACTCTGACGATATAACCCTCCTTAACTAATCGATTAATTATATCAGACCAGCTAAGTTTTTGATACAAGGATTTATGATCAAAGATATCCAGTACCTTTCTTTTCACGATAAATAATCCTATATCCACATGGGTATACTCTTCCAGGTTTTTTCCTATCCTAACTACTTTATCTCCCTTAACGTAGATCTTTGTTGCTTCTTTAATATCTATAAACTGTGGAGAACTATCACCCCCAACTATTACATCGAACTCTTCCTTAGTAGCGATTAAGAGCTTCTTGACAACAGAGGGAGCGTAGATATGATCAGCCATCGAGAGAATGAAGTATCTCGATTTTATATAGCTGGCACCTAACAGTGCACTATATCCATTCCCAAGCTCCGGCTTATTATTAATAATCAACTCGTATCTAATAGCACCAGTAAAGCTCTTTAGAACACTCTTGAGATAGAAATAATTCATAGAATTAGCAACTATTTTGAAATCTCTTATCCCAATACTCATCAAAACTTCCAGTGGGAAACAGATCAAAGGCCTATTCATTATTGGATGGAGAACCTTAGATATCTCCTTAATATAGTCTCGAAGCCTAGTACTAAAGCCCGCTGCGAGAATTACAGCCTCTCGAGGACTAGCTAGCATCTAAAACACCTTTCTTCAAATTATTTCTTCTCTCGCTTAGAAGGTCTATAGTTCAGAGGACTACAAGAAATGTATGTAGAAGAGCCAAAAATCTGGAAGGTCAGATAGATGAAGACTTTGACTAACCTTAACTAAAATATACATACCTTTAACGGTAATATAAATTTTTATCCCTGTTACTCAGTAAGGTTCTAATGACTTACAGATTCCGTATCTAGAGGAAAATTTTCGGAGTTAATTTTTATAATTGATTCATTATTAATCATCATTTTGCATCGCTTCTAGAGGGATCAGAATGAGTAGTGACATTAAGATAGCGGAGAAGACGTACTCCTCACAGAGAGGGATCAAATTTTACTATAGATTATGGGCACCTATAGGGGCTCTTAAAGGAGTAATAGTAGGTATTCACGGCTATGCTGAACACTCAGGAAGATATAGCCATGTTGGAGAATTCCTAGCATCCAATGGCTATGCTTTCTACATGCAGGATTTAAGGGGACATGGTAAGTCTGAAGGGGAGAGAGGATACATAGATAAATTCTCGGATTTTGTAGACGATGTTTTGGAGTTCACAGAAATGGTTATGAAAGAAAACAATGTAGATAAAGTATTTCTATTCGGGCATAGCATGGGTGGGTTAATAGCTACGATATTCGCTATAGAGCATGGTGATATTCTTCGCGGCCTCATCTTATCTGGACCAGCATTGGCCACTAGCATAGAAATAAAGGGGCCTAGATTAGCCCTTTTAAAGCTCTTAGCCAAAATCAGACCTAAGTATAGACCAGAGATTGTGATAGATCCGTCTCTCCTAACTAACGATCCTAAAGTGAATGAGGCATACGTCAAAGATCCATTAGTGTTTAAGAGAGGTACGATACGCTTACTAGATGAAATGCTCAAAGCAATGAACTATGCCCTTGAAAACGCCCATAAAATAACTGTGCCAGTACTGATACTGCATGGAAAAGAGGATAAAATAGTGCCGCCAACAGCCTCACAAGAGCTCTACGAAAGAATAGCTAGCCAGGACAAGGAACTTATCCTAATGGAGGGCATCAAGCACGAAGTCCTAAACGATATTAAAAAAGAAGAAGCACTAAGAAAAATCGTTGAGTGGCTAAACAACCACTAAAGTAACTTAGGTTTGTTTAACCCTTCAGCTCTAGTTGATAGTATGATTTTAGAGAGTAAAAAAGTATAGAGGCATGATAAGTTTTCACAATTCATAACACTTTTTTAAGCTTTTCCTTAGAGAGAAAAACCAATTTCTTTAAGTATTAGAGCCCACTTCTGGGCTTTTTCAACGGCTATTCTCCATGCTCTGTATAGTTTCTCCCTATCCTCTGCAGACATCTTTGGCTCAAATATTTTTTCTACTCTCCACAGCTTCTTTATTTCTTCTACACTTTCCCAATAATCCACAGCTAAACCTGCTAAGTACGCTGCTCCTAATGCTGTTGTCTCGAATATTACTGGTCTGATTATCCTCTTACCGAGGATGTCTGCTTGGAACTGCATTAACCAGTCGTTTTTAGCGGCTCCTCCATCAACTCTCAACTCTTTTATCTCAATACCAGCGTCACGCTCCATCGCCTCGATCACGTCTCGTGTCTGGTACGCTATGGATTCCAGAGCTGCTCGTGCGATATGTTCGATACCGGTTCTACGGGTGATTCCTATAATTAAGCCCCGTGCGTATTGATCCCAGTACGGTGCTCCTAATCCAACAAAAGCGGGTACAAAGTACACTCCTTCATTACTTTCTAGTTTTTTAGCGAGATCCTCTGTTTCACTAGCACGCCTTATTATCCTTAAGTTGTCCCTCAGCCACTGAATAGCCGCTCCAGTTATGAAGATGCTTCCCTCTAAAGCATATGTCACGTTTTTCTTCGATAATCCCCAAGCGATTGTGGTTAATAATCCGTGCTTGGATTTTCTTGGTTTTGACCCCGTATTCAATAATATGAAGTTTCCTGTGCCATAAGTATTCTTGACCATTCCCTCTTCGTAACATGCTTGCCCAAACAATGCTGCTTGTTGATCGCCTGCATCACCAGTAACTGGTATGCTTGCTCCGATAATGGATTTCTCAGTATACCCATAAGCTTCTTCATCGCTAGATGGACGAGGCTCCGGTAAGATTTCCTCTGGGATACCTAGGATCTCGAGTATGTCTTGATCCCAATCAAGCTTATGTATGTTAAAAATCATTGTTCGGGATGCGTTACTATAGTCTATAACGTGGGCTTTTCCTCCAGTTAATCGCCATATCAAGAAAGTATCTATTGTACCGAATAATATTTCTCCCTTCTTAGCCTTTTCTTTGGCTCCTGAAACATTATCAAGTAACCACTTTATCTTTGGGCCGGAGAAATAGGAATCGGGAACAAGGCCAGTCTTATCAATTATTAAGTCCTCATACTCTTTTCTCAACCAATCCACGATCTCCGCCGTTCTTCTACATTGCCACACAATCGCGTTATAGATCGGCTTACCGCTACTCTTTTTCCATAAAATCGTTGTCTCACGTTGATTAGTCACCCCAATAGCGGCGATATCCTCGGGAACCACATTGGCTCTATCAAGTGCAGTCTTTATAGCTCTTAACTGTGCTTCCCAGATTTCCTCTGGATTATGCTCTACCCACCCAGGTCTTGGATAGTGCTGAGGAAACTCGTATTGACCAAGACCAAGAATTCTTGATTCGTGATCCCATACAATAGCGCGAGCACTCGTGGTACCTTCATCGAGAGATAACACGTATTTAGTCATATCAATGCACCGCTACAATAACTGAGAAAAGCACAGTATTTGACAAAAATTTTGTTTATATTATTTTTCTCTCTAGAAATCCAGTGAATCTCTTAATGATTCCCATAGTAGAAAAGAAGAGAAGAGAGAAGAATAGCTGGAAGGTCATGAGGTTTTCTCTAGGAGTTTATGGAACGCTTCTCTCAATCTTCTCCCAGCCTCTCTTAACTTCTCTGTGTCTAAGGTATAAGCTATTCTTATATGATTCTTCCCGCCTGGTCCGAAGAATGGGTATCCTGGCGATACAACAACTCTAGCTTCTTTGACCAAGTACTTGACTAGCTCAACTTCATCCATTTTATATTCTCCCACGTTTGGGAAGATGTAGAATGCTCCCCTAGGCTTCACAAACTTTATCCCCTTTATCTTTGATAACTCATCCATTGTGACTCTTCTACGCTTGTCAAATTCTTTAACAAATTCGTCAACAACTTCTTGAGGACCTTTCAAAGCTGCTAATGCTGCGTACTGGGCTATGGATATGGGACATAAAGCAGAAGCTAAGGTTACTTTGAGCATTTCTTTTATAACTTCCTTCTCTGCGATGGCGTAACCTATTCTCCACCCAGTCATGGCATAGGCTTTCGAGAAACCATTTATGATTATCGCTCTCTCCTGAATCTCTGGAAATTCCGCAATGCTGTGGAAACGATCTTCGTAAACGAATCTATCATAAATCTCATCAACTATTAGGAATAGCTTATGATCGCTGACAATCTCGACAATACTTTTTAATTGTTCTTTGCTCAGCAATGATCCTGTGGGGTTATTAGGGTTTATAAGGATTAGAGCCTTAGTTTTTTCTGAGATCTTCTCGTTTAACTCGTCAACATCAAGCTGGTACTCATTTTTCTCATCCTGCTTAACCGTGAGAAATTTTCCACCAGCCAATATTATCGATCTCAAGTATCCTGGATACCAAGGATCGGGCACGATTACTTCTTCTCCCTCATTAACTAGCGCCATTATTGCCGCAAAGATCGCTTGCGTCGCTCCCACAGTAATTAATACATTCTCTTTCGTATAATCGGATCCATACCTCTCGTTGTAGTACTCAGCTACAGCTTCCCTCAGCTCTGGGATCCCCTCATCCGATGTGTAGTGGGTAAATCCCCTATCCATAGCTTCTTTAGCGGCCTCTATTATATGAGAAGGAGTTGTGAAATCCGGTTCCCCAACATTTAGGTAAATAACATCCTCTAACCCACGCGCTAGTTCTGCTATGTCATAAAGGGAGGGGAATTTCATCTCCTTTACTCTCTTAGAAAACAATACTTATCCCTCCGAGACACTATGAAGTTGGCAAGGTCATGCATCCATAAGGAAGTACTAAATACTCAAAACTATTGATACAGAAGCATCTTATGGAGAAAAGTGTTGGAAAAAATGTGCAAATTTTTATGTCTATTGCTGTATTTTCTTAAATCGTGCAGCGCATGATAGGCATGGATCGTAGGATCTGACAAGTTTTTCAATTTCTTTTCTTAGATTTTCTATATCTATTCCCTTGGTTAGGAATTCTTTAACGAGATCTTCAGTCCTTCTTTCAATGCTTTTGAGATTCTGAGCTGTTGGGGTAATTATATTAGCTAGAGTTATTTTTCCTTCTTCGTTGATACCGTATTGATGGATTAGTAATCCTCTGGGTGCCTCAGTGACAGCGATACCGATTTGTTTTCCCTCTACACTTCTTGAATATGCCCCAATACTATTCTTCTCTGCAAATCTAGTCAGGATTTCTTCTGCCTTCTCGATAAAGTGCATAATTTCTAAAGCTTGTGCCTGGTTATTTGCGAAAACAGCTTGGTTCGGGAATCCAATATTGTATCTCGCGCACAGCTCTTTCACTAACTCCGTCAAGTTTTCATGATTATGATTCAGTCTCGCTAGAGCCCCCACCATAAATGATTCATTGGTCCGTAGAACGAAGTGCGGTGCTGTAGAGTATTCCTCAATAACACACTTTACATAACTAAGATAATTCTCAGAAACCACATTCTCACCACAAATGCTTACAAAGCCACGAAGTAATGGCACATCGTTGCTTTCTCTAAGAGATACAAAGTTTTTCTCGGCTGGAAAATCGAGAAAACTCCTCTCTAACAAGCATTCAACGAGCCTATTAGCAACATTTTTAACATCTTTTAGCTTTTTAAGCACCTTGAGAACATCTTCACGAGTAGGTAACTTGCTCAACCCACCAACCACAGGAGTAACGGGATGAACAGCCCTCCCTCCGAATCTCTCGACAAGTTCATTTGCCCACTTCTTTACACGCATAGCATCGCGGACTATTTCTAAATTATTCCTCATAATATTATTAATTATACTACTGGTTCCCAAGTAGTCTGGAAGTACGAAGTAGAACAAATGCAGAATATGGCTCTGTATATGCCCTCCAATAACTATTAATTCGCGGATGAGCTGTATATCTGGGGATGGCTCTATGCCCAAAGCGTTTTCTATAGCCATAACAGCTGTTACCTTGTGAATGGCATTGCAAACTCCACACATTCTAGAGGCAATTTCTGGAATCTCCCAATAGTCCCTACCTATGAGTACTTTTTCTAGGATTCTGGTACCTTCTCTAGCCATTGCTTTAGCCCTTACCTTGTCTTCCGAGATTATTACTTCTAGGTCGAGATGTCCCTCAATTCTCGTGATTTCTTTAGCCTTAACGGTTTTCCCTCTCATACCTCCTCAACTCCATCATTTTGAATAAGTATTCTGGTGGGGTGATCCCTTTCTCGCGTAGAATCTCTATAAAGGCCTCGATGTTGGCATCATCGCTTAGGCCTCTGCAACCGAAGCAGTTCCTGCCATTTTGGATACAGAGAGCATGGCAGCCGCCTCTTGTAATGGGTCCTAAGCAGAGGATACCTTTATCAAGCAGACATTCTCTTTCATAGAGAATACATTCTGAACATACTGTCTTACTTACTTCTCTTGGCTTTTTTCCGTGAAGTACATCCTTTAGTAAGTGTAAGAATTCTTCCTTATCTATTGGGCATCCCCATAAGTAATAATTAACTTTAACAATTTTGTCGATGGGATCTGCTCTTATTCCTGAGTTGTTGAAGTCTTTGATTAGGAATCTTCCCCCTGAACACGCGCAATCCCCCAACGCTATAAGTATTTCTGCTTTTTCCCTAATTTTACGCAGTTTTTCTTCTTCCTCATCATTTGATACAAAGCCCTCTACTAAAGCTACGTCAACTTTCTCGTTTTTTTGAATTCCCAGCACTCTACAATCGACGATTTCTGCATAGTTAAGTAGTTCAAGTATCTTTTCTTCAAGATTCAGTATCTGGACTACACATCCTTCGCAGGACGATAAGCAGTAGATACCAATTCTAAACGTTCTCATATCCTTCACACTCCCGCTTCTGGTATTTTCTCTATAAATCCACGAATCTCGCTGTAGCAGAAGACGGGTCCTCGAAGACAGACATAGGTGCCGCTAATTGTGCATTTTCCGCAGAAACCCATACCGCACTTCATCAGTCTCTCCAATGAGAGATAAATATTCTCATCTGGGAAACCGAGTTGTTTCAGTTTCTTTGACACGAAATGCATCATTATTGGTGGGCCGCATTGTAGGGCTATGGTATCCTGTGGATCGATTCTCACATCATCTAGTAGCACGGTCACTACCCCAACTTTTCCACGCCATGTGGAATCTCCCTTATCCACTGTTAGGTGTACCTCGATATGGTCTTGCCACTCAGGAATTTCATTCTTGTACAATATGTGTTGAGGAGTTCTAGCCCCGTACAAGAGGATTACTTCCCCGAAGGAGGATCTATTCTCTATTATATGTTGAATCAGTGCTCTTAGAGGCGCTAGGCCTAGTCCCCCAGCTATTATTAATACGTTTTTCCCAGTCAAGGTCTCGAGAGGCCATCCTCTTCCGAAGGGCCCTCTTATTCCTATAATATCTCCAATATTTTTCCTAAAAAGAGCCCTAGTCACCGTTCCGATTTCTCTAACTGTTATTTCAAAAGAATTGTTTACCGCCTTACCAGAGATAGAGAAGGGAGCTTCTCCGTAGCCAAAAACGGTTAATTCTATGAATTGTCCGGGTAAGAAATGGAACTTGCTTGTTTTTGAAACTAGTTTTATTCTGAAGGTTCGTGTATCTGGTGCCTCTTCTCTGATATTTTCTATCACTGCTTTCTGGGGAATATACACGTTCTTCATATCCCTCTCTCCTCCATAACTCTCTTTATAATTTCTCTAAGATCTATGGATGCGGGGCAGACTTCTATGCATCTTCCGCAACCGACACAGGAGGTTATGCCTATATCGTTTACCGAATAGACGAGTTTGTGATAGATTCTTTGCTTGATTCTGGAGCTTCTGTCCTTCCGAAATACTTCCCCACTAGCTACTCTAGTGAAGCTGAGGAAGTGACACGAGTCCCATTCTCTAATCCTTGCCCCGTATCTAAGACCAAGGTCTACCTCATCGTGAATGTCGAAGCAGTAACAAGTTGGGCATGCAAAATTACATTTCCCGCAAGACAGGCATTTCTTGGCATACTCGTCCCATAGTGTAGCTTCGTAAATACTCGTGAGAGTACTGTATAGGGATTGGAGCTCTGGAATATCCAGCTTCTTCATTTTCTCGATTAATTTCTCAGCCATAATATCTTTCTTAGAGATATCTTCTGGAGATGCTTTAGAGAAAAGATCAGCGTTACTTGATACTATCTCTTCGCCTTTTTCACTTCCTACTTGAACGAGGTAGTGATCCCCAAGCCTATAAAGGAAAATATCAAATGATTCTTTAGGAACCGGCCCGCTGCCCGCTTGATAACAGAAGCATGTAGGGGAAACATCCTCACACATGACTCCGATGATGATCGTTGTTCTTGTCCTGGTGAGAACGTAGGGATCCTCGAAATCTTTGCTAAAAGTCTTTTTCAATATTTCTAGACTCGTTATATCACAAGCCCTTGCACCGAAGATCACTGTCCTACTTTTTTGAAGCTCCTCTAGTTTGTCTCGAATAACTACATCGTTATCTATGATTTCGTACTCGAATAGGATCTCTCTCGGGGGTAGAAAAAACTTCTTTATAGGCAATAAAGATCTCCCATTGTAACGTAGCACTAGCTCTGAAGCATCGTTAACATATTCGAAGAAAATGGCGTCGTCACGCTTTACTGGTCCTACTATTTTATACTCTTTTCCTAATCTATCCAGTAAAATATATAGATTTTCTTCGCTGATTTTGTAAAAATTCCTAACCAAGGTAGCAACCCTTCCAAAATGTTACAAAAAGATGCAACGGGGTTTCAATATGGTGAGTTTAGAATACCACGGATAAATATCTAATCACTATACTTGCATAATCCGATTTTGAGAAATCTAAGTATGAAACCAGTCTGAGGAAAAGCAAATATAGTTATGGGGGATCTCTGTTTAGGGTGAAGAAGTTGGAAAATCTCGTGATAAAACATCTACTAGATAAAAATGAATTCCTTGATCTTTACGAAGAATTACTAATGTTCATGGCTAGGATTTACGTCTCAACAAACCGTAAATACCCCGCGATGGAATGGCTTCCCCCAGAGGAAAAACCAGACCCAACAAGAGAAGATTTCCTAGACGATTTCAAGAAGAAATATGGACCGTTTCTGAAATGGAGACTAATCCAGGAGCTTGATGAAATATTCCTTGCCTTTATTGAAAAGAAGCTTGTCGGAATAATAGCGCTTAACCATAACTTAAAGGGAAAGAAGATTCCTTGGATACCAGAGGAGTACCTTGCGAGGAACGATGTGGGTTTTATAGAACTCTTTGCAGTAGATCCAGCGTATAGAGGAAGGGGAATCGGAAAAACATTGTTCAGAAGAGCCGTACAACGACTAAGAGAGCTTGGGAAAAAGCCCTGTGTTGTTACGTTTCCAAACTTAGAGGCGGTAGCATTCTATGAAGGCATGGGAGGGAAAAAAGAGAAAACATATAAAGAATTTGTTCTCTATTGCTTCGAAGAAGAATAATAATCCCTATAGTGTATCAGAATACTTCTACTCTCCTTCTTCTCACTATTACGGCTACGACAAACTTTTGAAAAGTTAATGACGTTTAAGTGAATTAGAGCTCCTTAACTAGTTTTATGGTGATGGATTTGGAGATTTCGCACGTTAAGCTCTCTGTCTTATTTGAGAACTCGACATATAGACCTGGTATAATTGCAGCACACGGTCTCTCACTAATGGTTCATGTCCGCTATGAAGACTCTTCACAATTCGTTTTCCTTTTCGATACTGGAAGCGATCCTAACATTCTCGAAAATAATGTAAAGGCATTAGGAAAAACTCTGAGAGACGTAAACGCTATAGTTATTAGTCATGGTCACTACGACCATACTGGGGGACTCTTAAAAGCTCTAGAGCTAATCGGGAGGAGAACTCCCATAATTCTGCACCCAGACGCACTGCTAAAAAAGCTCGTGCTGAAACCCAAGATAAGGTACAACGGTATACCATTTCGTAGAGAAGAAATAGAGAAAGCAGGAGGAATCATTATAAAGAATAGAAAACCATTAGAAATCGCGCCTAACATATATGTTCTAGGAGAAATACCGAGAGAAACAGATTTCGAAA
>Ga0180301_10000025_pt1 | contig 99962 bp, 95 predicted proteins | sample GuaBasSediGuay16_FD_121797 | JGI IMG/M metagenome (GOLD analysis project Ga0180301, IMG submission 121797) | Subseafloor sediment microbial communities from Guaymas Basin, Gulf of California, Mexico - Guay16, Core 4569-2, 12-15 cm | ecosystem: Environmental > Aquatic > Marine > Hydrothermal...
AAGGTTCCTCGCGTAGCATCGAATTAAACCACGTGTTCCACCGCTTGTGCGGGCCCCCGTCAATTCCTTTGAGTTTTAGCCTTGCGACCGTAGTCCCCAGGTGGGGCACTTAACGCGTTAGCTACGGCACCCCCACAAAAATGCAGAGACACCTAGTGCCCATCGTTTACGGCTAGGACTACCAGGGTATCTAATCCTGTTTGCTCCCCTAGCTTTCGTCCCTCAGCGTCAGGATTGAACTAGAGAGCCACCTTCGTCACGGGCGTTCCTGCCAATATCCACAGATTTCACCCTTACACTGGCAGTTCCGCTCTCCTCTTCCAACCTCAAGCCAAACAGTTTGGAAGGCAATTCTCTGGTTGAGCCAGAGGATTTCACCTCCCACTTACTTGGCCGCCTACGGACCCTTTACACCCAGTCAAACCGAGTAACGCTAGCCACCTCCGTATTACCGCGGCTGCTGGCCCCGTACCATTAAATGGACGGTTTTCTTGGACTATCTCATCATCCCGGTACATTACCGGGAGCCTCGCGTATAGTCTCTGAGGAGCCCCTTGACGTTTTAAAATCAAAGGTTTCCTGCTGATTGTCCTATAACCTCTACCGGGCAGCCGAACCTTCATAGGTCATAGGAGTTCCCAGCATATAGCGAGGTTTTCTCTCGCGACATTACTGCCGCGACTCCGCGCCCCAGCCCTTCTCATACCAAAAATTGGTACGGGGCTGGCACGGAGTTAGCCGTGGCTTATTCATCAGGTACAGTCAATCTCTATAGATTATTCACCTATAGAGCCTTCCTCCCTGACAAAAGGGGTTTACACGCCGAAACGCTTCATCCCCCACGCGGCGTCGCATCCTCACCCTTTCGGGCATTGGGAAAGATTCTCGACTGCAGCCTCCCGTAGGAGTCCGGGCAGTGTCTCAGTCCCGATGTGGCTGACCACACACTAATGCCAGCTACCCGTCTTAGGCTTGGTAGGCCATTACCCTACCAACTACCTGATAGGACGCGGGCCCCTCTTAAGGCAGTAGCATGAGACAGAGGCCACCTTTCACCCTATACCATGCGGTATAAGGCTATATGGAGTATTACCTTCGATTTCTCAAAGCTATCCTCCTCCTTAAGGCAGGTTACCCACGCGTTACTCACCCGTTTGCCGCTATCTAACTCTGCTTAAGCTCCAGCGAGCAAGCCCGCTAGAACTCTTACAAAGTTAAATCGCTCGACTTGCATGCCTTATCCACGCCGCCAGCGTTCACTCTGAGCCAGGATCAAACCCTCCAAAGGCTTATCTTCTTAAAATTATTTCAAAGAGCGCTATAGAGACAAAAAAAGCATCCCAAAGGATGCTTTCCTTTGTACTCATCTCTTCTCTTTACTAATCTAATTTACCAATTTTGTCAAAAACACTCTCCTGTCTCTACTCTCCTATTGTAGCATAAATCTCCTTCTATAAGAAATGAATTCTCAGAAACTATCAGGCAATATATTTATATACACAACTTTAAAAATTTTGTCAAGATGTTTTTTAATAATTTTTCTGGGATTAATATATAATATTGGATAATAAAGAAATAAAATGCTAAATCTGCCAAGAAAAAGGCGGTTTTTTATTAACTTTTTTTGGTATTTATACCTGATAGTGGTATCTTAAAAAAGAGTATATTAAATAATTATATTGCCTCCAAGAATGCAGGAAAAGAAAAATAGAGTATTTTTTCTCTTATAACTTATTGAATTATCAAAAGATCTCGGGGGAGAGGGACTTGAACCCTCGACTTCAACGTCCCGAACGTTGCGCGCTAGCCAAACTGCGCTATCCCCCGATTATAATTATAAAAGTAAAGATAATTTATTCTCTAATTAAAGTATTTATTTCCTAACTCATAGTCCATAATTATATTTTAAAAAAACAAATAGCTATTAATCCTGCAACAGCTTCTATATACTATTCTTTAAACTTATCCTTTTTAAGTAAATAGTCAAATTCCACATTTACCCAGCCCCCCACATGTTTATATTTTAAATTGGTATATTTGAAAGTGTAAGGAATAACACTCACTGTAAAAGAATTTCTCTCTTTTTTCTGAATAGTTAAACTTATCCCATCTACAGCTATTGACCCTTTTTCTACAATATAAGAGTGAAATTTTTTTTCATATCTTACTTCTAAAAGAAAATAATCTCCTTGTCTAAATATACTTTTAATTTGGCTCTCGCAATCGATATGTCCAAGTACAAAATGCCCTCCTAATTTATCTCCTATCTTAAGAGAAGGCTCTAAATTCACAAAAGAAGCAAAAGAAAGTCTTTTAAGGTTAGTGGTATTAAGGGTTGGCTTAACTACATCGAAATAAAGCACACCACTTTTTTTACCGGTCAAAGTTAAACATACCCCATTAACAGAAATACTGTCTCCTGTTTCTGAAGTATTGTATAAATCGCAAGAAGTAACTCCTATCTGCCATAAATTTGAACCTCTTCTTATTGATTTTACCTTCCCCGTTTCTCTGATAATTCCTGTAAACATAACTTTAATTTAATCGGTTTATAAACTCTTCTATTCTCTCTAAGCCTTTCTTTATATTATCCAAAGAGGTGGCATAAGAAAGTCTTATATAATCTTTTCTCCCAAAAGCTTCACCAGGAACCACTGCTACCTTAAAATTCTCTAAAAGAAGTTCGCTGAATTCTAAAGCACTATTTATAGAAAACGATGAGAATTTCTTTCCTAATATATCTTTTATAGAAACGAAAACATAAAAAGCGCCTTTGGGCTTTATACAACCTATGCCTTTAATAGAGTTAATCCTATCTACCATAAAATCACGTCTCTTCTTGAACTCTTTAACCATATTATCTACACACTCCTGTTCTCCCTTCAATGCCTTTAGAGCAGCAACCTGGGATATAGAAGAAGGATTTGATGTGGAATGGCTCTGTAAGTTTCCCATTGCTTTTATAATTTCTTCCTTTGCTGCAGCATAACCTATACGCCACCCTGTCATAGCATAGGCTTTAGAGACACCATTAACCACAACTGTCTGTTCCTTTATCCTATCATCCAAAGATGCAATACTTATGTGCCTATCTTCATAAATAATTTTTTCATATATCTCATCAGAAATACATAATATATTATTAGATACAAGTATTTCTGCAATATCTCTTAATTCCTCTTCACTATACACTATTCCTGTGGGATTAGAAGGTGAGTTAATAATGAGCATTTTTGTTTTCTTCCTAATAACTTTTTTCAATTTAGAAGGTGTTAATTTAAACCCATCTTCTTCCGTCTCTGCAACAACAACTTTTGCACCACTTGCCTTTATCATTTCTGGATAACTCACCCAGTAAGGAGAAGGAAGTATCACTTCATCTCCTTCTTCACACAACGTAAGAATAGCATTAAACAAAGAGTGCTTTGCTCCACAGGATACAATAATCTCACTTTCTTTATAAATAAGGTTATTATCTTTTTTAAATTTCTCACATATTGCCTGTTTTAACTCTTTTGTGCCACTTGCAGGTGTGTATTTAGTGAAACCATCATTAATGGCTTCTTTGGCTGCTTCTTTTACATGGGAAGGAGTATCAAAATCAGGTTCTCCTGCGCCAAAACCAACCACATCAATTCCTTCTTTCTTCATCTGTTTTGCCTTTGCGTTTATCGCTAAAGTAACAGATGTTTTTATTAAACCTATTCTCCTTGAAACCATACTTCCCCCTTTTCTCATTTAGTCAAACTATGCTTTTTTAGCTATCAAATATGCTGCTGTTGCTGCACCAAAACCATTATCAATATTTACTACCACCAAGCCTGGGCTACACGACTGTAACATTGTCATAAGAGCGGACTCTCCTTTCTCTCCATACCCATAACCTTCTGATACGGGGACACCAATGACAGGAATATCTACAAGACTCTTTACTAAAACAGGCAAAATTCCATCCATCCCTGCACAAACAATAATACATACAACTTTTTCTTTCAGCATTGTCTTTAAAGGATTAACTATCCTATGTATACCAGCAATCCCCACATCATAAGCATAAATCACCCGGCACCCTAAAATCTCTGCAGTAATACGGGCCTCTTCAGCAACTCTCACATCTGAGCTTCCTGCAGAAATTACACCTATAGGACCTAAACTGTTTTTAAACTTGAAGCCTCTTTTTCTTAATATGGCCATCGAAGCCTGATGGTATAAATCAAAAACAAACCCTTTTATTTTTTTCTTCCTTAGAAAACTCATCTGCTTCCAAGAAAGTCTTGTAGCCACACCGAACCCTTTATCTTTTGCCATCTTAACAAGAAGAACCCATATAAGCTGAGGAGATTTGCCTCCAGATAATATAAACTCAGGAACACCACATCTCTTATTGCGCAACATATCAAGCTCAACTATTTTGTTAAAGTAATCTGTTTTTTTAACCATGATTTACCTTCTTCTTTCACTGAGAAGTATTAAATCTTTAAGCTCATTTTCATTCCGGGCCCTTTGCCACTTCCTGTCGAAATTAGGAGTCTGAACTATCTGAGCAATTGCTGCTAAGGAACGTAAGTGAAAATTCCTCTCGTCTTTTGTCCCTACAAGGACAAAAACTGCACGAACTCTTGGTGCAGCATCTGAAAAGAATACTCCTTTCTTAACTCTTATAAGAAAAATATCAAATATATTTTCACCTTCAATAATAATATGGGGAATGGCTAAAGTAGAAGTAATTGCTGTATTACTTTCTTTCTCTCTTCTCCACAGCCGGAATAAAATATCTTCATAGGAAAGATTAAGACGTCTACTTATCAAAAAAGCAACCTTTTTAAAAAGCTCATCAAGGTTGAGAGACTCTTCAATGTCTAAAACATCTGCCTGTTCAATAATATGGTCGAACCGGTCCTTAGTAATTTCATCTCTCTCTCTTAGTATCTCTTTAAGCTCTGTTTCTAAGAGATTAGTGGTAAGTTCCTTCGCAGTAATTCTTTCTACAATATGAAGTAATGCATATTCTTTATTGGCATAAATTTTCCCGTAAAACCAGTAAACAAAAAATCCTGCTAGGATAAGAATAATACTAATCAAAATAGCTTCTGCCCCCATTTCAAATAAAAAAAATAGAAAACCCATAATTCCTATGATATTAACCCAAGGATAAAAAGGAATGTGAAAACGAGGCTGATAATTCTGAATCCGGCTTTCTCTCATAATAATCACAGAAATACAGGAAAACATATAGGTAAGAATAAGAACTGTGGAAGCTGCTTCTACAATAATTTTGAGTCTAAAAAATAAAGCCATTATCATAAACAATCCTGTAAAAATTATAGCAATGTGTGGTGTCTTAAATCTTCTATTAATTTTCCCCATAAAAGAAGGCAAAAGTCCATCCCTGCTTAAAGCAAGAGGATAACGGGACGCTGCCATAACACCAGCGTTAGCTGTAGAAATAAATGCCAATATAGCTGCTATTCCAAGAATCACCCTTCCTCCTTTACCCATAAATATTCCCGCAGCATCAGAAATAGGGGTTAAGGTATATGCGGATTTGCTTAAGAGCTCTCCTAAAACTCCTGTGGTTACAAAAACAACTAAAAAATAAAGGACGCTCACTACAAGAAGGGAAAAAATCATTCCTAAAGGAACAACCCTGGCTGGCTCTTTTGTCTCCTCCGCTATACTGGCTACTTTAAGGAGACCGCCATAAGAAACAAAAACAAAACCTGCTGTAGAAAATACTGATTTCCACTCTCCTCTGATAAAAGGCTCAAAATTACTTACTTTAACAAAAGGAAGTCCTCTAACAATATAAAATATAAGAACAGAAATAAGCGCAAAAACCATAAATACCTGCAACCTTCCTGCTTCTTTTATACCTATAATATTGATAAAAACAAAAAGTATAGTAAAAACAAAAGCAATAATATTAATATTAATATTAACCAGCAAAACTGTAAAAGCAGCCATTCCCACAAGAGCAAAAACACTCTTCAAAGACAGAGAAAACCAAGTAATAAGACCATCTATTGTCCCCATAGCAGGACCCATACTGCGTACAACATAAAAGTATGTTCCTCCTGCTTTGGGCATTGCAGAAACTAACTCTGCCTGGCTTAACATTCCTGTAACAGCTAACAAACCAGCAAGAAAATAAGAAACTACCACTGCGGGACCGCATTGAGCATAGGCTAAACCAGGAAGGATAAATAGCCCTGAACTTATCATTGCCCCTGAAGCTACAGAGAAAATATCTATGAAAGTGAGCTCTTTTTTTAATTTAAAAAAGTCTTTTTTCAAAACCATCTTATTCTTTAAAAAGGAGGCTGAATTTTTCTGCAAGTCTTTCCAACCCCATTGCCCGCGAACCTTTAATAAGTAAAAAAGAGCGACGCCTTAACACACTAATAAGAAATTTTACAGCCTCGTCAATGGTTTTACAATAGGCAATTTTAAAACCAGCTCCTCCTTCTTCTGCACCGCGCCCAATATAATAAGCATTATTACCTACACAGACTAACGCCTTAAAGTTAAATCTACTAACAAACCTACCTATCTCATAATGAAAACGCACAGAATCTTTACCTAGCTCAGACATATCCCCTAAAATAGCTATCTTATTTTTACTCTTTATCACTCCAAAAGAAATTAAAGCCTCCTTTACCGAAACAGGGTTGGCATTAAAACAGTCGTTAATTATATATATATCTTTTATTCTGATGACCTCTGAACGTAGAGGAAGAAATTTAAAGTTCTTAAAAAGCTCTGCGCTCTTTTTTAAAGATAGACCAAAAATCCCTACACTTACTCCTATCGCTGCTATGGCATTATAAATATTCTTATAAAAAACTGTAGGCAAAACGAACCGCACTCCTTCTACATCAAAATAAAAATGGTTCCTCTTAAATTCAATATTCTTTGCTCTAAAATCAGCCTTTTTCTTTACTCCAAAAGTTATTATACATTTTGTTGCTGATGATTTCTTTAACTTAAAGAAATACTCGTCGTCTTTATTTATAACAGAAATACCTTCTGAAGGAAGCGATTTAAGCAATTCCGCTTTTTCTCTGAAAACACCATAAACTGTTCTTAAACTCTCTAAGTGAGTAGGACCGATATTAGTAACCACCCCCACTATAGGTTTAACTATCTTAGATAACCGTTTTATTCCTCCTATTATATTTGTTTCCATTTCCTGAATAAGTATCTGTGTATCCTCTTTTATCTTAAATATTGTAAGAGGAACCCCTACAAAATTATTGAAACTCGCAAAAGATGCAATAACTCTAAATTTATGTGATAAAAGATAACATATCATCTCTTTGGTAGTAGTTTTCCCATTAGACCCTGTTACTCCTACTACTTTCACATTATATTTAGAACGATAATAAGAAGCGATATCCCCCAAAGCCTTAAGAGTATCTTTTACTTTTATAACAGAAATTTCTTCTTTTAAAGCAGGTATCCTTTTAGACACCAAAGCTGCTTGCGCTCCCCTTTTAAGTGCTTCTTTAACAAAGCTGTGACCATCAAATCTTCTCCCTTCTAAAGCAATAAATAAATCTCCCTTTTTTGTAGTACGAGAGTCTATAGATATACCCTTAATGATTTTATTTCCTAATGATGACTGAGGTAAAGGAACAGAAAGAGCTTTTGATATTTCTCTAAATGTAAGTTTCATACAGCTTTTAAATAATCAACATTGCATCACCAAAACTATAAAATCGGAATTTCCTTTTGATAGCATAATTATAGGCTTCTTTGATAAGCTCACCTCCTGCAAAAGCAGACACTAGAACAAGATTGGTTGATAAAGGAAGATGAAAATTAGTAAGAAGGCTATCGATAATCTTAAACTTGTATTGGGGATGGATAAAAAGAGAGGTTTTTTTTCTACCTGCCTTAATATAAAAACCACTCTTCTTTTTCTCTACAGAACTTTCCAATGCACGGACAGCAGTAGTACCCACAGCAATAACTCTCTTTTTCTCCTTTTTTGCCCTGTTAATTATATCAGCACACTTAGAAGAGATAAAGAACTCTTCCTCTTCCATTCTATGGTCTTCTATATTTTCTGTCCTAATAGGACGGAAAGTTCCTATTCCTACATGGAGAGTGAGATAAACAACAGTTATTCCTTTTTCTTTTAATTTAGCAAGAATATCTTTGGTAAAATGGAATCCTGCAGTAGGGGCTGCTATTGAACCTTCTTTTTCAGCATAAACAGTTTGATAACGGCTATTATCCTTTAATTTTGTTTTAATATATGGAGGAGTAGGCATTTCTCCATAAAGGTTAAGGATAGATTTAACATCGAGGAAGGGTGTTTTAACCAACCATCTTCCTCCTCTAATTCTCTTTACTGCTTTAAACTCCACGTTATCGGATAAAATAACTTTTGTATCTTCCTTCAATCTTTTCTGGGGCTTAACCAAAACTTCCCATAATCCTTTTCTATATTCTTTAATAAATAAAAACTCAATTCTTGCTCCACTTTCCTTTCTACCGTATATCTTTGCAGGTAAAACTTTTGTATCGTTTAAGACCAAACAATCAGAGGGCAAGAGTAAATCAACAATATCCTTAAAAACAAATTCCTTTAATTTTCTTTCCTTTCTTTGAACCACTAAAAGACGCGAAAACTCCCTTTTCTCTAAAGGTTCTTGAGCAATATACTGGTGTGGTAGATAGTAGTTAAACTCAGCCGACTTCATAGATAAGTTGTTATTCAATATCTTTCCCTGCAAGAAGACGCAGTGCTTCTCGATATTTCTCCTCTGTTTTTGCTACTATCTCTGGGGGAAGAGGTGGGGCAGGAGGGCTTTTGTCCCAATTAATATTCTCCAAGTAATCACGGACAAACTGTTTGTCAAAACTAATCTGTGGTCCCCCTGGCTTATATTTTTTCTTGGACCAAAAACGAGAGGAATCAGGTGTTAATACCTCATCAATAAGTGTAAGTTGGTTATTAATGAGCCCAAATTCAAACTTAGTATCTGCTATAACAATTCCTCTTATAAATGCATAAATCCTTGCTCCCTTATATAACTGAATACTTATCTCTCTCATCTTCTGAACCAGAGTATTTCCCAGAAGCTGTTGGGCATTCTGGAAATTAATATTCTCATCATGGCCATGTTCTGCTTTGCGTGCAGGAGTAAAGATTGGCTCAGAGAGCTTATCTGCCTCTCTTAACCCTTCAGGAAGCTTAATCCCGCATATCTCCCCTCTTTCCTTATATTCCCGCCAGGCAGAACCTGCTAAATAACCACGCACCACACACTCTAAAGGTATGGGCCGTGCTTTTCTTACTATCATAGAACGACCTTTTAGTATATCAGCATATTTGGATAATTGCGGATACTTAGAAATATCAGAAGTAACAAAGTGATTAGGAGTAATCACACGAGAAAAATTAAACCACAAACAGGATAGTTGGGTTAATACCTTTCCTTTGTTAGGAATACCTGTGGGTAGAACAACATCGAAGCAGGAAATTCTATCTGTAGCAACAATAAGAAAATGTTTATCGTCAAGTTCATATATATCACGTACTTTACCCCGTTTAAAAAGCTTTAAATCTTTAAAATCAGTTGTAGAAACAATTTTTTCTGCCATGCTAAAACCCATCTTAAATCCTTTTCAAAAAATAAACCAATATATTCATCGTTTTCCTCTTAAGAAGAAAAAATTTTTTGTGCCTTATGCATATTAAGAAGTATTAAAATTATCTTATCTTTTTCTTTATATATTATATTTTAGCGAAATTTTTAAGATACGCAAGACAAAGTAACCGAAACAAAGAAAAGTAAAGACACATGGTATACAGATAAAACCTTTTCTTTGATAAGGAGCTATTTAAAAGGTTAAAAAGGAGCGCACTAAAAATCAAAGTTACTTCTAAAAAGCCCAAAACAAAGAATACTCCTTTTCCTGAAAATCGGACTTTGTCCGAAAAATTAAGAAAGATAAACAAAGTAAATAAAGAAAGTTAAATTTTAAAGGGAATTATTCAGTTTATCAGCCTTCTAATATAATAAATACACACTCTCTTTTTACCACCAACCCAAAAAAGAAATGGCAAAGATTTAAAGAATTTATAAAAAACAATACTTTCATAACACCCCAACCTCTTTCTTCCTGGAAAGATTATAGTAAATAATATCCTCTTTTGAAAAATCTGACCAAAAAGAAAGCTGGGGCTATGACTTATTATACCATCTATTCAGGAATGATGAACTTTTTTGATTGCCGGCTTAAAATGATGCAGTTTGCTGATGAAGACTATATATTATCCTTAAGGGATAAACATCCATCCTGGAGAGTGAATGTGAAAGTTTCAATAGTCAAGATGATTTCTTTGTTAAAGTCTATTCCTACCTTTTATTCTTTAACTATGAAAGAGAAAATACCAATAAAGATAATAAATCCCCTTATCAGTTACTCAAAGAAAAAGAACCTCATTTAAATGATAAAATCTTGAATTTACCACCAATGAGGTTAGAATGGTTAGTTGAAGAAATGAAAGAGAGTAACGATTATAAAAGTGTATACCATCTACTTTTACTGTCCAAAGTAATCGAAACAAACTTGCCAGTATTAGAATATTCTCATTCCTCCATCATCTAATATATCTTTTCTATCTTTATATTTTTGTAGTAGTGTCTAAGAATATCTTTATAGCTATAGCCCTCTTCTGCCATCTGTATTGCTCCTTCTTGACACATTCCCACGCCATGACCAAAACCTCCCCCCCATATTAAAACAAGTTTAGGGAGTCGGTTTTTTTCTTCATTTGTATATTTTATTTCTATAATGAAAGTACTGCTTCTTAGATTATCCCAGAAATTTCTTATATCTAAATCGCCCCTTAAGTCAATCACTTTATTACCTAAAACTATCTTCATCGCATCTATATGACCACAATCTCCTCGTTTAACTATCTTGATATCTTTAATACTCTTAAGAGAAAAACCAAAAACCATTACAAAATCTTCCTCATCATAAATTCTTTGCCAGCGAAAATTGCTTTTGCGTTTCGTATAAGAACAAAAAGTTAAAGGATAAGATTTAAGCCAATTTTCTAAATTTTCCTTTAAAAAATAAGAAGTTCTCTTTTTTTCTAAGTCGTATTTGTTTTGGAGATACTGTTTCTTCCCAAATAAATCACTCCTTAAACATCCTCCACAATTAGAATGATAAAATGCTTCAATAGGTTTATCACCACAAAACATAACCTCTCCATATGTCTGGTTAACAGCTCTGATAGTCTCTTTTCTCTCACTACTCATCCCGCAATAAACCTGACAATGGACAGTGCGACAAAAATCAAATCTTTTGTGTCTATACCCTTTACCCATATGTTTAACAATAAGCGTGCGTGCTGCTACTGCCTGGGCTTTTAATGCCTCTAAAGGAGCATAAGAATATATTTCGCTGGGTAAAATTCCATAAAGATACTCTTCTATATTTATCACATTAATAACAGTTAAAGTGTGGTGGTGACCAATAATCTCTAAACTACCTCTTAAAGATAAATCTCTGGTAGCTTCCCAGAAATTACCCTTCCCATAAATAGCCCCGAGAATATAAAAGGGATGATTCGTTGTCTTTAAATAGAGGGGCAATTTTATTTTTGTGATTATTTTATTATCCTCGTAGGTTTTAAGATAAGCCTCCCCCTTTTCTATCGTGATGGTATATAAAGTATCTTCTTTAAGAAGAAGATGATATTCGTTATCTTCTAAGATAATATTTCCTGAAGATTTAAAACTAACTGAATTCACTCCTTCCAAAATACCTATCCTGACCAAGGGAATATTATCCCCTAATGACTTGTAGGAAGTTAGTTTTATCTCTTTTCTCTTCTTTAAGAGTTGTTTCTTTTTTTGTAAAAAATACTCTTTACCGAGCAATTTCTTAATATAAACTATATCTTGAGCAATCATCTTACTATGGGGATAGAAATTCTGTGCTTTAAGAAAATATCTATACGCAAAGGGAAAGTTTTTTTTCTTTAAATAGCACTTACCTAAATAATAATTGGCCAATCTTACACTGGGATCGTATTCTATCAGTCTACTAAAATACTTAATTGCCAAAGAATAATTCTTTCTCCGATAGAACATCTTTCCTAGCCTATACAATGCTATTGAATTATCTTCTAATTTTAAGGATCTCCGATAGTATTTAACTGCAGAAAAGAAATCTTTTAAATCCTCGTATATCAATCCTAAATAAATATAAACAAATACAGTAGGATGTTTATAAACTAAAGGTTTTAAAAGAGAAAGGGCCTTTTTACTTTCTCCTGTAAGATAATAAAGTTGAGATAATAAAAACTTCGTTTTATTATTCGTTTTTTTATCTGAGGATGAATTTAGTAATTTAATAGCTTCCTTATATTTCCTTTCCTCTTTATAATCAAATATCTTTTTTAGGTAAGTACCATCTTTATAGTCAATTTTTCTAAGATAATTCTCAATAATATCGGAGGAAAGATTATCCTTGTAGGTTTTAGAAAAAACCATCGAGAAAATAGAAGAGAATATAATAGAAAATAAAAAGAGTCTCCTGGGAATAATATTCTTATTCACGCATCTGGCCATCAGGAGGGCTTAAACTAATAATCTCTTTAGGTTCCACTCTAATTACATACTTGGGATGAGACATCCTAATCTCAGGATGATACAAAGAAGATTTATCTTTTTTAATATGAATCAGAATTCTTCTTAAGACCCTCTCTAACAATCTCTCATCCCACCTCTTTAATAAACTGCTTCTATCAGAGGATAAATCCACTATTGTCGCTTTTCCCTTTACGCAGTATCCCATAAATTTTTCCTCATCTACTGCAGTAATACTTACTAAATTATTCTTCTTAATATTAACATAGGTATTATGGGTGTATAAATCAAGTAAATAAATTTTATCTTCTTCAACATCCAGTATTCCTTTACAAGAAGTATGAGGGAAACCATTATTATCTACTGTTGCAATAATTACAAAGCGTTGACGGTTAAAAAAGTCTATAATATCTTTTCCTAGTTTCTTCATTTATCTGGAGAAATAATATATTCTCTCTTGTTCCTATTCCTTTACAAGAAATACTCTATCATTAGGATGAACTTTGTTAATTATTTTTATTCCTACTAAATCACCTTTTTTAGCTTTCTCAACGGATTTATGTTCTATCTGCATAGATTCAACAATTTGGGTAAAATCGTCATGTACTCCTTTAATATGGATAGTATCGCCGACTTTTAGCTCATCTTTCAGCTGGACTATTCCTACAGAAATTTTGCCAAAGTAATGTGTTACAATTCCTATTTCTTTTTCTTCCATTATCCACCTCCCTTTTAATTACTCTCACTAACCCACCTTTACCTGCAAATATAAAATCAAATGCTAAATAAAATACACCGCCTCTATAAAAGGTAAACTCAACAAAAATAACTTAAGAATTGAAAAAACCAATTTTTTCTTTTCCTATCACAGGAATCTTAAGGGCGTAAGCATATTTTAAAAAGTTTTTCTTGTCTAGAATAATCACTCTGTTTTTCTCCAATACAAGAGCAGAAGCTTTTATTTTATTAAGAATCTTTAAAGTACTCATTCCTACAATAGGAACATCAAATCTGAAATCCTGGTCTTTTTTACTAAACTTTAATACCACACAATCTTTTCCTGCAACTCTATATCCGCGAATAATAGTATTATCTGTACCCTCAAGAGCCTCTAAAGCTATCACACTTTTATTTTTTATAATTATAGTTTGCCCTACATCCAGCTCCACATATCTTGAGATAAGCTCAAGTCCAAAATTTATATCCTTCCATGTTTCTTTAGCAGGCTCAATGGCACTCATTAACCCTCCGTTAGCTAAGTGTTCTTTCATATAAAGAGTAGAATCCAGAAACTCTACACCCATAATTTCTAAGGTACGAATAACTCGTGAAAATACTGTGTGGGGACGAAAATCTTTTATGTCATCAACGAGTCTTACCATACTATCATCCCAATATTTTCTTTCAAATATTCTCTTAGGACTTATCTGGCCTACCATTACCATCTGCTTAATCTCTTCTCTATGAATTATTTCTACTAACTTCTTCAATTCACCTACATGTAACCAAAAAACTTTATCAACATAACGAGCTATTAAACGAGAAGTCTCCCCATAAAAACAAAAAGCTATTAACTCAATATCCTTAATTTTCTCTTTTGCTGACTGAGAGAAAATAAGAGGAAAAAATTTGCTCCCTGCAATAATTCCTATTTTCATCGGGAAATTCCTCTTTTAGAGGCAGAAATAAAAGATATTAAATATTCTAACTCTGAAAATGAGGGTAATGTTTTATTAATTATATCTTTGGCGTAATCAAAAGAGTGCCCTTCAAAAAATAATATTTTAAATGCCTTGCGAAGAACTACTATTTTATCTTTTGAAAATTTTGCTCTCTTTAAGCCTATAAGATTCAACCCCTTGACGCTTGCAGGGTGACCATCACATAAAGAAAAAGGAGGGATATCTTGAACAACCTTAGAACACCCTCCAACAATGGCAAAGTCGCCAACTCGACAAAACTGATGAATCGCCACCACACCCCCAATTACCACACGGTTACCTATTGTTACATGTCCTGCTAAAGTGGCTAAGTTTGCCAAAACATTATTATCGCCTATAACACAATTATGAGCGATATGAGAATAAGCCATAATAAGGTTGCTGCTACCTATGAGCGTCTTAGAGCCTTCTTCCGTGCCAGGATTAATTGTAACAAATTCTCTTATAATATTCTTCTCGCCAATAATAAGAAAACTCTTTTTGCCTTTGTATTTTAAATCTTGAGGAGAACTTCCTACTACTGCGTGCGAAAATATTCTACATTCCTTCCCAATCTCAGTATAGCCGGAAATATGCGTAAATGCTCCAATTTCTGTAAACTTACCTATCTTTACATAAGGTCCAATAACAGCATAAGGGCCTACAGAAACGCCTTTATCAAGTTCGGCATGGGGGTTAACTAAAGCCTGAGGATGGATATTGCTCATAACACTCTTATTATATCAAAAAAATAAGGAGGGACAATAAAAATCAAATCCTGATAAAATAAAAAGGTCAATTATCAACCAAAGCAAACATAAGCTCTGCTTCTGCTACAATCTTATTATCCACAAAGGCCTTGGTAATTACAGTACCTGTACGTTTTTTTATCTTTCCTGTAGTTACCTCAATAATTAACTGATCTCCTGGTTCTACAGTTTTCCTAAATTTAATATTGTTTGCAGCCATAAAATAGGCTAATTTTCCTTTATTCTCTTCATCAGCAAGCATCAATACCCCTCCTACTTGAGCCATTGCTTCAATAATAAGTACTCCTGGCATTACTGCTTTGGAAGGAAAATGCCCCTGGAAAAAATAATCATTTATAGTGACATTTTTTATCCCCACTGCTTTCTTACCCTTTTCCATATAAATAATACGGTCCACTAAAAGAAAAGGATAGCGATGGGGCAAAACTTGTTTTATATCATCAATAAAAAGCTCTCCTTCTTCTCTAAAATAACTTGCGCTAGAACCCACACCACCTAACAATGCCTTTTCTTTATATTTCTTGAGCCTATTAAGAAGTTTAATGTTTAAACTATGACCGCTTCTTATAGCAATAACATGGGCCTTAAGAAATCCTGCCAGATACAAATCACCTAAGAGGTCTAATACTTTATGCTTTACAAACTCATCAGAAAGCCTCAGCTGGTTTTTAATTATTTTTCTTTTAGAAACAACTAAAGTATTTTCGTAATTAGAACCTTTTCCCAACCCCATTTTCATTAAAGAATCAACTTCTTCCTCCAAACAAAATGTTCTTGCTTCATAAATCTTATCTGAAAAATCTCCATTTAAAATAATATCCAAAAAACCAGTATTAATTATTCTATTATCATACTTTAAAGTGTAAGAAATTCTTGTTTCACGATAAGGAACAACCGCAATGCAAGAATCATTCTCCTCTACCCACAAGGGCTCTCTAATTACTAGATATTTACGCAATGCTTCCTGAGAAACTATTTCTGCCTCAAGAAGTTTCTCTACAAATTCCTTGGCACTTCCATCCATTCCTGGAACCTCTTCTCCCCATATACCCACATAAATATTATCTATCCCTAAAAGATAGAATGCAGACATAAGATGCTCAATGGTATGAATAAAAACGTCTCCCTGACCTATAGAAGTACGGCGAGGATACTTTTCCGGATCTAACACCGAATAAAGATCAGCTTTTATCATTACTTCGGGAGATAAATCTTTTCTAATAAATACCACTCCTGTATTGCACGGAGCAGGTAAAAATTCCATCTTTACTCTTTTTCCTGTATGAAGTCCTACTCCTTCAACTACTACTCTATTCTTAATAGTATTCTGTTTATCCATTCTTATTTTGTTTCTCTTCTAATTCTCTTACCCTTTCCTCTAATTCCTTCAGCTTACGGTAAACTTCTGGTAGTCTTTGCACACAGGCATTAACTCTTTTTGCTTTTTCGTGAGGTTTAGCAGGGTAACCCGAGACTTTCACTCCTGGAGGGACAGATTTTGTAACTCCTGCCTGAGCAGCAACAATTGCTCCATCTCCAATAGTAATATGACCAACCAATCCTGCCTGACCTGCTAAAATTACTCCTTTACCTAAAATTGTACTTCCTGAAATCCCTGCTTGAGCAACAATGATAGAGTTTTTGCCAATAATAACATTATGAGCTATCTGGACAAGATTATCTATCTTTGTTCCTTTACCTACAATAGTTTTGTCAAAACGCGCTCTATCAATAGTAACATTGGCTCCAATCTCCACATCATCCTCTATTACTACTGTTCCTATCTGAGGAATCTTTTTCTGCACTCCCTTTACTGTAGCAAAACCAAAACCATCACTCCCTATTACTGTTCCTGAATGAATAATTACCCTATCACCAATTTCTACTCTCTGAAGCACAGTAACATTAGGATAGATAAGACATTCCCTGCCAATAACTACTGACCTACCTATATAGCTACCGCCGTATACAACAGTATTATCCCCTAAAGAAGCACTATCTTCTATAATCACATAGGGCCCAAGAGAGACATTCTCTCCCAACTTTACATTTTTGCCAATGATTGCTGTGGGGTGAATTCCCCGGGGATGCCTGATATAATTGGGAGCCACTAACTCTACTACCTTTGAAAAAGCCAAAGAAGGATTTTCTGTCCTAATTAGAGCTCTTCTACTATTGGTTACCTCTTTAGAAGTTATGATTGCAGAAGCACGGGTTATTTCCATAAGCCGTTGGTATTTAGAGTTAGCCAAAAAAGTTATATCCCCTTTTTCAGCTTCTTTAATCCCAGAAATTCCTGTAATTACAATATCAGGGTCACCAATAAGCTCTCCCCCTATAATCTGAGCAATTTCTCTTAACGTAAATTTCATTTTGCCTTATACCCTTCGTTAAGCTTCTTTAATATAATATCTGTTATATCTATCCCTTCACTACCATAAAGAACAGCACTCCTGTTAAAAATTAAATCAAATCTATTCTTTTCTGCATATCTACTTATAGTATTATTAATATCACCTATAATTTCACTTATTTTCTCATCGCTTTCTTTTTTTAAATCCGCCACTATCTGTGACTCTAAAGTTCTATATTCCCTGATTGCTATCTTAATTTTTTCTTCCTGTTGAGCTTTTTCTTTATCCTTAAGTAATTCTAACTTATCTCTCATTTTAATTATTTCACTCCTCTTTTCCTCTAACTTATTCTCCTTTTCTTTATTTTTCTTCTTTTCATCAAGAATCTTCTCGTAGTCTTTAGTTTTTTTATAATTATTGAAAAGCTTAATAATATCAGCATATCCTATTTTTATATCTTTACTATATCCTGGAAAACTTATACACAAACATAATATAATAACTAATCCCCCTATTCTCTTCATCTTCTCTCCTCCTTCTTAGTTAATCAAAAGCCTCTGCTAATATTGAAATGAAATCTCCCTTCTTTTCCTTCCTCTCCCGGCTCAGTATTAAGTGGCCACCCATAATCTAAACTTATAGGACCAAGGGGAGTCTTTAATCTTATCCCTATTCCTATACTAGACTTAAAACCCCCACTTAATAAATCGCTCCGTCTCTCCCAGACATTTCCTGTATCAAAAAAAACAGCTAACTTGATAATATCAGTAAGAAGGTATGTATACTCAATATTGCCAATAAAAAGAGCTTCTCCCCCAATAGGATCCTCTGTTAAAGAATCAATAGGTCCTATTTTCCTTTCGTGATATCCTCTTATTGTAGAAGACCCACCCGCAAAGAACCTCTTATAGATAGGAACTTTATCCGTATTAGAAAAAGCTTCGGCAATGCCTAAACGCAACTTAAACTCTATAACTGCCTTCTGGGATAAAGAAAAAAACTTACTAGCAATTGAAGAAAAACGAATAAAATCCTTCTTTCCCCCTAAAAAACTTGCTGTAATATCCAAAGAATTACTAAAATAAATACCTGTAGTGGGAGAGAAAATATTATCTCTCGTATCATAAGTTAAACCTAACTCTATTGTACTTAAACTGTGTGTTCCTGCTTCTTCTTTAAGCGCTTGAGAAGCATCACTAACTACATCCGTAATTTCTACCGACTCAAAACGGTAGCCCACTCTACCTTTAAGATAATCACTGAATTCGCGAGCAAACATTACTGCTCCTCCTGCAACATCTTCTTCATATCCATAGCCTACATCTTCATCCTGCTGGTGCCCTCTTTTATAACCTTGGAAACCAAAAGAAATCGGCTTATCAAAAATCCAAGGATTAGTAAAATCCAATTCATAGCGATCTGCTATACTTCCAAAACTTGCTCTAATACTTAAGTCCTGCCCTCCCCCTGTAAATGTAGACCAGTTTTTATAGTCAAAATTACGTTGTCTCAGTTCTATAAAGCCAGTAAATTGATCAATAGAACTGTACCCTCCTCCAAAACTTAAATAGCCAGTCTTTGCCTCCTTAACATTGATAATTAAATTCTCCCATTGAGGTCTTGAACCCGGCTCAGAATTAAACCTTATTTCCTCAAAAAAACCAAGATTTTCTAAACGTTGACGGCTCTTCCTAATTTTTTCTCCTTCAAACTTATCGCCGGGATAAATTCTCAATTCTCTTCTAATAACTTTATCTCTTGTCTTGGTATTACCTCGAATTTCAATTTTCTCTACATAAGCAACTTCATTTTCTGTAATATTAAAACTCACATCAACTTTGTTGGTCTGAAGATTAAGGAACATTGTTGGCTTAACCTCTACATAAATATATCCCCCATCAATATATAATCCTCTTATATTATTACTTCCTTCTCTAACCTTTCGCTCGATATAAATGTCACCTTCTTTAAAACCTATGACTTTTTTAATCGCATCCAAAGGCAATACTTCATTGCCTTCTATTCTAATGGTTCCCACATAGTAACGTTTTCCTTCGTTAATATTAATAGTAATATAAGCCTCATTTACAATTCTCTCTATTGCATAATCTACTTTTACCTCACTGAATCCCTCTTCTTTATAAAAATCCTCTATCCTTTTGATATCATCTATTAATATCTCCTCCTTCAACAATCCTTTATTAAAAAGCCATTTTGCTTTCGTACGCATAAGTTTCTGGAGTCTTTTTGTCTTTATATGAACATTCCCTTTAAAGACAATCCTTTTTACTCTAACAACCCTTCCCTCATTAATATTAAAAGTGATTTTCGCATATCTCTTCTCATCGTCTAACTCAATGTTATAACTAACTTCTGCCTCAGAAAACCCTCTCTTATTATATAAATCCTTTATTTTATTTTTTATCTCCTCTAGCCTATACTCGTCAAGAAACGAACCTTCTTCTAAATCTATTAACTTCTCTATCCGTTTTTTATGAATACGGTGCGTTCCCTTTACATCGATCTCCTTTATCACCGCTCTTTCTTTAAATTTGAAAATTACAATTATCCCCTCCCCTGTAGCCATCTTTTCCACTCTAATATCATCGAAGTAACCTGTCTCATATAAATTTTTTATATCGTTATCTATAACGCTCTCATTATACACTTCTCCCCGACGGGTCTTGAGTATAGAGAATATAGTTGCATCACTTACGATTTTATTACCTGCAATTTTTATCTGGAAAATCTTTTGGGAAGAATAAGCAGAAATGACAAGAAGGAAAGTACTAAAAAAAACAGTTGGTTTTTTCATTATTCAAAATATTATAAGGAAATTGTCTCTAAAAGTCAATCTTCCCTCAATTTAGAAAGATTCACAAATTTCATATACTCTCTTATAAAACCTAAATAAACGCTCCCTGTAGGTCCATTTCTCTGTTTTGCAATTATAACCTCAGCAATACCTTTATTTTCAGGAGTAGGAGTATAGTACTCCTCCCTTAAAAGTAAAACTACTACATCAGCATCCTGTTCTATTGCTCCGGATTCTCTTAAATCCGATAATTGGGGACGATGGTCCTGTCTTGCTTCAACAGCACGGGAAAGTTGACTCACTGCAATAAGAGGAACACTAACTTCTTTTGCCAGTGCTTTTAAAGAACGGGAAATCTCTGAAATCTCCTGTTGTCTACTTTCTCCCTTCCTCATTGAGCGAATCATTTGAAGATAATCAACAATTATCAACTTAATATTATGATGCGCTTTTAAACGGCGTGCTTTTGCTCTTAATTCGAATATATTTAAAGTAGGAGTATCATCAATAAAAATTGGTGCCTCAGAAAGTCTCCCTGCTGCTGAAGTAAGAAGGGGCCATTCACTAGGCGCTAAGAAACCCGTCCTTAATTTATGAACATCCACTTTAGCTTGAGAACAAAGAAATCTTTGCATAAGTTGGTCTTTGGACATTTCCAGACTGAAAAATCCTACAGGAATTTTCTCCTCACACCCCACATACTCCGCAATATTTACCGCTAAAGCACTCTTACCCATAGAAGGTCGACCTGCTAAAATTATCAAATCTCCATTTTGTAAACCTGCAGTCTTTACATCAAAATCGCGGAACCCTGTCGGGATCCCTGTTATATGAGACTTCTTATGATAAAGTGACTCTATAAGTTCTATACCATCTTTAATAATATCCTTTATATGAATATAACTCCCTTCGATTCTTTTATCACTTATTTCAAAAATAAGACGTTCTGCTTTATCCAGTATTACACTAACATCCTCCTCTTCTTTATATACAGACTCAACTATCTTTGTAGCGTTAGCTACCAATGACCGTAAGATACTTTTCTCTTTAACAATATGTGCATAATGGGTTACATTTGCTGAAGTAGGAACAAAATCTGCAAGCATAGTAAGATAAACAGCCCCTCCTATTTTTTCTAATAATCTTTTTTTATTTAAATCTTCAGAGACTGTAAGGATATCTACTTTCTTTCCTGTATCAAATAAAGATACGATACTAGAGAAAATCAATTTATGTTCGTCTCGATAAAAAGAATTCACATCAATAACTTCTAAAGCTTCGGAAATTGCTTTTTCATCAATAAGCATTGCCCCCAAAACCGCCATTTCCGCATCGATGTTTTGAGGAGGAAGCTTCTGAATATCTTGCTTTACGGAAGGACTATTCATTTTTGCACAACCCAAATTCTTAACTTAGCCTCTATCTGAGAATGGAGCTTAACTATCACATCATATGCTCCTAATTTTTTAATAGAAGGAGAGATAATAATCTGTTGACGTTTTAACTCAATATCTTCCTCTTTTAATGCTTTAACAATATGTGCTTCATTTATTGAACCGTAAATCTCTCCATTTTCTTTAGCCTCTACCGTTAGAGTTAAAGATATATTTTCCAATTTCTCTTTCAATTTAAGATTGGCTTGATAGATGCGCTCTTCTGACTTTTTACGTTCCCTCTCTATCTTTGCAAATCTTTTCATATTATCTTTTGTAGCTAAAAGAGCAAACCCTTTTGGTATAAGATAATTACGGGCATACCCATCTTTCACTCCTACAATATCACCTTCTTTCCCTAATTTCCTTATTTCTTTTAAAAGAATAATCTTCATTTTGCCAAATAAGGTAAAAGATTTAAAAACCGTGCGCGTTTAATCTCTCGGGCTAAAACTCTCTGGTGTTTAGCACAATTCCCACTGGAACGGCGAGAAACAATCTTTTTTTTAGAAGAGATAAAACGGCTCAGTAAATCTATATTTTTATAGTCTATCTCTAATTTCTTTTTACAGAAAATGCAATTCTTTTTAAATCTAATAGGTTTTCTCTTCTTCTTCTGCATGATTAAACCACCTCTCCTAAATCTGCTACTTCCTCTGGTTCACTGCCTAAATCTACCTCTTTTGTCTCTGCTTTTACTCCTTTCGGCATAAACTGCACACTGTTAGCTCTTACTTCAATAATGTTTCGAGATTTACCTTCGGAATTCTGCCAACTACGGGAAATAAGTCTTCCCTCAACAAATATACTTCTTCCCTTTTCTAAATACTGGTTACAAATCTCTGCTAATTGTCCCCAAGCTACAACATTTACGAAACACGTATCCTTTTTTGCCTCGCCATTCTTATCCTTAAAGGAAGTATTCACAGCAATTCTTAAAGTAGTAACTGCTGTTCCTTGGGAAGTATAGCGAAGTTCAGGATCTTTTGTAAGATTGCCTACCAAAAGTACTTTATTTAAACTAACCACTTTACCTCCTTCTTATTTAATGTTCCCCTCTCGGAGAAGTTTAACCCTCCTCTTTAAAAATAACTACTGGCAAAATAAAATACAATTTTTATATTAAAATTATCTCGCTATTTATTTTAATATCTCTTTATTTTATAAAAATTCTAATCCTTTCTACTTTTTCTCTCTTCTAATAATAAGATAACGTAAGATATTTTCTTCTAGGCGAATAGTCTCCTTTAATTCAGGTAACTTGGCAGTATCGAGGATAAAATGAATAAGCCAATAGCATCCTTTGTTAAATTTCTTCTTCCCCGCCCCTCGGGAACGTAAAGGATAAACAAAATTCCTTTCTCTTGCCCAAACCTCTACTTTCTCAACCTTACCTCCATACTCTTCTATTTTCGTAGATATTTTATCAAAGATGGCCTTTAAATCTTGATCCGATAGCTCGCTATTAATAATCACCATTGATTCATAAAATCTTTCCACTATTTCTCTCCTGTTTTACTTTTAAATTTTATGAAGCAATATTCGCTTTCTTAGCTATATTACTACATAAGATTCTCCCTTTGTTTATCCACTCCCCACAGCACAATACAGCCCTCTCAAGCACATCTTCTATCGTATCTTTTTCTTCCTCGCTAAAAGAACTCAATACATAATCTGTTATGTCTTTCCTATTATGCGGTCGTCCAATACCTATCTTTAAACGTTTTATTCTCTCACTACCCAGATGCTGAATAACCGACTCCATTCCTTTATGTCCTGCACTTCTCCCTTTTATTCTAAAGCGGATTCTACCTAAAGGTAAATCCACATCATCATATACTATTAATATTTCTTCTACATTTATTTTCCAATGTGTAACAATCTTCTTAACACACGCTCCTGAATTATTCATAAAAGTCGAGGGCTTAACCAACATTATTTTTTCTTTAAATAAATCACTCTTAACAAGGTAAGCTTTAAAAATATTAGATTTCTTAAAACGTAAAGAATACCTTTCTGCTATCTTGTCTAAAACCATAAATCCCACATTATGTCTGGTAAATACATACTCTTTACCAACGTTACCTAAACCTACAATTAGTTTCAACCTTCCTCTTTCTCTATCTTAGCTTCTTTTTCTTTCTCTTTTTCTTTAATAACTTCCGGCTCCTCCTCTGGTGACTTCTCCTCTACTTCTACTTCCTCCTGTTTTGCTACAACAGTAACAATTGTTTCACTAGCGTCCTCAATCACCTTTATATTCTTATCAAAACTTATGTCCTTAACATGCAAAGAATCTCCTATTTCTAACGAAGAAACATTTAATTCTATCTTTTCAGGAATCTCCAAAGGCAAAGCTTCTACCTCCACCTCCCAAAGCATCTGCTCCAATATCCCTCCATCCTTTACACCTTTACAATCCCCTTTTAACACTACAGGAATGTTTACACGAATTTTTTCCTCCAGAGAAACCTTAACAAAGTCAATATGAATAACCTCCTCTGTAAGAGGATTATATTGAATATCTTTTATCAAAACATTTATCTTACTCGAATTATCTCTATAACCTTCAATTACCATATCTATAACTGTACTTTCAGAAAAATGGATGGCGCGCAGAGCGGTTAAAGAAAAACGAGAAAGTTTAACGGGAACGTTAAAGCCTCTACCGTAAATAACTGCAGGAATAAACCCCTCTCTTCGTATCTTCTTAGAAGCCTCTTTACCTGATTCTTTACGCAATAAACTTTTTATCTTGACTCTCTCCACGAATTAACTCCTTATTGAACCAAATAAAACACTTATCGATTCTTCGCGGTGAATCCTTTTAATTGCCTCAGCAAACAATTTCGCCATGGAAACTATCTTAATATGACCGCTTCTCTTACTTTTATCCAAAAGAATAGAATCAGAAATAACCAAGCAATCAATATAAGAATTGTCTATTCTCTTAACAGCATCATTGGATAATACTCCATGGGTGACACATGCATAAATCTTCTTTGCTCCTGCCTGTTTTAAAGCTTTTGCCGCCTCTACTAAGGAACTTCCTGTAGCAATAATATCATCTACAAGAATAACATTTTTATTATTCACATCTCCCAAAATATGCATAACTTCCGTAGCTTCAGGACTGCTTCTTCTCTTATCCACAATGGCTAAACCAGCTCTAAATTTCTTAGCATAGGCTCGCGCCATTTTTATTCCTCCTACATCTGGAGAAACAATAACTAAGTTACTAAGCTTTCTCTTTTTAAAATATCCTAAAAACTCATTTACTGCATAAAGATGATCAAGCGGTATGTCAAAAAACCCCTGGAGCTGGCCTGCATGGAGATCTAAAGTCAAAACTCTACTTGCTCCTGCAACTGTTAATAAATTAGCTACCAATTTTGCAGTAATAGGAACTCGGGGTTGATCCTTTCTATCTTGACGAGCATAACCAAAATAAGGAATAACTGCAGTAATCCTCGACGGTGAAGCACGTCTTAAAGCATCCAACATTACCAAAAGTTCCATAAGATTTTCATTAACAGGAGGGGAGGTAGATTGAATAATAAAAACATCCTTCCCTCTCACATTCTCTCCGATTTTAACCCTTGCCTCTCCATCACTGAAACGAGATACTAAAGCTTTACCTAACTTAATATTAAGACACTGGCATATCCTCTTTGCCAAAACTATATTGGAATTCCCACTAAAAACTACCAACTTATCCATAACTCTAGAAAACTATTTACTCTTTTTTCTTTTAAAAACCCTTGCGGGTACTCCTACAACAATAGTATTTGATTTAACTGGTTTAGTTACTACCGAGCCTGCTCCTGTCATAGCACCTTCACCTATATTAGCAGGAGCCACAATTACTGTTCCCGAACCAATAAAGGCTCTTTTTCCTATAGTAGTATTGTGTTTTCTTTTGCCATCGTAGTTAGCAATAACTGTCCCTGCTCCAATATTGACAGCTTCGCCTACAGTAGTATCTCCTATGTAGCTAAAATGTTTCATTCTTACGTTTTTCTTAAGGACACTCCGGTTTATCTCCGTGAAATTACCAACTTTACTATTATCCTCTATTTTACTATGAGCACGAATGTGAGCAAAAGGCCCAACTACACAGTTGTTGCCAATTATAACATTTTTCTCAATAAAGGTAAAGGGATACACTATAGAATTTATCCCTATCTTTGTATCAAAACTTACAAATGTAGTCTCAGGATCAACAATAGAAACCCCTCTGCTCATAAGTTTCTCCAGAAATCTCTGATTTATAATTTTACGCACCAAGGCGAAATTTTTTTGAGTATTAACCCCCAGAATCTCCTCTTCATCATCTACAATAAAACTTTCTATCTTAAACCCTTTGTTATAAAAAATATTTATAATATCAGTAAGAAAAAACTCTCTCTTTTTTTTATTTAATTTAATTTTACTTAATTCCTTAAAAAGAAAATTTTTCTTAAAACAATAAATTCCACTATTTACCTCTTCGTTATCTCTGCTTTTAATGTTTGTCTTCTCTATGATGGCTTTTATTCTATTAGATGAATCACGAATAACCTTCCCTAAATCACTTTTCTCTTTAAACAAAGCGGTAATAATAGCACAATCCGCATCTTTTTTAAAGAAAAAATTTATAAATTTCTTCAACGTATCTTTTCTAATAAGAGGGGTATCGCCACATATAACTAAAAGATTTCTCTTTTCCTTCAGAAAATCCTTAGTAGCCTCTACTGCTTTTGCTGTGCCATTTTGTCTTGGTTGCACTACAAAACGAACATTTCTAAATTTTCTGTAAACCACTTGCTGTATTTTTTCTCTTTTATGTCCTACAACGAGAAAAATTTCATCGATCATTTTTATAGAAGATAAAGTCTCTAAGATATAAAAAATAAGAGGTTTACCTCCTAAGTCTAAAAGAACTTTAGGAACATTTGTTCTTGTTCTTTTACTTTTCCCTGCCCCTAATACTACTGCTGTTACTTTTTTTACCATTGTCTCCATTTAAAAACCAAGAGAAATTCTCTCTTATGTTTATATACAAAGTAAAGTGACATCTCTGAATCTGCTCTTTTTTATGCCTCTTTGGTATATTTACTCCTCTGCCCGGTGAGGACTCGAACCTCAAAACCCAGATCCAAATTCTGGTGTGTTACCAATTACACCACCGGGCAATAAAATTAAAACTCTTATTTCTAAAACCTGTTTTAAAAATCCCTAATACATCAGAACAAATCCTGCATCCGGTATGTTACCATTACACCCTACTCTCCCTCTTTTTTAAAAACTCAAAAAAACCATCTCAACGTAAAAATCTCCTTCTTCTAAAGGAAAGCGGGATATATATGCCCTGGTAATCTTTAGTACTTAAATCTTTTTAGGTAGAACTTTCCTGTTTGTCTGAGGTCTCTTTATGTTCAGAAGACTTCTCTTTGTAGTATGCATCTAAAACTTTACTTTGAAGATAATCTCTAAACTCTTGATTTATAGGATGCGCCAAGTCTTGATGTGTGCCTTGTTTATCTTTGGAAATATCTTTTGGTGGCGGAGGAAGCTGTACTCCACAGTAACTACAATATTTTCCCCCTACATCTACTTTTCTTCCGCAGCGAGGACAAAACTGTTTTAACTTTCTTGCTGGCATGGCTACAAAAAGACCATTGTTGCCTTCGATTACTTTAATATTTCTCACTACGAAAGAATTATCAAAAGTTACTGTTGCATACGCCTTCAATCTTTTACCTTCTCCTTCCCGAAGAGAAACTCTTACTTCTGTAATATCCATAAAGAACCCCTCCTTTTAATAAGTTTGTGCCAAAAAAACTAAAAAACCCTTCTCCCGCATTTTTTGTGCCAGGGCATTAATCTTTTTCTTTATAGTGTGAGAGTAATTTCTTAATAGGACAAATAATGTACTTCCCGATCCTGTTAATTGACAAAAAAAACCTCCCTTTCTAAAAGATATCTTAATATCTCTTAGTTTTTTACACACAGCCATTGCACTTTTCTCTAAAGCATTGTAGCTCGTTTTTTCCACTAGAAGATAATCTTGTCTTTTTAAAGCATGAATTAATATATTAACATTGTCAATAAATTTTGTCAAACCAACTTTTGTTTTCCTATAAATATCCGCAGTGGAAATCGGGATATTAGGATAGACTAAAAGATAATGCAACCTTGTACTTATATCAAGAGGTTTTACTTTTTCTCCCCTTCCTTCTACATAAGCCCAAGGACACTCTGCAAGAAAAAAATTAACATCACTCCCTAACTGTCTGCCTATTTTTGTCAATTCTTCAAAGCTCAGCTTCAAATTTAATATCTTATTGACTCCTAAAATAACAGAAGCAGCATTCGAAGAGCCCCCTCCTAAACCACCTCCTATAGGAATATTTTTTTTTAAATAAATATTTAATCCATATTTTAGATTGTATTTCTCCTTTAATAGAGAGGCAACTTTTACACATAAATTATCTTCTTTCTCTAAATTTTTTTTATTACAAGAAAAATATATATCCTCTCCAGAAGTAACTTCTATAGTTATCTCATCAAACAGATTAATCCTGTTTATAATACTTTCAATCTTATGAAATCCATCTCTGTATTGTTCTATTATATTAAGGTAAAGATTTATTTTGGCAGGAGAATAAACCTTAATTCTTTGAGGAACGGATAAAATCTTCCACTTTTTTTGCAATATAGGGACTCGCCAGCTCATAAGCATTGAGTAATTCTTCTGGTGACCCTGATTGACCAAAACGGTCATTTACGCCTACACTCTCTACCCACACAGGACACTTTTTACTCAGGATTTCACATACACTAGAATACAATCCTCCGGTTGTCTGATGCTCCTCACATACAATAATCCGTTTATAGCGTTTTGCTAAACTTATTATAAGTTCCTCATCTATAGGTTTTATTGTATGAATATTAACTATAGTAGCGGAAATCCCTTTACTCTTAAGAATCTTATTAGCTTCTAAAGCTTGATATACCATAATTCCACAGGCAATTATTACTAAATCTCTGCCCTCTTCTAAAATATAACCCTTACCCAGAATAAATTTCTTTTTATTCTTTAAGGTAGGAACTTTGGCTCTCCCTAGTCTAATATAAAAAGGCCCAGAAGTTTCATAGGCACTTAATACAGCATATTTTGTCTCTAAAGCATCCGCAGGTACTATGATTTTAATATTAGGAATAGACCTTAATAAAGCTATATCTTCTAAAGCTTGGTGAGAAGAACCGTCCTCTCCTACGGTAATACCCGCATGAGTAGCAACTATTTTCACGTTAAAATTGTTATAACATATCGTATTTCTTATCTGATCAAGAGGCCGTGCTGTAGCAAACATTGCAAATGTAGAGACAAAGACAACTTTTCCACAGCTGGCAAAACCAGCGGAAGCAGCCATCATATTCTGTTCTGCTACCCCAAAATTAAAAAATCTCTCAGGAAATTCTTTAGCAAACATAGAAGTACGTGTTGAACCAGAAAGATCAGCATCTAAAACCACAATGTTACTATCTTTTCGTCCCAATTCTAAAAGAGTCTTCCCATAAATATCCCGCGCGTATAATAGTTCCATTCTATTCAGTTAATATCTTCCAATAATCTCTTATCCAACTCCTCCAAGGCAATTTTCTTCTCCTCTTCTGAAGGGGCCCTACCATGAAAATCTACCACATTCTCCATAAAAGAAATTCCTTTACCCTTTATTGTTTGAGCGATAATTACTGTGGGTTTACCTTTAACTGTTTGGGCCTTATTAAAACACTCCAAAAGCTCTTCTATATTATGACCATCACATTGAACTACATACCAACCAAAGGCTGTCCATTTATCCACCAAGGGTTCTAAATCTATAACTTCCTCTACTCTCCCATCTATTTGAAAATGATTATAATCTACAATCCCACAAAGATTATCAACCTTAAAGTGTGCTGCTGCCATTGCTGCTTCCCATATATTACCTTCCTGTAATTCTCCATCCCCCATAAGGCAATACACACGGTAGTATTGTCTATCAAGCTTACCTGCTAAACCCATCCCCAACGCAACACTTAAACCCTGCCCCAATGATCCACTTCCCACATCTATACCAGGTATGCGGGAATCAGAATGACCTTGGAGAAGGGCGCCGAACTTTCTAAGATTCCAAAGCTTATCTTTATCAAAATAACCACATAAAGCCAACGCAGCATAAAGTGCTGGACAAGCATGCCCTTTAGAAAGGTGAAATCTATCTCTCTGTGGCCAATTAGGGTCTCTGGGATTATGGCGCAATACATCAAAGAAAAGGCAGGTAATTATCTCTGTAGAAGATAAAGAACCGCCGGGATGTCCACTTCTTGCACGAGCAAGCATCTCAATTATCAACCTTCTTATCTCATTCGCCTTTTGTCTGAGATTTTTTATCTTCTCTTTCATACTCAGTGATTTTCTCTTTCAACGATTTACTTTGAGGGTCTAATTCCAACCCCTTCTTATAATAATCAAGGGCAATATCTATATCGTTAAGTTTAATATACAAATCTCCTATATGCTCATAAATTACAGGATCTTTAGTATTACTAACTGCCTTTTTTAGATATTCCTCCGCCTTCTTGTAAGATTGGCGCTTAAAATATACCCATCCTAAACTATCAAGGTAAGCACCATTATTAGGATCCTGCTCCAAAGCTTTTTTAATCATTTCCTCTGCTTTATCTAAATTTATACCTTCCTCTGCATATACATAACCTAATGCATTCAATGTATTAACGTGCGAAGGATTTTCTTCGAGAATCTTCTCCCATATCTCAATTGCCTTCTCTCTGTTACCTTTTTCATCATATAGATAGCCCAGAAGATAACGAGCATCAATATAATCAGGATGTATCTTTACAATTGTTTCATATAATCTTATAGCATCATCTATTCTTTTCCTGTAGAAATAAAACTGAGCTAAATATTCAGAAACTTTGGTATCTTGAGGGCGAAGCTGATGTGCTTTCTCTAAAAACTCTCCATATTCATCTTCTAACTCTTTATTTTTACCTAAATAAGAGTAAAGAAAAATAAGACCCAACGAAGCTTCTAAGTTCTGAGAATCTAATTTTTTAACTTCTTTAAGTTCCTTTTCTGCCTCTTTCAGTTTCCCTAACCTTACCAATACAAAAGATATCTTTATCCTAATATCACTGGAATCGGGATCTATGCTTTTTGCCTTGTTAAATGCTTCCAGCGCCTCTTTATATTTCCCCTCATTAAAATAAGAAAGTCCCTTAAGATAGTTACCGTAAAGAAAAGAGAGGTTTTTTTGGCTAAAAGAAAAAACAGGGAAAGAAAAAAATAATACTATACTACTTACAAGAGCAAAAATAAAGATTTTTTTCATTATGCTTATTTGTTCTTATGTCGTTGTTGTTTCCTTCTTTTTTTAAACCAGTGTCTTTTTACTTTCTTCAACTTTTTTTTTCTTCCACATGGCATAATTGTCCTCCCTACCGTCAATAAATAAGCTTATTTAAAGGGTACTCAATAATTCCCTGGGCACCTTTTTCTTTAAGCTTAGGAATTAAATCCCGTACCTTTTTCTCCTCAATAATTACCTCCAAAGCATACCAATTTTTAAGAGTTAAAGGAGAAATGGTCGGATTCTTAAGGGAAGGAAGGAGGGTCAATATTTTTTTTAAATCTTTACCTTTCACATTCAACTTAAGACCTACCCTACCATCTGCTTCTAAAGCTCCCTTAAGAAGTAGAATGAGATAGTCTATCTTCTTCTTTTTCCACTTATCCTTATATGAGCTTTTATTGGCAATGAACTGCGTAGTAGAAATACAAATGGTAGCAATTTCCTTTAAGCCATTTGCTTTAAGAGACTGGCCTGTTTCAGTAAGTTCAACTATAGCATCTACAAGACCACTTTTTACCTTTACCTCTGTGGCTCCCCAACTAAATTCTACATCGACTTTGATTCTTTTCTTTTTAAAAAAACGCTTTGTAAAATTAACTAACTCCGTAGCGACTCTCCTTCCTTCCAAATCGGTAAGCTTTTTTATAGAAGAATCTTCTCTCACAGCAACTACCCAACGCACGGGCTGTTTTGTTCGCTTGGCGTAGACAAGCTCTGCGAGCTTTAAAACCTTGGAGTTATTTTCTATTATCCAATCTTCTCCCGTAATCCCACAGTCTAAAATACCTTTCTCTACGTAATGAGAAAGTTCCTGAGCTCTTACCAAAACAGGCTTAATTTGATTATCGTCAATAGAAGGAAAATAAGAACGACCTTCTACATTAATCTCAAACCCTGCTTTTTTAAATAAAGAAATGGTTTTATCCTGTAAACTTCCTTTAGGGAGACCTAACTTTAATATCTTCATAGTATTAACCTCAAAGCGAATTAAAATTATACAATTTTAAATATAATTTGTAAAGTAAAGTTTTTATAACAACCAAAAAGCACCTTTCCCTAACCAGCCACTTACAACTTTTATAATCACCTTCTTTTAGAACTAATTCTTTACGGACTGATTTTGGTGATGGAATCAGATAATGTATAAAATAGAAAACTTCTTTATTTCTCTTTATCTCTACTCAATATTTGTTTTACAGCATCGAATACTTCCTTTACTCTGATATCACGCAAACATTTCTTATCATACAAACATCCTCTAAATTTAAACATTTTATAACAAGGCCTACAGGGAATGTCTTTCTTAATTACTATCCCTAAAGTCTCATTAGGATATAACCCATATACATTTTCATCTACAGGTCCAAATAATACTACAACTTTTTTCCCCAGAGCCTGAGCAATATGTAAAGGCCCTCCATCATTAGTAACTACAAGGTCGCAAAAAGAAAGGACACTGCAAAATTCTTTAAGTGTTAACTTGCCCGCCAAATTCACTGGCTTAAAGTTAGAAAGATTATATACTTTATCAACAACAGAAATCTCCTTAGAAGAACCAAAAAGAACTACTTTTGCTTCCAATTCTTTGATAAGTAAATTCACAAGATAAGCAAAATATTGCTCTGGCCATCTCTTATAATAAGCTCTCTCATTCCAGCTGTCACCTGAACCAGGGACTAAACCAATGAGCAAATCATCTCTTTTTATATTGTACTTCTCTAAGAATACCTCTGCTTTCTCCCAATCTTCTTTCTTAAAAAAAATGTCAAACTTATAGTCCCTCGTCGGTATATTAAGAAACTTGGCTAATTCTAAATAGTAATGTGCCACGTGTTTATCTTTATAATATAAGATATTAATCTTGTGAGTTAAAAAATGTCTTCTGTTCTTAAAGCTGAAACCTATTCGTTTTTTTATATAGAGAGTTTTTAAAAAAAGTCTATAATAAGGGTTCAAAGATAAATCAAAAACAACATCATATTTTTCCTTTTTAATATTTCTCCAGAATGAAACGGCTCTTTTTAAAAAAGATACTTTTGACCTTCTTAAATCTTTCCTCCACTCGTCTTTTTCAAAAATAAAAACTTTATCTAAGAAAATATTATCTTCAAGTAAAGGAAATGTTCGGCGATTAGAAATATAACCAATATAGCTGGAAGGTAAATGCTCTTTTATGTTTCTTATAAGAGGAGTAGTAAAAAGTACATCTCCTATGCCAAAAGGATTAAAAATAAGTATTTTCATAGAAACTAATAAGTATCGAACCTCTTTATATCATCTTCACCGAGGTAACTGCCAATTTGCACCTCAATAACAATCGTCATCTTAGAGGTAGGGTTATAAACTTTATGCCTTATTCCTTTGGGAACATAAATACTTTCATTTTTCTTAATCAGGAATTTCTTCTCCCCTAGGGTAACTTCTGCTTTCCCTTCTACAATATTCCAATGTTCACTCCGATACCTATGCCGTTGTAAAGAGATAAACTTTTTAGGGTATATTCCTATCTCCTTTACCTTATAATTATTTCTTTCTATAAGAATAGTATAGTAACCCCACGGTCTATATACCGTGGCACTCTCTTTAACATGGGGAATCTTTTTCTTTCTTAAATAAACTGTGAAATCCTTCACTCTATCTGATTCACCTCTTTTCATTATAAGGATGGAATCAGAACTCTCTATAAGAAGTATATCTCTAACTCCCAGCATACCAACGAACTTTTCTGGAGAAAAGGAAAAGCATCTTTCACTATCAAAGAACTCCGCATTTCCAATACTGATGTTGTTTTCTCCCGAAGAGAAATAATCCCATACACTTTCCCAACTCCCCATATCAGACCATTTAGCTTTAAGTTCTAATAACACAGCTCGTTGGGTTTTCTGCATAATGGCATAGTCTATAGAACGAGAAGGGCATTTAATAAAATTAGAAAATACATCATGGTAACTTCCAAGCGTATACTTAAAAATATCAGGGGCATATTGCTTCAACTCATCAAAAAATACTTCTCCCTTAAAAACAAAAACTCCTGCATTCCAATAAGCATTTTTTTTCAGCAACCATTTTATTTTATACTTTGAGGGTTTTTCTACAAACTCAAAAACTTTATATCCCCATAAGATTTTCTTCCCCTTTAGAATATACCCATAGCCGGGATTAGCAGAATAAGGCCTTATTCCAAAAACTACCACATAACCATTATCCGCTAATACCTGCGCTTTCTTCAATGTTTCAATAAACTTACTGACAGGCTTAATAATGTGGTCTGAAGGAAAAACAAAGAAAATCTCTTCCCTGAACTTTTTCTGTGACTTCATTGCTAAAACAACAGCAGGGGCTGTACTTTTAGGATAAGGTTCTAAGATAATATTCTTTTTAAGATGTGCTTTTGTTTTCCTATTAATATTTAAAAGATTGTCAATCTGATTAATAATGTGGAACTTATAACTTAAAGAAGTAACAACAATGATATCTTTTGCTTCAAAATACTTAAGAAGCCTCTTTACTGTAAGCTGGAACAGAGATTCTTTCTTTATAAATTCCACAAACTGTTTGGGATAATTCTCCCTTGATAATGGCCACAGTCTTGTCCCTTTCCCTCCTCCTAAAACTATTGCTTTCATTACATTTAGTCAATGGTCAATGGTCGAAAGTCAATGGTCAATCATATCCTTCGTTACGCGTTACTCATTACTATTCGCTCCACCCTTCAACCTCCATCCTAATCTCTAACTATAAGCTAATAGCTAAAAACTATGAGTTATTTTCTATTCGCTATTTTCTTTCTTTTGAATCTCCCTCACTTTCTTTGAGAAATAACCTCCTGTATAAGCATCTAAAGACGCAGTTAGTTCTCTTAACCTGATTTCATCTTTAAATCTCTCACTTCTATCTTTGTACTCTTTACTTCTTAATCTCTGTTTAACCTTAAGACGTTCAAAATAGGTTGTATTTATATCATCAAGGATGCTTATACGAAGTTGAGTTACCAGACGACTACGTGTATCAACCTCATCCTCATAAGAATTCCATATCAAGTTGGCAATATCCCAGGAAAAGCTTACTCCCCAGTCTTTTGGTCCTATAGCAAAATTCCCACTGGAGCTTCCATAAACTGTCTTATCGTAATCTAGGCTTATACTGGGGAAAAAAGCACGGTATTTCAATGCCCTGCGCCACTTTCTAATCTTAGAAGGGTCTACCTCATTATAGATAAGAGCTGCTTCCTGTACTTCTCTAATGGAAGGTTCATTTTTGCAAAGTTCATCAAATTCTCTCCATGACGTTGCTTTTGTAAACCTATCCTGATAAAATAAACCTTTTGAAGTAGCTACAAAAAGAACACCTTTACGGTTAAAATCAACACTGAAAATATTTCTTGTTGGTAAACCTTCAAATAGAGGAAGTGAATCATTTGAAGTAATGTCTGCTAAATATATTCCTCTATCAGTAGCTAAATAAATCTTGTTCTTCTCAAGATGACTTTGAGCGATATCTTTAATGTTAAGTTTATCTATACCTGATAAGGATATTTTCACCCAGCTTCTCCCTCTATCATAAGAAACAAAAAGACCCCGTTGTGTACCTGCATATATACGTCCGGGATAAAAAATATCATGAATGATTATACCATTACTAACATCTCCCTCATTACTCTCCTCTTCAATTTCTTCTTCATTAATTGCAGTATGTTTAAACACAAGACTTCTTTTAAACCCTTCTCTGTTGTGTGCTACATAAATACCATCTTCTGTGGCTATAAATATCTCATTTCCTGAACAATCAATAGAATATACTGAACGGTGAGGTAACCCTTTAAGGACTTTCCACTTCCATATATTTTCTTCTGCATAATACACACCTTCTGTAGTACCTAAATAGAATATTTTTCCGCACTTCTTAATACAACTTCCTTTTACTTCAGGGGGAAAATTGAAAATCTTCTTCTTTCTATTACTACTGAACCAATAGAGAGCATAATCCGTAACCAGATAGAAGACATCATAAACATATTTATCGGCATATATATCCTGTATCTGGCCACTTTCTGAGACAAAAATTTTTTTCCACTGTCTCCCTCCATTAGTACTCTTAAAAAGAGAATTTAAACCTCTCACATAAATAATATTGTCGTCCAGTGGATTAACACAGACTTTCCTAATCAATGTTTCTTCTATCCCTCTAACCTTTATAAATAAAGGATGTGCTTCTCCCAGCAAAGAAAAACATAAAATAATCCCTCCCATTAACTTCACTTTTCTTCTTGCATTCTTACCCATACTTTACCCCCTAACTTTACACATACCTTTCAAAAGTATATGTCAAGTTAACCCTCTAACTTTACATTTAACGTTCAAAAGGTTTTGTAAGGTTTTGTAAAATTAGTGTTTAAAGTGTTATAAATGCTTTGCCTTGACACATTAAGAATACAAGCGATATCTTTTATACTATATCCCCTTGATTTTAACTGTTCGATTAAATATCTTCGGGCTTGGAATTCATGTGGATGCTTGAGACGTTTTTTACTCATTACCCTCTCAATATCTACTGCTATATCATTCAAACTGTCTTTTTTTACTTTAAGAAAATTTCTTATTTTCCCAAAAAGCATAAGAGAAAATTTCTCGGTAGCCCGATTATCCTCAATAACACTATTGATATTTAGTTTGTATGCTTTATCCATAATCTCCTCGTACATTAGAGAGGCTTTCCTAAGATCGCAACTTAGTAGCCCCAACACATATTCATAATTTATAAAAGTATTTTTAGGAAGTTTAGAATACGCAGATAAAGATGACCATCTATAATCTACAAGGGGATTTACTAATCTAGCTTTGTAGGGATTAAGATGAATATACACTGAAACAGTAATAAGATAATTATCATCCAAACATAAAAAGGCTTTATAATTACTATAAAAAACATGCCCTTTTCTTTTATATTTGGAGTTAAAATAAAGAGCGTATTTTGTAAAAAGCGACTTCATACCTTCAGAAAGATTAGCACTGTTAATTTTAACCAGTAAATGAAGATGATTAGGCATAAGACAGAAACAATAAATATCAAAAGAAAACCTCAATTTAGTTTCTTTTAAAATATGAAGAAAGTAGAGATAGTCTCTATTTTCTAAGAAAAGGATGTCTTTACCTGTAGCTCGCTGAACTATATGATATACATAACCTGCGCAAATAATTTTTTGGTAAGGATTAGATACGTGCGCAGAGTTTTTTTCTTGTGGGTCCATAAAATATTAAAGGATTATCTCATCTCTTTATACAAAAATCAAGCCAAAATTTCCTAACTTGACAAAATCTTTTGAACGTTATGTGTCAAGTTAAAAAGAAGGAGGGTAGTTTTGGAAGTGGCGATATTTAGCGTAACTTACTATCTGATACAGGGAAGAAAAGTAAGCTACCATAAAACCTACAAACCCATCGCGATATCCTTTCTTCACAAAAAAAGTGCGTACAAATCTATCTATTGTCCGCCATAAAGCATGAATTAAATTCATCTTATACTGGGCTTTTTTAAAATCCTCTAAAGATAATTTATACCATTTAAGTGCTTCTAAGGTAGTTTGATTATTAAGTTTCCTCAAATAATCTTCCCAATTCCGGTAAGTATAGTGAACGATATCACTTTTAAGCCTTCCACAAGCTCCCTTTAGGAATGCCCGTGGATGAACTTCTACTTCTTCCCATCTAAACTTATCTTTTCTAAATAGTTTTATCTGAGGGGCAGGATATAACCCTCCCCAGCGTATCCAATAATTTCCTATATAATTTCGACGGGGAACAGTAAAACCACAGAATTGCGTGTTACTTCTTAAAATATTCCTAATCTCATCTCTCAATCCTTCGGTTACCCTCTCGTCAGCATCTAAACTCAATACCCAATCATTCCTCACTTTGCTATACGCCCAATTGCGATGTCTGCCTTCTATATCCATCTTTTTTACAAAAACTTTTGCCCCTAAACTTTCCGCAATTTCTTTTGTCCTATCACACGACTCATCATCAATAACGACTATCTCATCTACCCACTCAACAACAGATTTTATACAATCAGGAATTCTTTTCTCTTCATTCTTTGTTAAAATAACTACAGATATACGCTCTTTTTCCATAATAGAAACTTCTCTATTTTTATTAAACTATATTATACAATCTTTCTGAGAAGAAATAAAACTCAAAATATCTTCTATTTTATCTAAGAAGTCTTTAACTTTTTCCCCTTCTATCACTAAAGAAATTGTCTTATAAGGACCCCAACGATAAGGTGATGTCACCTTAAATAAACCTACAACTGGCCTTTTAAATATACTGGCAAGGTGCATTGGCCCCGAATCTAAACCAATAAATACTCCGCAATAATATTTAAAAAATACGGCTAAATTTCTCAAAGTAAGCCTCCCCACAAGATTTATTACTTTAAGGCCTCCTATAAAATCCACACTTTCTTCTTTATCCTCTTCTGTCCCTATAATAACTATTTTATTTTTAATTTTTTCATTAATCTTCTCTATTAATTTATGCCAAAATTCTTTTTCTATTCTCTTAGCTTGGTGAGAAGAAAAAGGGTGAATAACTACATATTTCTCTCTAAAAAATAATTTATTATCTAAAAAATGCAAAGATTCTCTTTTATCAAAAGGAAATTCTAATGAAGGGGCTTTCGTATCTTTACATATCAAACGTACCAAATCTATATTATATTCTGCTTCGTGTTTCTTGGATAAATGTTTTCTATCGGTTATTTTTTTGTTCAAACAGAATCCCCATTTTCTATCATAACCCACCCTTAAAGACGCTCTGCCTAAAAAGGAAGCTAAATGAAACTCTCTTTGGGGATTAAAAACAACCACAGTATCAATACTATATTCCTTAATTATTCCCGCCAACTTAAAAGCCCCCCTAAGACCTCTAAATTCTTCTTTTTGATAAAAGAGAAATTCGTCTATAAACTCCGTCCCCTTAATAAGCTCAATATTCTCCTCTTTAGCCAATAAATATAATTTACTTTCTGGATAGTTAATCTTGATAATCTTTATGGCATAAAGAGTCAACAGAAATTCTCCTAATCTATCTGAGCGAATACACAAAATTCTCCTTTGCATATTAGACACTTATATTAATTTAGTTTTAGCATCAAGGGAAAGATACTTTTATCAAAAGATAAACAGCAGAATTTATCTTAAATGTATATATTTGGTAACATAACACAAATTCATAAAGATACTTATAGCCAAAATCATTTAGAAATAACCGCGTTTCTCAATTCTCCTACTGAAATAAAAGATATCTTTTTTCTAAGGAATTTCTCAATGAACAAGATATATTTTTTTGCTAAGAAGGGAAGGTCATTATAATTTCTTATGTGCGAAGTAGAAGCATTCCAGCCTTTAATATTCTTATAAAGAGGACTGACTTTGGCTAAATGAGAAAAAAGATAAGGTTTGATTTTATTCCTATATCCTATACATACCTTAATTTCTTCTAACTCATCTAAAATATCAAGTTTAGTAAGTACAATGTCAGTAACATTATTTATCTTTACTGCTTCCTTAAGCATAACTAAATCTAACCATCCGCATCTACGAGCACGATGAGTAGTAGCTCCAAATTCTTTACCTTTACTACGGAAATACTCACTAATCTTGCCTCTAACCTCAGTAGGAAAAGGACCTTCCCCTACTCTTGTAGTATAGGCCTTAGTTACTCCTATTACTCTATCAATTTTTAACATTAGCGCTCCACTGCCTAAAACTGCATTAGAAGAAATCGTATGAGAAGATGTTACGAAAGGATAGGTGCCATAGTCGATATCTAAAAATGCTCCCTGTGCGCCTTCAAAAAGAAAATTAAGCCGACGATGCTTATGAAAAAATTCTAACGTATCGCAACAATATGGCTTTAACATTTTAGCATAATAGATATACTCATCAAAAATCTTTTTGAAAGAAAAACCTCTCCTTCCATAGACATTTTTAAAAATAAGATTTTTTTCTCTAAGATTATCCTTTAATTTTAAAGAGAAAATCTTGGGAACTATTAAGTCTACCATTCTTACTCCACAACGTGAAAATTTATCAGCATAAGAGGGGCCTATTCCCCGTTTGGTAGTTCCTATTTTCTGAATTCGTTTTTCTTCCCGGAAATAATCCATAAGCTTATGGTAAGGCATAATTACATGAGCAAAAAAAGATATCTTTAAATTCTGGGGAGATATAGAAACTCCTTGCTTCTTTAAAAAATTTATTTCTTCTAATAATATTTTTGGGTCAATAACTACTCCATTACCAATAACACAAACTTTCCCTTTACGTAAAATACCTGAGGGAATAAGATGAAAAACAAACTTCCTGTTATCAATTACTACTGTATGCCCTGCATTGTTTCCACCCTGGAAACGGACAATTACATCAGCCTCCTCTGCCAGATAATCAATTATCTTACCTTTACCTTCGTCTCCCCACTGTAAACCTATAACGACTGTATTCATTTTTCTTTCTATCTAAGGCTGCATGGTAAAAAGCTCTTTTGCAATATCAGGATATTGAGCAATAAACTTCAATTCCTCTTCTACCAAAGGCTTCTGATTATGAACATTGGCATAACGCGCTAACTCTAAAATTTCTCTTGCTTCTTTATCATCCTTAAACTTTATTTCTAACTTCTCATAAACATTTCTAAAGCCTTTTATCCCCGAATATTCTCCCACAGTAATTTTTCTTCCTGTATCAATAACTTCAGGCTCCCCTCTACCTAATTCTTCAAAATCATACAACTCATAATTTCTTCTATCCTTCAACGTCCCATCTGCATGAATTCCTGACTCATGAGCAAAAGCATTAGCTCCTACTCCAGGATGGTTAATGGAGATAGGTATCCCAAAAGCATAGGAGGCATATTTAGAAATACGCCAGGCCATTTTGAGATTAATGCGTTCATCTAAGTGGTAATTCTGCGTTCCGCTACCATATTTCAAGGCTAAAATTACACTCACCAGGTCCGCATTACCAGCACGTTCTCCTACACCATTTATGCAGGTATTGATATAAACATCTACCCCCCCTTCCAGAGCAGCTTTAGCTGCTGCCACAGAAGAAGCCACAGCAAGGCCCAAATCATTATGGCAATGCACCTCAATGCCAATTTTAACCTTATCCACAATATATCTTACCCTTTCATATATAGAAAATGGTGTATCAAACCCTAATGTATCGCAGTAACGAAACCGTTCTCCTCCTGCCTCTTTTGCTGCCTCTACAAACTCAACAAGATATTCTAACCGGCTACGAGAAGCATCTTCCGCATTAACTCCTACAGCTTTAGCACCTAACTTTTTGGCCAATTTTACCGCCTCTACCATACTTTTTATTACCCCATCATAATCTAATTTACCCTGAAATTTGTGCTTAATCATCTGGTCAGAAGTAGAAATGGAAAGATTCAGATGTTCAAGATGTTTTACATTCCTAAAAGCCAGCTCTACATCCTGTTCTATAGCTCTTATCCATCCCGAAAGTCGCAAATTTTCAATTACTTTCTTCCGCTGTAGTTTCAGATTAGCATTGAGATAATTAATCTCATGATTAGTAGTAGGAAAACCAAATTCACTCTGGAAAATCCCCATTTTATCCAAGTATATATTAATTATTGTTTTCTGCAATTTGGATAGACATATACGCGATGTCTGTACTCCATCCCGATTAGTAACATCAATAATATATATCTTTGGCATCCTTCACCTCCTCAATAGCTCACTTAAATTCTCCTCTTTTATTTTATACGCTCTAAATATATACTTATTATTTATTAATAAAGCTATTCCCTTATCTATCCCTAATTGAGAAATCAACTTATCATTGTCTTTAAGCATATTTTTTATTTTATTAGAATTTATGAATCCTGCTATTTTTTTATAATCAATACCTAAACTATCCATCACTTCTACCCACCAACTGCTACTTATATTACTAAGACGCATCATAAGATAACTAAAGAACTTATCAGGATAAAGATACTTTACCGCTAACATTCTTTTTGTCTCTTCTTTCTCAAAAGATGCTTCTAAGGATTTATCTTCTTTAGGTGGGTAAATAAAATAAATATTTAAAGCTACCTTCTTCTTGTCACAAAAGTTTTTTAATTCTCTAAGTACACTGAAACAATTATGGTCATAAATACTAAAAAATACATCAATATTATTTGGTATCTTTTTCCGATTAAGAAAAAGAAACATTCCTGAGAGATCATTTTTAATGAGAAATTTATCGCCTTTGTCTTCCAAAAAATTACTCACTTTAGAAAAAACATTTTCTTCCTCTATTGTTTTAGGAACAATAAAAGCAGGTAAATAATTTATACCATACTTTTTTATTAATTGTCGTGCTTCTTTAGTCCGATAATCAATTATTCTAAAATTTACACCTGCAAATATTTTTTTAAGATATTCTTCTGTAAAACGTGTAACACAAAAAGAGCACTGCTTATCTGTAATAATGATAATATCAATTTCTTTAGCTTCTACATAGATACAGCGAGCAAAAAGAGTACCCGGATTATCACATTGAACAACTAACCTTTCCTTAGAAGGGCAATCTTTATCAGAAAAACATTGAGGGAAAAATTTTTTAATCTCTCTGTCCTCTTCTACTGTAAGAGGTAAAAGCTCCTTCTTTAAACTGTATTCTTCAATCCTGTTGTTTCTCATTTCAATATCTAAAATATCTAAACTCTTTGCTTCATAAGACGGCTTTAGAATTAACGTGTTATTAACCTTATTCTTAGAATATGCTGCCTTTCTACCCCCTGAACTAATAATAAAACGTATATCTTTAAAATTATTAGCTATTTCTTCATTAATGTAATCAGGCATACTAGAAAGTAAAATAATAAAATCAACCTTATCTTTAATCTCCTTAACTACTTTTTCTAAAGAAATCCTATAATCTTTTTGGGAAAGATTATTCTTATTTAACACCTCTGAATCAGTAATACCTACGATTCCTACTTTAGCACTGTGGATATCTTTTATAATATAAGCTCGTACCCCTTCTAGAGAGATATTACAAGAGACAAAAGGAAGGCTATATTTCTTAATAATCTCTTTAAGAAATTCAATACCGAAATTAAACTCTGCCTCGCCAATTGCAATAGCATCATACTTCAGCTTATTTAGAATCCTTAAGTAGTAAGTGGTTCTTTTTTTGTCTAAGCTTGCATTGATACGAGAAGAATCAAGAAATCCCCCTGCAGTAAAATTACCTGCATCAACAAGCAGTAAACTCTTTTCTTTCTTACGCAAGCGTTTAATAACTTTCGAGCGCCTCGTAACTCCTCCTGAACTACCAGGACAATAGCCACAAGGATATAAAGAGGAATAAGTATTGCCAGTGTAAACTATAGAAAGTCTCTCGCCAAAAAGAGGCAAACATATACCCCCACTAATCCAAAATATAACTATAATAACTATAATTTTTTTTATCGCCATATTTTTTAATCCTTAAGTACAATGAATTTTAAAGAGATAATATTTGGATTTGCTTTAATATCATTTATAACATCCTCTTTTAAGGGGGTATCTACATTAAGAACGGTTATAGCCATATTTTCTTTTTTCTTTCTCCCTAAACTCATATTAGCAATGTTAACGTTATGGTTACCCAGAACTGTACCTAAATTTCCTATAACCCCTGGTCTATCCTGATTCTTTACTACTACCATATATTCAGAAGGAGCTATTTCAATATACACATCATCCATTTTTACAAAACGTGCTTCTCTATTAGCAAAAAGAGTTCCTTCTAAAAGCCTTTCTTCCTTAGATGTTTTTACTTCCGCTCTTATAGAATTTACATACTCCTGTTCTCTATCTATCTTAACCTGCTCTATTTTTATTTTTCGTTCTTTGGCTATTCCTAAGGAATTAATATAATTTACATTTTCTTCCAAAATAGTAGAAAGAAATCCTTTGGTAAATGCCATAGTAAGAGGATCCACCTTAAAAGAAGCAATTTCACCTATATAATAAATCTTAATCTCTTGAGTTGCTCCACTAACTAATTGGGAAAGAAACTTACCCATTTTCTCTGCCAAAACTATATAGGGAAAAACAACTTTATAAACTTCAGGCTCCATCTGAACATAATTTACAGCATTACGAATAGCTTTCCCCAGCAAAGCATCTTTTATACAATGAGCGATTTCTACTGCAACATTTACTTGAGCTTCCTGCGTCGATGCTCCCAGATGAGGAGTAACCACGATGTTGTCTAACTCCAGAAGTTTAGAATCTACGGGAGGTTCTTTCTCAAAAACATCTAATGCTGCCCCAGAAATTTTCTTATCCTTCAGAAATTTATAAAGTGCCTCTTCATCTATTATCCCTCCCCGAGCACAATTAATGATAAATGCTGTAGGTTTCATTAAAGATAACTCTTTATAAGAAATTAATCCTTTTGTCTCACCTGTTAAAGGGGTGTGAATTGTGACAATATCAGATTTTCTTAGTAACTCTTCTAATGCTACAATCTTAACTCCGATACTATCTGCTACTTCTTGAGTAATAAAAGGGTCACAAGTTAAAACTTCCATACCAAAAGCACTTGCTCTTTTAGCAACCTCTTTTCCTATACGACCTAATCCAATAATCCCCAATATCTTACCATATATTTCTGTTCCTTTAAATTTAGAACGGTTCCAATCTCCTTTTTTAAGAGAAAAATGACCAAAAGGAACTTTCCGTGCTAAAGATAAAATAAGAGCAAATGTATGTTCACACGTAGAAATGGTATTTCCACCAGGAGCATTCATAACAATAATACCTTTCTTAGTAGCTGTAAGAACATCTACATTATCCAAACCCACACCTGCTCTCCCAATCACTTTAAGAGACGAAGCTCTTTCAATTACATCGCTGGTTAGTTTAGTCTGACTACGGACGATAATCGCTTCATAATCTTTAATAACCTTCATCAACTCTTCCTTATCTAAACCTATTTTGCAATCTACCTCAAAACCACTGTCTTTTAATATATCTATCCCTTCATGAGCCAACTTATCAGCCACCAAAACTTTCGCCATAATAAACCTCCTGCAATTTAGCTAAAGATGCACCTAAATCTAATTTATAGCCCATTTCTCTAAGAGCTTTTTCTAAAAAACAAAATCCTATCACTAAATCATCAATATCCACCGCTCCCATATGAGCAATTCTAATAATTTTATCTTTTAAATGTTCTTGCCCTCCTGCAATGCTTACCCCATAATCCTTTCTTAATTTTTTAACTAAAAGTGAAGTTGTTATTCCAGAAACCGTAAGAGCGGTAACCGAAGAAGAAGGGTTTTTAGAAAACGTCTCTAAACCAATTGCCCGCGCCGCTTCACGTGTAGCAAAAGCAAGTTTCTTAAATTTTTCCCATCGATTTTCTAAACCTTCCTCTCTTATAATATCAATTGCTTTCTCTAAACCCCTAATTAGAGATACACTGGGTGTAAAGGAAGTATCATTCTTACCATAACTCTTTAAAGCTTTAGACAAATTATAATAATACTTAGGAAGATTGGATATTGTCAAAAACTTCTCTGCTTTCTTACTAATACTTATAAAAGAAAGACCTGGTGGCAACATAAGTCCTTTTTGTGAACCACCTACTACTACATCTACTCCCCAAGCATCTGTTAAAAGTCTATCTTGACCCAAGCCACTTATGGCATCCACAATAAGAATTGTATCCTTATTTTTTAAAATCTCACCCATTTCTTTAACATCATAAACTGTTGCTGTTGACGTCTCGCAGAGAGTAGTGAATACTGCTTTAACATCTGGATTTTTGTCCAGAAGTTCTCTTATATCCTCAATAGAAGGAGCCATACCCCATTCTATATTAAGCTCTAACACATTAAGACCATAAGTATAACCAATTTCTGCCCATCTTTTACCAAATTTACCTCCTACAATTACTATTACTTTATCATTTAAAGAACAAAAATTAGAAACCGCTGCTTCCATAGCTCCTGTACCTGAAGAGGCAAAAATAACAACCGGATTATCTGTGCAAAAAATATACTTAAGGCCTTCGGAAGTTTTTTTTAAAATATCTCTAAATTCATCGGTGCGATGATGAATTATCTCCTTTGATAAAACCTCCCTAATAGAAGAAGGTACTCTCGTAGGGCCTGGCGTAAGAAGGTATTTACTTCTCATGCTCCCTCCTCAATTTAAACTGATTATAATACGAACACCTATTTTTTATCTTGAGGCTGAATAACCTCATCAACAACCCCGTAATCCTTTGCTTCCTGAGCACTCATAAAATAATCCCGATCTGTATCCTCTTTAATTTTTTCTATAGGATTGTTGGTGTGAAAAGCAAGAATCTCGTTTACTTTTTCTCTTAATCTTAATATTTCTTTAGTTTGCCGGGAAATATCTTCCGCAGAACCCTGAACACCTCCCCAAGGCTGGTGAATCATAATACGCGAATTGGGAAGAGCAAAACGCTTTCCTTTTTTGCCTGCGCATAAAAGAAGAGCACCTAACGATGCTGCTTGTCCTACACAATAAGTAGCGACGTCACATTTAACAAATTGCATTGTATCGTAAATTGCTAATCCTGCAGTAATTGACCCTCCAGGAGTATTTATATAAATATTTATATCTTTATTCACATCTTCCATCTGTAAGAATAACATTTGCGCAATTACCACATTAGCAACGTTATCATCTACAGCTGTTCCTACAAAAATTATTCTATCCTTAAGAAGTCTTGAATATATATCATAAGCTCTTTCAACTCTTCCTGTCTGCTCAATCACCATGGGAATATAATATTGATTTCTCATCACTGCCTCCTTTCAGGAAATAAATAAAAAATCCTCTTATCTTTTATTTTGTATACCACTTATATAACAAAATATATTTATCGTTGGTAATTATCTTCTCCTGAATAGATTCTTTTGTGATTTTCCTCTTATTTTTGTTTTATTTAATGGTATTTGCAACGCTAAGGGATTTTTGTATTTTATCTGTGGGAATCATTTAAACTTTCCAATTTTTCTTTCCTTACCAAGTTTTTTTATCCTCTCTCATCAGCTCTATTACCTTACATAATTCGCACAGCTTAACACAAACCCTATCACCGCATTAGAAAGATTATTTTCGTCTACATCTAAAGATTCTCTTTCTGCAATGGCCTCAAAAATATAATAGAGCTTTATCTGTCTTTCGGCAAGATTACTAATCTTTCTCCTCATATCTTCCTCATATTTTTTAATATCCCTTTCCTCTACCCCTCGTCTTCTCAAATCTGATATATGAAGATTAAAAAGCCTCTCTTCCTGTTGCTTTAATAAAACAGTGGGGACATCTATATTTATTCTTTTTATAAGCTCATTAGTAACAATCTCTTCTATATCGGTGCGTCTTATTCTTAGTTTATTGACAAAAATCTCCCCTCGGATAGCTTCTCTTAAATCTTCCTTAGAGGAATAACCTGCCCATTTTGCCAATTCCTCATCAGAATAGTCCTTTTTGGTAACTTTTTTTACATCATCTTTAAGCTGAGTAATTAACTTTTCTATCTCAATTCCCTCTACCTCTGTTTTCTTAACTTTTACTTTTATATTTTTATAATCTTCGTCTTTAAGCTCTAAATGGGGCTTTACCTCGAATTCAGCATAAAAAGACAGTCCTTTCTCTCTAAAATCAACGTCATAAATCCTTGGTAGACCTACCGCTTTTAATTCATTCTTCTCTAATGCTTGGGAATAATAGCTGGGGATAATCCTTTTTAAAAATGTTTCCTCTAAAAACTTCTTATAGTGCTTCTCTACAACTTCCAAAGGTGCACTTCCCTTTCTAAAACCAGGAACATTTAACTCTTTAGAAAGTTCTTTATAAATTTCCTTCTTATCCTTCAATAAAACATCCTCTTCTACTTCTACCTTTAAAACTCTTTTTAACCTGTTGAGCTTTTTTATTTCTGTTCTCATTCGTCCTTCTTATAAAACAAAATTATCACCTAAATATATCTGACGTGCTTTAGGATTATTAATTAAATCTGTGGAACTGCCCGAAATTAAAATTTTACCTTCAGCAATAAGATAGGCCCTATCAGTAATAGAAAGTGTTTCACGTACATTATGATCGGTAAGAAGAATCCCTATACCTTTTTTCTTAAGATTAGCTATTATCTGCTTTGCCTCATTTACAATAATAGGGTCAATCCCGCTAAAAGGCTCATCCAAAAGAAGAAATGAAGGATTAGTAACTAAAGCACGTGTTATTTCTAAACGGCGGACCTCTCCTCCACTTAAAGTATAGGCTTTATTCTTCCTAAGATGAGCGATATTAAGTTCTTTTAATAGAGATTCTAAACGTTGATATCTCTCTTTTCTTGTAAGAGGAAGGATTTCTAAAATTGCCATAATATTTTCTTCTACAGTAAGTTTTCGGAACACAGAAGATTCCTGAGAAAGATAACCAATGCCATATCTACTTCTTATATGAATAGGAAGATGTGTAATATCTTGGTTATCAAAAAGGATCTGGCCACTATCAGGAGAAATTATGCCTACAATCATATAAAAACAAGTTGTTTTACCTGCACCATTAGGCCCAAGTAAACCTACTACCTCTCCTCTCTTTACAGTAATATCTATTCCTCTTACTACCTTTTTCCCATTATAAGATTTGGACAAGTCCTTTACTTCAAGGATTCTCATCTCTTCTCCCAAAAAAAGATTTTGATTTTCCTTTAGGGAAAATTATAAGTCGGGGTTGCCCTTCTAAAGTAATCTTATTTTCTTTTTGAAAATATATAGCCCTTTCTGCAAAGGTAACATTATCATCTCTTATAACCTTAACATCTCCTTCTGCAACAACTTTATTTACCTGACTATTTACCGTATCAAAATATACTGTAGCCTTATTAGCAAACATCTTCCCCTGAATATTATCAACTACAACATTATTATTAAATATAGCCTTGCCTTCATTATAGTTTATCTCAAGAGGCCCATTACATTTAATATTTATAACACCATCTTTACTAAATAAATTTACTTTCACTTCTTTGCCAAAACTAACTTTATTAAGTTCTGTATCAGCATTCATTCCTTTTGCTTCAACTTTAAGAGCACTTTCTTTCCTTATTTCTACTTTCTCATCAGTATATACTCTGTTTTTATTCTGCTCCCAACTTAAAGTACTAGTCTCTAATTCTATCCCTTTTTTACTATTTATATGAACGTCATTATTTAAATAAACATTCATATTTTCTTTATCCAAGTGCGCTTTATCTGCCTTTATATCTATAGTATCATCTTCTCTAAAATACTTTGCCTTCATCTGGTCTATCTTTACATATCTTTCAGAGACAAGAGCTTTTTCCCCTTTTACCTCCCATTCTTTTTCTCCATTATTTTTATAATTGGAAAGGTAAAAATCCTCAATTTTTTGCTGAGGATAAACAGAAAAACAAACAGAAAAACAAATTAATATACCAAAGTATCGAACTATGTCAATATACTTTCTCACTTTAATCTTTACATTTAAATAAAAAGACTACTTATGATTTTGAGATAAATAAATTGCCTAAAGATTCTCTCCATATGCCTTTTGATTTTAAAATGAGCTCTACAACTTCTCTTACTGCTCCTTTACCTCCTTTGTGTTGAGTAACATACTGAGCTACTCTTTTAACTTCCTTACAAGCATCCCCTACTGCTACAGGCAAACCTATCTTTCTCATTATACCTATATCAATCAAATCATCTCCTACAAAACATATCTCACTGGTAGCAACCCTGTATCTTTTTCTTATTTCTCCAAGAAGCTTTTCCTTAGGCAGAACTCCCCCGTATACATCTGCCCCCATATCTTTTGCCCGCCTTCTTACTACAGCTGAATCCCTGGCAGTAAGAAGAACTACTTTTATCCCTGCTTTTACCAAAAGAAATATACCTAATCCATCTTTTACATTGAAAACTTTAAGCTCCCTCCCTAAACTATCGTAAATTATCTCTCCTTTTGTTAATACACCATCTACATCTAAAATAAGTAACTTCACTTTTCTAAATAAATATTCTGCCTTTTTCACTCTTATTTCTTAACTTCTATTAAATAATTCCTGCAGCAATTAAATCCTGCACATCAAGCATACCTACAACCCGAAGGGTCCTATCTACTACAGGAACTTCGTCAATTTTTCTTCTTTCTAAAACCTTAAGAGCATAAGAAGCTAAATCATCTTCATAAACTTTAGTAGGATTTTTTGTCATCACCTCTTTTATTTTTTTCTCAAGAATATAAGGGTCTTTTTCTAAGTTTCTTCTTAGGTCTCCATCAGTAAATATTCCTACTAACCTTTTTTTTCTATCCACTACCGAAGCTGCTCCTGCATGTGAAGAGGTGATTTTAACTAAAACTTCTTTTACCAAAGTGTTCTCATTAACTATCGGGTTAAATTTTCCCCTTCGCATAATATCTTCCACCTTAAGCAATAATTTCCTTCCCAAAGAACCACGGGGATGAAAAAAAGCAAAATCTTTTTCTCGAAATCCTTTTATTTTCTGCAAACATACTGCTACAGCATCACACATCGCCAACATTGCTGTAGTAGATGTAGTAGGAGCTAAACCTAAAGAGCATGCCTCCTTTTCCACCTTAACATCAATAATGCTATCAGCGTATTTTGCAAGCTTAGAGTGTTTGTTCCCGGTAAAAGCGATTATCATAGCGCCAATTTTTTTTATAAAAGGAATGAGATTTTTTATCTCTTCTGTCTCTCCACTATAAGAAAATATACATACAACATCATCTTCTTTAATTCTGCCTAAATCACCATGTACTGCTTCTGCTGCATGCAACCAGAAAGAACTAGAACCTGTGGAAGATAAAGTTGCTGAAAATTTTTGACCTATAATACCTGCCTTACCCATACCTGTAACAACAACTCTTCCTTTACAAAAAGCAAGGAGTTTAATCGCTTTTAGAAAATTATAATTAATATTATTCCTTAAATTTTTTACTGCCTTTGCCTCAATAGTTAATACATCCTTAGCCCACTTTTCTATTTTTTTTCTATTAATCTTCATTTCTTACTTCCCTTATTTTAATAATCTTCTCTATTAATTTTCCTATATCTTTTAAAGGAAAAGAAGTTGCTCTATCGGAAAGAGCTTTTTGGGGATTAGGATGGACCTCCAAAAATATGCCATCAACCCCACATCCAACACCTGCTAAACTTAGAGGATAAATAAATTCCCTATCCCCTCCAGATACTCCTTTCTCCAAAGAAGGTTTTTGCAAAGAATGGGTAACATCAAAAATAACAGGATAACCAAATTTCTTCATAATCAAAAAAGAACGAAAATCAACAATGAGATTATTATAACCGAAGCAACTGCCTCTCTCCGTAATAAAAATTTTTTTATTTCCCGTTGATGTTATCTTTTCAATTACATACTTTATATCATAGGGAGACATAAATTGCGCCTTCTTAACATTTATAAACTTAAAAGTCTTCGCAGCCTTTATTATCAAATCGGTCTGTCGAGACAAAAATGCTGGTATCTGAATAACATCAAGCACTTTCTCGGCCTCTTTAATATCATTTTGGCAATGAACATCACTCAAAATTTTAAGGCCTAATTTTTCTTTAACATATGCAAGTATCTTTAAACCTTTCTTTAATCCCGGACCACGAAATGACTTAAGAGAAGTCCTGTTTGCTTTATAAAAACTTGCTTTAAAGATAAAGTTTATAGAATAGGAGGAAATTATTTCCTTTAAATACTTTGCTATTTCAAAAACCTTTCTTTTGCCTTCTATTACACAAGGGCCAGCAATAAAAATAAAATTATTTTTATTTTTTTTCATAGGACCTATTTAAAGAGGCGTTTATAAACTCCCTGAACAGAGGATGCGCCTTATCTGGTTTTGACTTAAACTCAGGATGAAACTGACAGGCTACAAACCACGGATGATTTTTCAACTCCATTATCTCTACAAGATTTTTCTTCTCATAAATCCCAGAAAATACTGCTCCTGCGTTTTCAAAAAGACGTCTAAATTTGTTATTAAACTCATAACGATGTCGATGGCGTTCGTGGACTAAATTTTTTCCATAAGCATAATATGCTTTTGTGTTATCTTTTATTTTACAAGGATAAACTCCCAGACGCATAGTTGCACCTAAATTTTTCCTTGCTCGCTGAGAAGGTAAAAGAAAAATTACCGCATGCTTCACTTTGCGATTAAATTCTGTTGAATGAACATCGCGTAACCCCAAAACATTCCTGCAAAATTCAATAGCAGCAAGCTGCATCCCTAAGCAAATTCCTAAAAAAGGGACATTATGTTCGCGGGCAAATTGTATAGCAGAAATTTTTCCTTCAATGCCTCTCTCACCAAACCCGCCTGGAACGAGAATACCACCCACATCCTCCAGAAGCTCACCAGGCCTTTTTACTTCAATCTCTTCAGAATCTACTTTCTTTATTACCACACGGGCATTATTGCTAAATCCCGCATGGCGTAGTGCCTCATAAATAGACTTGTAAGCATCTTGCAACTGGATATATTTACCCACCACAGCGATGCTTACTTCTCTTTTAGGATACAAAGCTGGTTCCACTACCTTGCTGTACCACTCTTTAAGGTCTTTCTCTTTACATTTTAAATTGAGCTTAGAAACAATAATATCATCCAAACCTTCCTTGCTAAAAATAAGAGGTATCTCATAGACTTCTTTTACATCCAAAGCTTGAATCACTGCCTGGGGGTCTACATTGCAAAATAATGCAATTTTTTCTTTTATCTTTTTATTTAAAGGTTGTTCTGTGCGACAAAGAATAATGTCAGGCTGAATCCCTATCTCTCTAAGTTTCCCTACACTATGCTGAGTGGGTTTTGTCTTAAGCTCTGAAGCTGCCTTTATAAAAGGAATCAAGCTCATATGGATATTTACAGCATTATATCTTCCTAATTCAATTCTCATCTGTCTTATCGCCTCTAAGAAGGGTAAACTCTCAATATCTCCCACTGTGCCACCAATTTCTACAATGACAATATCGAATTTCTTATACGCAGAGGCTTTTTTAATAAATGCCTTAATCTCATCTGTTATATGAGGAATAACCTGAACCGTACTTCCCAAATAATCACCTTTTCTTTCTTTAGTGATAACAGAATGATAGATTTTGCCTGTAGTTATATTGTTGTTACTATTTACCACAATCGAAGTAAACCGTTCATAATGTCCTAAATCTAAATCTGTCTCTGCTCCATCATCAGTAACATAAACCTCTCCATGCTGAAAAGGATTCATCGTACCTGCATCAACATTAATATAGGGATCACATTTTATAATATTAACCTTAAGACCACGGGACTCTAAAAGTCTTCCTATACAGGCAGAGGCAATTCCTTTTCCTAAACTAGATACCACCCCTCCTGTTATAAAAATATATTTCTTAGGCATATCCTTTTTGAGATAAAATTCTCTCTACTTTCCTCAAATCCTCCTCTGTATCCACACCCCAAGAATCAAAATTAGTCTCGATAACCTTAATCTTAATTCCTGCCTCAAGAGCTCTTAACTGTTCTAAGCGCTCAGCCTCTTCAAGAAAAGAATAAGGAAGATTTTTAAAAGTATATAGGAAGTCTTTCGTATACGCATATATTCCTAAGTGCTTATAATAAATTGATTCTTTATCTTTATCCCTATAGAAAGGTATGGGCAAACGGGAAAAATAAAGAGCAAAATTGTCTTTATCCGTAACTACTTTTACAATATTAACATCATTTATTTCCTCAATATCATCTATCTTTTTTTTAACTGTAGCCATAACTAAATCATAATCATCACTCATACAGGAAACAAGACTGTCAATAATAGAAGGATGAATCAAAGGTTCGTCAGCCTGAATATTAACAATTACCCTTGCATCTATATCTCCTACTACCTCTGCTATTCTATCACTTCCTGAACGATGACCGGAGGAAGTCAAGACAACCTCTCCTCCAAAATCTTTTACTATTCTTTCTATCTGAACACTGTCACACGCTACAATTAGCTTATCGAGCAAATGTGCTTTTTTAGCACTTTCCCACGTCCATTGAATAAGAGGCTTACCTAATATTTTCCTTAAGAGTTTATGAGATAATCTCTGTGATTCTAAACGTGCGGGTATAACCCCTATTGTCTCCATCTCAGTGGATAACTAATTTATTAAAACTATTATCTATTACTTCTCGCAGTTCCTGAGGATGTGTAGTAGAAGCACCGAGTTTACCTACTACAATTCCTGCAGCAAAATTAGCCAAAATAGCAGCGTCTAAAAAGGAAGCGCCTGCTGTTAAACTCAAGGTAAAAACAGCTATTACTGTGTCTCCTGCTCCTGTAACATCAAACACCTCCAGTGCAGTGGTAGGAATCTTATAATCTTTGCTCTCGCAAAATAATCTCATTCCTTCCTCTCCCAAAGTAATAAGTAATGCTTTGGGCTTTATTTTCTCTATAATTGCATTACCTAAAATCTCAATATCAGAAGATTTTTTCACCTTAAATCCAGCAGTATATTCTGCTTCTTTTAGGTTAGGCGTGAGAGCAGTCACTCCTTCATAATAATCCAGATGCTCTTCTTTTGGGTCAACAGTTATTATCTTACTCTTTTTCTTACATAAACTCACCAACCCCTCTACCAGATAAGAATTAATCATCCCTTTACCATAATCTTCTAAAATAATAGCGTCAAATTTATCAATTGCTTTTTTAACCTTTCTCAATATTTTATTACACGTATCCAAAGACATCTCCTCATGCGACTCCCAATCCACTCTTACTACTTGTTGGTGTCTAGCAAGAACACGCGTTTTTAGAGTAGTAGGCCTTTTTTTATCTTTGATAATAAAACTAGTATCTATCTTTTTCTTTTCTACTAAAGAAAGAAGAACTTTCCCAAAGTAATCCTCACCTACAATACCACATAAACTAACCTTTGCTTCTAAATCAATAATATTAAGCCCCACATTAGCTGTCCCTCCTCCTACATATTTCTCTCTCCTCGCCCATACTACAGGAACAGGCGCTTCAGGAGAAATTCTCTCTACTTCTCCAAAGATATAATGGTCTAAAATAAGGTCTCCTACTACAAGAATTTTTTTACCCTTGAATCGGGAGATAATTTTTTTTAATTTCCGTGGTGCTATATTCATCTATCTTCTGGACTTACAAATTCCTAAAATAAATATATCTTTTGTTGTAAAAATTGATATTTCTAACTGCGTAATTTTATCATACATTACTCACCTTCGCAATATAAATTAAATTAATTTATTAAAATAATAAAGAAAGAAGGTTAGAGAAAAGGAAGATAATCTTTACCACTCGACAAAGGGTTCAAAGACGATTTTATATGAATATCTGGGTGAGTCTTTAAACTAATCAGCTCTCCTTTCTTAGAAGGGGGGAAAACGATCTCTACCTCAGGAGAAAAAATATCATCCTCATTTTGTTTTCTCACTATTCCTACCCATCCTTTATCCAGTTCTACAATTGTACTTATAGGATATACCCCCAAAAACCCAAAAAATTTCTCAAATAGCCAAGGGTCAAATAATCCCCCTTTTTCTTTAAGCATAATTTCATATATCATCTCAGGAGGGTAGTATCTTTTATAACTTCTTCTTGAACGGAGCGCATCGTAACAATCACATAGAGAAACCATTAAAGAAATAAAATGAGGCCTTTTAGAATAATGAACCTTAGGATACCCTTTTAGGTCATAACGTAAATGGTGCTCAAAAGCAACAACAGGCGGAAGCATTCCTAAGGAGTCTACATAACGAAGAAGAATCTCCGCCCCTAAAATAGTGTGGCTCTTAATATATCTCATTTCTTCCTCAGTCAAAATACCCGGCTTACTAATTACTCTTTGTGATATAGCAATTTTACCCATATCATGGAAAAGACCTGCTATTCCTATTTCTAATACATTCTCCTTATTCAGTGATAATTTAGAAGCAAAAACCATTGCCAATACACTTACATTCAAAGAGTGAACAAATGTAGATAAATCGTGCCTTTTGATTGAAACAAGCATAAGTAAATCCCAACGCCCCCCTAAAACCATATCCAAAATACTTTTTATTACTCTACGTGCATCATAAAAATCAATAGATTCCCCCCTTAATATTCCTTTAAATGATTCAGAAATAGTCTCTAATGTATTTTCATAAATACTTGGTTCTACAACATTAAATTTTCCATCTTTCTTCTTCTCTTTGCTTATTCCAATTTTCTTCTTCTCTTTGCTTATTCCAATTCTTCCTATCTCAATATGTTCTAATGCCAGATGAGAAAAATAATTTGAAAAATCTTCTGCACTCTCCACTTTTTCTACAAGTGCTCCTATATATTTTCTCAACTCCTCTTTACTCACTCCTCTTTTAAATATCATTTTTTCAATACCTTTATCCTCCAAATTTTTTGTAAGGACACCTAACTTTTTGCTTAACTCAAAGAATACCTCCTTGTCATAAACTAATTCTCCCCCTACAAAACCAATGGTTATATCTTTTGAGCTTTCCAAAATCTCCCTTAATATTTTATATATATTATCTATCGCTTCTTCTGATTTCGGATGGGTTTGAGAATAAAGCATTATAATTTGAAGTGCAGATGCTAATTCTTTTAAAAAAAGTTCTATCTTACTCATTTTTCCCTAAAAGTCTCTAATGTTTCCTCAATTGCTTTCCTTAAGGCTTTTCTCCCAAAGAGATAAAATCTTTTTCCTAATCTCTCCAATGGCTCTTTTGCTTCTCTAATATTATTATTTCCAATTAACCTAACATTATCTATCAAAATATTATTTCTTATGCCTAAAGGATTAAAAATATTAAGAAGCAAACCTACTGCTTTTTTCTTCAAATGAGGGGCCTTCATAACAATAATATTTAAAATCTCACGTTTAAGAAACATACTTTTGTTTTTCAATACTCTCAAGATAAAATCTTCATCTATAAAAGACATATTTTGTATTACCCTTATAATTTCTATTTTGATAAAAGGGTTATTAATATTAAATATATACTTCATAACTTCCCATGATTCTTTTGTGTCTATATATTTTAATATATTTATTGCTTGCTCTGCCCTTTTAACAGTATAAACATTTTCTCTTATTGTTTTAAATAATAAACTCAATTTGTCAGGGAAAAACTGCAAAAAAAGTGCTACTAATCTCCCCACTGAAAGGGTATCTTCCATAATTCTCTCTATATATATATTCGGACCAAGCGTACTGACAGATATTAACTTAGAGAGGGTATAGAAATCTTCATTGCTCATCCTGCTAATATTATTAAGAACAAAATCCTCTAGGGAAGATATAATCTGTTTTTTTGTCTTTTTACAGATGTCTACTACTTTATCCCTTAAAGAGCTCCTAATCTTTTTATCTAAAATATCAAGGAGATTTCTAATAAATACAAAATCTTCTAATTCAATGATTTTCTCCCAATTCTTCATAATATTAAAAATTATAAGCTCAATCCGCATATCTTTTTCCTCCAGATAAAGGAGATTTAAAAGCAGATAAATATAGTTATTAAATATCTCCTTCTGATTAAATCTAAAAGAATCCGTTGTTCCCATCTCTCTAATAAGAGAACTTAAAGTAATCATATACACAGGAGAAACAAATTTATTCTTAAAAGAGGTAATCAATTCTCTAAGTTTTTCTCTTGTTTCTATGCTATTTAAAATATCTCTGTTAGCGACAAATTTCTCCTTAAGATAACCAGCTACTTTTTTCTGCTTATCACCATCAAGAAACTGAGAAAATACCTCTAAGGGGAAAGAATCAAATTTCTTATTTTCAAAATTATACTTCCATAGCGTCTCTGTCAATGTAAAAGGGTCCATCTTCTCTAAAAGATTTTTTATATCTTTCGCTATTTCCTCTTTCTTAAACAAATCTCTATTGTCCAGGCTAAATTTAACAAAAGATTCACTACATTGCTTAAATTTATCTATATCTGTTTCTCCCAGATTTTGAAGGACTTTTGTTATTTCTAAAGCTAAAGAGGTATCTCCTGTTAAATCTTCTGGAGAAAAATTTGATAAAACTTCCTCAAAATGATCAGTCAACTTTTTCATCTCCTCCGCAGGTGCTCTTTTTTTATAAGCTCTTTCTATAATAAATTTCCAAATATCTTTTCTTTCCTCTCCTTCTGCTGAACCCAATAACTCTGAATAATCTAACTCCTCAACTTCAATACAAGAGACATTCTCCTTCATAAGCCAGCTTTTAATCCCCTCCTCTTTAATAATATCCTTAAACGGTTTACTTACAATATCTATAAAAGTAGCTAATCCTCCAATCGTTACCCCTCTAAAAAACAGTATCTTTTTTACCTTCCTATAATGAAAGTGTTGGGCTAAACTTTTATATAACAATTCTCCCTTAAAATAGTCTTTCTCAACAAGAAGAGAATCAGAAGTTATACCAATCCAAAAAGGATCTACAGTATAAGTAATTTCCTCTAATAATTGGTAAGTATCAGAAAGAGATTTTTTAAGAACAGGGTGGTTTTTAAAATATACGCTAGCATTAGTAAGAGAAATTTTGAGTTGCTTAAAAAACCTCTCAATTAGTTCTCTTTCTATCATCAGAAATACTCTCTAAAAACATTAACTACCCTACACCATAAAGAGTCTTGAATATCTTTCTCAAATAACATCTTTTTCCCATAATATACACAGCCAAACGCCGCAGGACACCTTTCTCTAAAATAAGAGTTACTATGGATATTCAAATTAAAATTACCCTTCATAAAAGTGTAAAAACCATCTCTCTCTGTTAACTCTCCTACAAAAGATACCGTATAATCTTTTTGCTGACGTATCTTATTAATATCATGTATAACTTCTTCCATGTTATTCTTAATAACTTCCTTAACAATACTATTAATAATAGTAGCTTCTATAGTAAAATACCTATCTCCATTTTTAATGCTTATCTCCTTATCGTGGGGGAGACTGTCAAAAGAACTATAATTTATTACTAAATTTTTCGCTAAATATTCAGGCAGACGAAACCTTTTTGCTATCTCTTCTATAATATTATCCTCTCCAAATTCATAAACTCTCTCAAATAATAACCTTCTTCCTAAAAAACACCACAAAAAAGTAGCTTTCTCTTTTATCTTTATAATAAAAGAGTGGACTTTGCTCGGTATACGATAAAGAGCGCTATACTCAGCGATACTTTCGTGAATAAAGGTAGAAAACTTCCGGTTAACATTACTGAAGCATTCTCTAAAAGTATCATATAAATCGTAAGGTATAGTTATAAGCATAGATTTTAAAAAAACTTTCTTTGCCCATTCTCCTATAGGTGAATTATAAAAAATTTTCTCTCCAATTCTATATTCCATAATAATATGATGAAGACAATAATCTCCTAAGTCTAAAGCAATATTTTCCATTTGTTTTTTTATAGAGACAATGTCTTGAAGAGTTAATTTCTTATAGAAACTTAGGGGCACAACATCCTCTAATATCTTTATTTTTGCATAAGAAGAAGGTAATTTAAAAAATATATCTCCCATTTTAAAAGAATGCTTTTTTTCCTGGCTTCTAATATACCCGTCAATTTCGTCAATATTAGCAATAATAAAATCTCTTAAATCTTTTCCTGAATAAGATATTTTCTGCCTTCCTTCAACATACGGAATTATTATCTTTTTTTTACTTAAAACAAAAGAAAAAAATAAGTTATCTTTCTCTAAACTTAAACCTCCGTAAACTTTCATCTTTCGTTCTTACCATTTATTGCCAACATATATATCGCCGTCCGTAGAGGCATGTCTTAAGTCTATATACCGCAAAGAATCGATTTTATTACTGAATTTTTTCTCAAGAAGCCTCTCCAGAAGAAAAAGTTTTTTAGAAAAATTTCCCTCTCCCACAATTATATTAACATCTTTTATAAAAAATGAGATAGTATAAAGGGAAGTAGCACTAATAGTATTTATATTAAATCTATGGATTAAAGAACTCTTTTTCAACTCCTTAATCAATTGGTAAACAGAAACAAGTCTTCTATCATTAATTGCTTTACCTATTTCTAAAGGAAAATTATAATCTCCTAGCTCAATAATAAAAATGTTAGGGTAGGGAGTGGGGCATCTTTTTTTTAATAATACTCTCTCTTCATCTAAAATATAAAAACCATCCTTTTTTAATTGAACAAAAGGTTCTCTCTTTTCTGCTTTGATTCTTAAAGTAGAGGGAAATACTTTTACTATAGAAACATCTTTAATATTAGGATATTTTTTTATTATTTTACTGCGGAGAGCTTCTACCTTGATAGAAAATATCAATTTTCCTTTTATTTGATCCTCTATATTTTTTCCAATCTCTATATTAGAAGTAATGGTATTAATGTTAAATGTAGGTAAAGAAGCTATTTGAAAAGAAAGAAAAAATATCCCTCCTAATGTTACAAAAATAAGAAATATCTTAACTATATTACTCAAAGGGATAAATTTTCTTCTCTCTTTAAACTTTTTGCTTCGCTTTTTTCTCATTCTTTAAAGCAGATATTAACATTCTCATTATAAGATTATCAAAATCTATTCCGCACACTTTAGCAGAAAGAGGAAGCAGACTATGAGACGTAAGGCCAGGAATAGAATTAACCTCCAAAACAAAAGGATTATTATAATTATCCAACCTAATATCTACTCTTGAAAAGTGCCTACACCCTAAACAACGATGTGCTCTTTCCGCCATTTCCATAACTTTTTTATATGTATCTTTATTTAAAGGAGCAGGTGCTTTAAATTCTGCCAAGGCATCACTATACTTAGTAGTAAAATCAAAATAACCTTCTTTAGGAACAATCTCAATAACACTTAAAGGCTTATCATCAAGTATCCCTACAGTAATTTCTCTACCTCGAATATACTCCTCTATAATTAACCTATCACTTATCTCAAATGCTTTATTAATACTCTTATCCCATGCCTTAATATCATCAACAATAAATACTCCAATACTTGAACCAGAATAATAAGGCTTTATAACTTTAGGAAAAGATAAAGGAGAAGCTACCTTATCTTTGTGGATAATATAGAAATCAGGTGTCAAAACATTATTCTCTAAAAATAACCTCTTAGAAGCAATTTTATCCATTGCCAAATAGCTTGCTTCTGGTCCAGAGCCTGTATAAGGAATATCAATGCCTTCCAGTATTTTTTGAATCTGGCCATCTTCTCCAAACTCACCATGAAGAGCAATAAAAGCAATTTCAATATTGTTCGCTAAAAGAATTTCTTCTATCGTATGTTCATCAGAAGTATTTATCTCTATCTCTTCTGCATCTAATCCCTTTCTTTTAAGGGCTAAAAAAACTTCTCTTCCCGAGATTAAGGAAATTTTTCTTTCTTCAGAGATTCCTCCTTTAAGTACACCAATTTTATAATTCTTAAGCTCCTCTAAATCTCTCTCTATCTTTTTAGTTAACATCCCCATCTTACCACTTCTTCTTCTAAATATATTCCAAATCTATCGTAAACCCTTTCTTTTATTACACTAATAAGATAAATTACATCCTTGGTTTTTGCTTTCCCCCTATTAATAATGAAATTAGCATGTTTTAAAGAAATCTGAGCATCTCCTACTCTAAATCCTTTAAGAAAACACCTTTCAATAAGCAACCCCACGCTTACATAAGGAGGATTTTTGAAAATACACCCTGCAGAAGGAAACATAAAATCCTGATACGCCAATCTTTGCCTTAGATATAACCCTATAGAATCTTTTATACCTGCAGCTTCCTGCAATTTTATTTTTACTTTAATTATTATATATTCTTTTAAAGAAGAATAATGATAACCAAATTTTATCTCATCTTTCCCTATATGCTTTATCTCACCTTCTTTGGTAAAAACCACAACCTCCTCAACAAGAGAAGAAAACTCCTTCCCAAAAGCAGAAGCATTCATTACTGTCATCCCCCCAATAGTTGCAGGGATACCCACTAATTCCTCTAATCCCTTAAGACTTTTCCCTATAGCATAAGAGATTAATTTAGATAAAGGAGTCATTGCTCCTACTATTAAAGTCGTATTATCCTGCCTTTCTATAAAACTGAACTCCTCTCCTAAAGTAACAATTGGTTTATCGATACTACTATCACTGATAAGAAGATTTGAGCCTCCGCCTAAAAAATAAAAATCTTTCTCTTTTTTAATAATTCTCTGCAGTTCGTCTATGCTATGGGCTATAAAAAAATAAGACGCTCTTCCTCCTATCTTAAAAGTATTTAGATTCTTCAATAAAAAATCTCTCCTTACATCTATTTTCTTATTAGATTTTAGTCTAATACCCATAAACAGTATCGGTCTTTAAAGAAATTTCTTTCAAAATAGTATCCATTATTATATTTATATCTCCTGCTCCTAAACCCATTACTAAATCACCTTCTTTTAATAATAGAGGGACCTCAAAAGGCAATTTCTCTTTGGGAATATAAACAACATTAGAAAAATATTTTTTAATCTCCTTTGCAAGAAAATGTCCATTGATTCCTTCCTGGGAAGTTTCTCCTGCAGAATATATATCCGTTACCACAAGATAATCACAGGAGTAGAAACATTTTGCAAATTCTCTATAAAGCAACTTTACCCTACTGTAACGATGTGGTTGAATAATAACAACTAATCTTTTAGGTAAAAGTTGCCGTGCTGCTTTTAATGTTGCCGATATCTCTGTGGGATGATGGGCATAATCATCTACAAAGATTATCCCTCCTATATTAGCTTTAAATTGAAAACGGCGAGATGTTCCTTTGAACTCTCTCAATAAGGGGATAATATTAAAGATATCCTCACCTAAATAACTACATAAGGATATAACTGCTAAGGCATTTAAAACATTATGTTCTCCTAAAAGAGACAATTCTATCCCTTTCACTTTTTTTTCTTTCAAGATAAGATCAAAAACTGTATATTTACTATAAAAACGGACATTCTCTGCTCTAATAGTATTGCTTTTGAGAAACCCATAGGAACACGAAGAAACTTTTTCTAATAACTGTCTTACATTTTTATCATCACCACATCCAATGGTTAAAGACCTTGTATTTAACATAAGCTTATAGAAACTATTATATAAGTTTTCAAAACTCTTATAAAAGTCTAAATGCTCATAATCTATATTGGTCACAACAAAAATCCAAGGATTATAATACAAAAAACTACCATCGCTCTCATCTGCTTCAATCACAAACAAATCTTTACCACTCCAAGCGTATCTGCCAAAATCCAAAGAGATTCCTCCAATAAATACATTAGGGGCATATCCCAACTTAGTTAAAACAAATGCTATTAAAGCACTGGTAGTAGTCTTACCATGACTTCCACTTATCACAATATTTTTAGCATTCAAAGAAATCCATGATAACAACTCTGCTCTTTTTATAACCTCAATACCTTTCCTCTTGGCTTCTAAGATCTCAATATTATCCTCTTTAACTGCAGAAGAATAACAGAGAAGTTGGGCGCCATAAATATTTTCTCTTCTATGACCTACATAAACCTTAAAATCCTCTTTTCTTAATGCCATTATATTTTTGCTTTCCTTTATATCGGAACCGCTCACAATAAACCCTCTATCTCTTAACAAAAATGCCAAACCCATCATTCCTACTCCTCCTATCCCCACCAGATGTATCCTCTTTATCTTAAAAAGGTAATCCTTCATAATATTACTCTTCAAAACTGCGAGAGAACTCTCTACAATCTACTATTATATCTATCTTCTTAAGATTGTCCTTAATCCTTAAGCGCTCTTCACTATCTGAAAGAAGTTTCTCTAGGCACTCTTTAAATGCCTTAAAAGAAAAATTTCTCTGGTCTACCATATAACAGGCATCCCTTTTCTTTAAGTAAGAAACATTAACATATTGATGATTTTCTGCACCAGGATAAGGCACAAAAATCGCAGGAATCTTATAAGAAACTACCTCACCAATACTTAATGCTCCTCCTCTACAAATCACAATATCTGCTGCGGAATAAAGAAATTCTATATTCTCACAAAAATCATAAACTATAGCTTTTTTCTTTATTTTATCATAAAATCCTAAAAAATAAGAGTATTGTTTAAATCCCGTAATATGAATAATTGAACAATCCTCTTCTAAAATCTCTATCATTTGCCTAAAAACAGTATTGATAAATTCTGAACCTTGACTTCCCCCAAAACACATAATTACAGGAATGTTATAATCCAATCCTAAAATTTTTCTTGCATATTTTTTATCATATCTCATAAGTTCATCTCTTATAGGGACTTTTACCCATTTATCTTTATTAGAAAACTTAAAAGGAGGCATCCCTCGGTATACTCTTTTAACGAATAGAGCAAGGACTCTGTTTGTTTTACCCAAAATAACATTGGGTTCATAAATAGCAACATCTATAAAAAATAAACGGGAAAGTAAAATCAAGAAAAAAGTATCCCTACCTCCAAAACCAATTACTCTGTGAGGACGGAGCTTAAATATTAAATAAACCGACTCCCAAAACCTAAAGATACTTTCGATAAGGATATTTCTAAATTTCAAAGTAAAACCGTAAACACTAAAACCATCTTTTCTCAATAAAAATTTAAAATAATAGGAAGGAACAAAAAAGAAAACTCTTTCTTTGCCAAAATAATTAGCTAGACACCTTGCAGGGAAAAAATGTCCTCCACTTCTATCGCATGCGAGGATAATCCTCATAACTCTTACTCACATTAAAGAATATCCCTAAAAGTATATAGTGGATAAGTAAATTACTGCCTCCATAGCTTATAAAAGGAAGGGACATACCTTTAGTAGGAAAAAGCCCACAACTTACCCCTACATTAATTATAACCTCAAGGCCAAGCATGATACTTACTCCCATACAGAAATAACAAAAGAATACATTACCAATTCTCCAGGAAACTCGTAATAGCGTTATAATTATAGAAAAATATAATAATAGAACTCCTAAACACCCTACTATCCCACACTCCTCTGCAATAATAGAAAAAATAAAATCAGTATGTGCCGCAGGAAGAAAAAACAATTTTTGCTTACCTTCTCCCAAGCCTACCCCCCAAATTCCTCCCTCTGCAAAAGCAATTTGAGACTGAAGTATCTGAAATCCGCTCCCCTTAGGGTCCCTCCATGGATTTAGGAATACCAAAAGTCGTTTAGACCGATAAGGGTCTGCTTTTATCAGAACTAAAGAGGCAACAACTCCTAAGAGAACAAGGAAAAAAATATGCTTAGTTTTAACCTTTATCAGAAAAAACATAAAAAGGATCCATATCAACCAGAAAATAATCATTCCAAAATCGGGCTCAAGAATAACCAGAAGAAAGACTAAACATGCTACACAAATAAAAGGAAAAACACCTTCTTTAAAATGTTGCATGTGGTTACCCTTCCTAAAAAAATAACCTGACGTATATAAAAGAAAAGAAAGTTTTAATAGCTCAGAAGGTTGAAAATTAAAATTACCTATTTCTAACCATCTTCGTGCTCCTCCTATTTTCCTGCCTACAATAAGGACTAAAAAAAGAAGCAATAGATTAAAGAGGAATATTTTTCTGTTATGCTCTCTTAAAATATCAACATTCACAAATAATATTGCAAAAAATGCCACTAAAGAAATACACAAAAATAAAAACTGTCTCTTAAGAAAATATTCAGAATCTTGATATAATCTCCACGCATATATTCCTGAAGAACTATATACCATAAGCAAGCCGAATAAACTCAAGCTAAGAACTGCTAAAAATATAAACTGTCTTTTTTTCCGTAGTTCTTCCTTGGGTATATCGATGATTTTTGTCATTTCAAAAAAAAGATAAGAAAGAGCTTTCTAGAGAGCATTCACTATCTCAATAAATCTTCTACCTCTTTCTATATAATTTGAAAACATATCAAAACTAGAGCACATAGGAGAGAATAAAACAGTATCCTTACTTCCTGCTGAAGCATACGCATCCCTGACAGCCTCTCTTAAGGAATTGAAAAGATAAACCCTTCTATCGTAAGAAAGACTCTCTCTAATTTTATCTGCAGATTCTCCAATAAGGTTTATCTTCTTCACTCTTCTAAGATAGGGCTTAACAACTGTATAATCTAAGCCCTTATCTTTACCTCCAGCAATAAGAATTATATCTGAATTAATGTTTTTAAGTGCCCATATTGTAGAAGTAGGATTTGTTGCTTTAGAATCATTAATGAAAGTGATACCTCTTACTTTGCGGACTATCTGGAAACGATGGGGTAATCCTTTAAAATCAGCGAAAAATTTTATACAATCTGTTTTATCTATTCCCAATATACTTAACACTCGATATACTGCAGAGAAATTAGGATTAGAAAGCTCTGAAGAAAAATAAACAATGCGGGAGTTTATATTTTTGGTGATAGTCTTAAGATTAAATATTTCTTTATTTAAAACTGCCCACTCATTTCCTGTGTGATTACGAAAAATATTCAGTTTCGCTCTGATATAACTATCAAAATCCTGATAGCGGTCTAAATGATCTGGCTTTAAATTAAGAAGACAGGCAATAAAAGGCTTAAACTCTATAATACTTTCCAGCTGAAAAGAACTAACCTCCAGAATCACAATATCCGATGGTTTTAGCACTAAAGCATAACAAGAAAAGGGAATTCCTATATTACCTGCCAGATAAACATTTTTCCCTTTTCTCTTAAGGATCCGATAGGTTAGAAATGAGGTAGTAGTCTTGCCATTTGTCCCTGTAATAGCAACAATTTTAGCAGAAGTAAGCCAACTTACCAACTCAATTTCTCCCACAACAGGAATACCTTCTTTGTCAGCTATCTCAATTATAGGTGTATTTTGAATATCCACGCCAGGGCTTACTACCACCAAATCTGAACCTTCAATAAAACTTTTAGTATGTTGGGAGAACTCAAAATTAACTTTTGCTTGAGAAAAACGTTTAATAAGAAAAGGAGAAAAATTCTCTTTATCCTTCTTATCAGTAACCTTTACTCTCTTACCAAGTTTAACAAGGAGATCTACAAGATATACGCCTGTACGACCAAAACCCACCACGCATATAGTGTGGAAATTATTAATATTCATTTTCGTTAGACTTAAATATAATTATCTTATCTTTAAACTCATAAGAGCAAATACAGCAAAAATGATACCAACTATCCATAATCTTATTACAATTTTTGATTCCGACCATCCCAAAAGCTGGAGATGATGATGTAAGGGTGCAGCCTTAAATATCTTCTTTTTACATATCTTCACTGCCAAAATCTGAAGAAGAACACTTAAAGCCTCAATAACAAATATTCCTCCTGCAATAATCAAAAGAAACTCCTCTTTTATAAATAAAGAGACTGCTCCGATGCTCCCCCCTAAAGACAATGCTCCTACATCTCCCATAAAAATCTGGGCAGGATAAGAATTGAACCAGAGAAAGCCTAAACCTGCACCTCCAATAGATGCACAGAAAATACTCAGTTCACCTGCATCTTTTATATAAGGAAGAAAAAGGTAACGAGAAAAATCTATATGTCCTGCGATATAACTTAATACTACAAAAACAAAAGAATTTATTACTACTGTTCCTACCGCCAATCCATCCAAACCATCAGTAAAATTAACAGCGTTAGACGAAGAGACCAATACCAATACTACCCAAAAAATATAAAAATAACAAAACTGACCTAAATCTAAGATTATTTTTTTAAAAAAAGGTATATTTAATGTAAGAGGGAAATTATTAGTAAAAATAAGCATAACTCCTAAAATTATCCCGATAATAATTTGAAAAAATAACTTCTCTTTTCTTCTTAATCCTTTTCCTCTCTTTATCTTTAAGAAATCATCTCTTAATCCTACTAATCCTAACGAGAGGATAACAAATACTGAATACCAAATAAAAACACTATTCCATCGCCCCCATAAAAGAGAAGAAAGAACTACCGCATATATAATAAGAATACCTCCCATAGTAGGAGTTCCTTCTTTATCCTCATGAAGTGCTTCGAGATGTAAATGACCATACATATCTACTCTCTCCTCCATTTTTAAGCTTTTCAATCTCTTTACTGCTTTTTTGAAAAAAAACATCACAATAACAAAAGACATTATAAAAGCACAAGCAGACCTAAAAGTTATATAGCGAAAGATATTAAAAATAAAAAAATATTTACTTAAAGGATAAAAAAGATGGTAAAACATAAATTTCCTCCTCTGTGTTTGTCAATTCATCAAGTATTCAACCACTATTTATCAAAAATCAATATATAATTTTAAGATACCATTCTCAATAGCCAAAAACAAGCTATTCCTGTGCTTATCCCTTGATTATGGAAGATGTAAATATATTTATGAGCTTATCCTTTCATTATGTTCCTTTCTTTTATCAACTCTTTTATTATGTATTTATCTTTAAACCGAATTTGTTTATTACCTATTATTTGGTAATCTTCGTGTCCTTTACCTGCAACAATCATTGCACAGTTCTTATAATGCTCTTTTAAACTGAAAGCTTTCTTAATTGCTTCCTTTCGGTCAACAATAATGAAGAAATTATCTTTTAAAAATCCTTTTTTAATCTGCTGGCAAATCATTAAAGGATCCTCATTGCGAGGATTATCTGAGGTAATGATAGTAAAAGTAGCTTTTAAACACGCGATTTTACCCATCTTTTCTCTCTTTTTAGTATCTCTATTTCCTCCGCATCCAAAAACTAATATTATATTTTTATACCCGGAATTTCTTAAAGCTATTAAAGCATTTCTTAAGGCATCAGGAGTATGCGCATAATCTACAAAAATATCACTACCTACCCTTTCCATCCGACCATCTAATTTGCGAAAAGAAGAGATAAGCTGACCAGCTTCTTTTATAGAAAACCCTAATTTATCTAATGAGACCAATGAAGCCAAGATATTTAGTATATTATAACGACCTATAAGAGCATTTTTAATCCTTTCCTTTTTTCCTCTAACCTTTACCATAAAATCTACACCTTTAGGAGATATTTTATAGTCTGTTATTCTATAATCTGCATACTTAGAAAAACCATAACTATATTTTTCCCTTTCTAATGTACAAAAAATTTTTTTTCCATATCTATCATCTATATTAATAATAGAAATTGCAGAAGGATTTTCGACAAATAATCTTTCTTTTGTAGAAAAATAATTGTGCATTGTTAAATGATAATCAAGATGGTCACAAGTAAGATTAGTAAATATACACTGCAAAAAATTTATTCCTTCTATTCTCTTCTGTTGTATACTATGAGAGGAAACTTCCATAATTACATACTCAATACCTTCTCTCTGAATATAATATAACAACTTTCTTAAACAAAGATAATCAGGAGTAGTATAAAAGCTCTTCAGCTTTTTATCACCAATAACATGGTGAATAGTGCCAATAAGCGCATTTTTTACAGAAAATTTATTCAAAAGATAGCTAATAAGAGAAGTCACTGTAGTTTTCCCATTCGTTCCTGTTACGCCAATAAATTTTAGTCTTTTAAGATCTACCGGATAAAAGAGATCCGTACATCTTTTAAGTTCTTCTTTTATGTTTGGAACAAAAATAACAGGTTTCCTTTTTACAATAGAATTAACAACCTCTCTTCTTTTCTCCTCAGCCACAAAGCCTACTACTTTATGCTCAATTATACTCAAAAAAGAAAAAATATCGAAATTATCACCTTCGATTATAAAAAATAAATCTCCTTTTTTAACAAATTTTGTATTGTTGCTTATCCCTTCAACAGATATATTACCTACATTATTACCAGAAAAATACAGTTTAGGAAAAATATCCTTAATTTTCATATAGATTAAAAATTAGAAGAAAATCTCCTAAATTTAAGTTTTGAAACTCTCCAATTTCAAACTCTAATTCTTATTGTCTACTTCTATTATATAATTTATAAGTTTATCTGCTATTTTTTTAAAAAGGGGAGCAGCTACAACTCCTCCAAAATGAGACTTATGTGGTTCATCAATACTTACACAAATAACAAAACTATTTCCTCTATCTTCCACAAACCCTGCAAATGAAGCACGATAGGCATAAGGAGAATACCTATATGTTTTTATATCAAATTTTTGGGCAGTACCTGTTTTACCACCTACAATAACTTCAGGAAGCTTCGCCAATTTACCTGTTCCGTCATCTACTACCTCTATAAGAATTCTCTTTGCTACTAATGAAACTGAAGAAGGGATAATTTTTACCCTTTTGAACTTAAGAGTCTTCTTAAATCCGTATCTCCCTAAAAGACTTTTGTACAGATGAGGTGTCACTAAATATCCACCATTTACAATCGCACATAGTGCCCGTGCCAATTGTAAGAGAGTAACACCTATCTCCTGGCCTATAGGAACAATGTAAGATGAGGTATTAGACCACGATTGGGGATCTTTAAGAATACCTTTTGCTTCTCCAGGAAGGTCAATCCCTGTCTTTCTGCCAAACCCCATTTTTCTTATATAAAAATACAAGTTATAAGCTCCTAAAGCTTGGGCAATTTTTGCTACACCAATATTACTTGATTTCTTAAAAACCTCTTTATAGGTTAACTCACCGTAAGGTTTCCAATCATGAAGCACAGACCCAGGTATTTTAAACTTTCCTTTCTCACAATATATCTTATCATCCATAGAAAATATTTTTTTATCTAATGAACCTACCAAAGTAACAATTTTAAATACAGAGCCCGGTTCAAAGATATCTGTAATAGCCCTGTTTCTAAACGCATCTTTGGAAGCACGATTTATAAAGTTAGGGTCGTAATCGGGAAAATTTGCTAAGGCGATAATCTCCCCGCTATACGGCTCAATAACAATAACACTGCCTGCTTTAGCGGAGTACTTTTTAATTGTCTCTTTAAGATAGGTCTCCACCCAATATTGGAGTTGAATATCTATTGTCAAATTTAAGTCCAATCCTTTGCTGGATTCTAGTACTTCTGGATAAATATAAATATTTCTTCGGGAAGCATCTCTTAACACAGAAACAAATCCTTCTTTGCCTCTTAAAAACCTATCATAGAATAATTCTATTCCTTCTATTCCTTTATTGTCTATATTAACACCACCTATAATATGAGATGCTAATCTTCCTTGAGGATAAAACCTTTTCTCTTCCCGGAGAAAATATATGCCTTTTAACTCTAATTTTTCTAAACGTTCTTTATCCTCTATAGAAATGTCTCTTTTTATCCAAACAAAATGCCCCGATTTGTTCAATTTTTTCAGAATACTTTCTCGACTTAGTTTTAACTCTTCAGATAATCTTTTAGCTGTTTCTATCTTATTGTCAACAAAGTAAGGATCAGCATACACAGAATAAACTTTTATATTTGTGGCTAATATTCTGTTATGACAGTCGAAAATCTTACCTCTTTCTCCTCTAACCGAGATTATCTTCGAATATTGCGACTCTGCTAATCTCAAAAATGTTTTTCTCTTAATAACTTGAAGATAAATAATGCGGGCACCAAGAAGAAGAAACAACAAGGAGAAAATAATATAAATTAGATTTATTCGGAAATTATATCGTTGTTTTTTCACATTTCATTGTTAACATCTATCGTTGCTCGGCTAGTGCTTTGGAAACGCCGGAGACACGGAACAAACGTTTAAGAGGTGAGGCTAAAAAATTAATTCTAAACCTTTTCTCTTTGTTTTCTTCTCTACTTATATTAAAAGCTAATATTCTATCCTCCTTGGCAAAATCAAACCCTTTAGCCTCTATCCATCCATTTATCTTTGCCAAAGATACTTTTTGAGAAAAATTATACAATAAAGCATCTCTTCTATCAACCAATTTGTCAAATACTTTCTGAGCATCATTTAATCTATAACCTTCCACATAAATATTAATTTTCTGACGAAGATAGAAAAAAGAAATAAAGAATAATAATATTAAAATTCCTATTTTTTTAATCATAAATATTACACTATCTTTTCTACCACCCTAAACTTTGCTGAACGGGAAGATGGGTTTTCCTTTATTTCACTGTAAGAAGGAATAATGGGTTTCTTATTTACCAATTTTATTATCCCTCGAAGAGCAAAATCACGAAAACAATGTTTAACTATTCTATCTTCTAAAGAATGAAAGGTAATTATCCCCATTCTTCCTCCTTTTGATAAATACTCTATTGCTTTCCTAATACCTACCTTAAGAGACTCCAATTCTCTATTTACCGCAATACGTAAAGCTTGAAAAACTCTTGTTGCAGGGTGAATTCTAAAATGGAAGTGTTTCTTTGGAATAGCACTTACTACAAGATTTTTTAATTGTAAAGTAGTACATATAGGATGTTGCTTCCTTTTCTCTACTACAAAATGTGCAATACGCTTGGAAAATTTTTCCTCACCGAATTTCTTAAATATAGCATCGAGCTCATATTCACTCAAATAATTTACAAGATCATACGCCGATAAAAAAGCCTTCCTATCCATTCTCATATCCAAGGGACCCTCTTGAGAAAAACTGAATCCTCTTTGTGAATCAGAAAGTTGAAAACTAGAAATCCCCAAATCAAAGAAAAATATATCAACTTTATTTATCTCTAAACTATTTAATACTAAATCTAAATTCCTAAAATCTTCTTTAAAAAGTTTAAAACGATTAGCATATTGCTTAAGCCGTATCTGAGCCACCCTTAAAGAATCTTCGTCTTTATCAATTCCTATAAGAAAAGAATTCTCATCCATATTCTCAAAAAATTTTAACGCATGCGAACCAACTCCTATAGTACAATCCACCACAATATGGCGATTTTTTAAAAATAGTTCTCTTATTACTTCCTTATACATAACAGGATAGTGTAAATACCTCATTATTCAATAAGGTCTTCAGCAATTTCTTCAAATTTTTCTTTATTTTCGGCATAAAATTTCTCCCATCGTTTTTTATCCCAGATTTCAATTCTATCTGCTACACCAATAATCACAACCTCTTTCTTAATTCCTGCAAAATCTTTTAAATAATCAGGTAATGTTACTCTTCCCTGCGAGTCAAATTCTATTTCTTGAGCACCACTAAAGTATATCCGATTAAAAAAACGGGACTGCTGTTTAGTAAAAAATAATTCTTTTAATTTGTTTTCCAATTGTCTCCATACCTCATAGGTAAATACAAAAAGGCATCCATCTAATCCCCTTGTTATATAAAATTTTTTGATTTTTAATTCTTTTATTTTCTCTCTGAATTTAGCAGGAAGGATAAGTCTATTTTTAGAATCTAAAGAATGGAAATACTCTCCATACCACATTCCACTTTACTCCACTTTACTCCACAACAAAAGTATAAACTTTCTCTCTCTGTTTGTCAAGAGATTTTTATAAATAAGTGGTTACAATACAAAGAGTTGTGTAAGGTGAGGAGATGAGGCACTATATTTTGCGGTTATAAATTCAATATCTTTCTTTATTGCCTTTTTTAAAATATGTAAAGAAGAAAATTTTTTTTCTTCTCTTATTCTCTCTAAAAAAATAATTTTAATCTTTTTATCTAAAATATTCTTATTAAAATTCAAAATATGCACCTCTAATGAATATCTTTTCCCTCCCAAAGTTGGCTTAAAACCAATATTAACTGCTCCTAAATAAACTTTTTTTTCTACCAACACATAAGAAACATAAACACCTACTTTGGGCATAACAAACTTATCAACATTATAAATATTAGCTGTAGGGTATCCCAATTTCTTTCCCACTCCTTTACCTTCTATAACCTTACCTTCCATAATATAATCTCTGCCTAAAAGTCTCTTTACCTCTTTAAAATTACCATTATAAATCAATCTTCTTATAAAAGAACTACTAATAATGTGTTTATTGTATTTTATTTTTTTAACTATCTTCAGACGAAATCCAAATATTCTTGACATCTCTCTTAATTTATCTACTCTCCATTTACCTCTATGGCCAAATTTGAAATCCTCACCAACAACTATTCCCTTGAGAGAGAATTTTTCCATTATTTTTTTTATAAAAGAAAAACCATCTGTATTTAAAAGACGCAATGTTGAACGAAAACACCAAATATTATTTATTCCCAACGAATTCAATAGCTTATTTTTATTTTTAAAATTTGTAATATAGCCTAAAAATTTATCACCTAATACCTCTTTAGGATGAGGCCAGAAAGTTATAACTAATGGTAAAACATAGGGTCTCCGTATTTCTTTTATTACTTCTTTTAAAATAAATTGATGTCCTAAATGTAAACCGTCAAAAATACCTATTGTAGCTATAAATTTTTTTTCTTTCTTAATAAACTTGCGCATCTTTCAATGAAAAGAATGTTCTTATAATATTTTTTTTATTAACTTCTTCTAATCTTACTGCCTCATCTAACCGGAAAGGACCAATGGCTTTTCTTTGTATTTTTATAATATGTGCACCGCATCTTAACTCTTCTCCTATATCCTCCGCTAATTTCCTTATATAAGTTCCTTTTGAACACTGGACATAAAATTTCACTAAAGGCAAAGTAATATCTAATACCTTCAGCTTGTAAATATTAATTTTCCTTGGCTTTCTCTCTATAACTATACCTTTCCGTGCCAATATATAAAGCCGTTTACCATTTATTCTTTTAGCGCTCACCATAGGAGGGATTTGCTCTATCTCACCTACAAAATTTTTAAAAGCATTTATTATATCTTTTTTGTTAATATTATGGTAAGAAACTTTATTTAAAATATCTCCTTCAGAATCACCTGTAGTAGTCGTCTCCCCCAGCTTTAATATTCCAACATACTCTTTTTTGAACTCAACAAATTTTTTAAAAAATTTTGTATATCTACCCACAAGAATAACAAGTAATCCTTCTGCTAAAGGGTCCAACGTCCCCGCATGCCCTACTTTCTTTATACCTAACCGCCGGCGCACAATATCTACTACATCATGAGAAGTAATCCCTGCGGGCTTATTTACCAAAATCAACCCTTCAAAATCATCTTTTCCTTTTCCCATTAGTATAACGCCTTATAAAAGAAATTACCTTCTTCTCTGCAGAGAGTAAATCATCTTCTATGGTAGTTCCACTTGCACGTTTATGCCCCCCACCACCGAAGAACTTTGCTATTCTATTCACATCAATTTTTGAGCGAGAACGAAAATTAACTCTAACTTTTCTAGAATCTATCTTCTTAAAAATCACAAAAACTTCAATATCTTTAAGAAATTTCATCACAGAAAAGATAATTTCTGTAAGATCAAAACCCATCTCCGGCCACCTCTTAAGAAGAACCCAGCAAATCTTATTGGTGCAATCAACTTTTAAATAAGAGAGTATATGCCCAATAAATTTAATATCTTTTGCATTCAAACAACTATGTAGACTCTCATATATCTTTTCTGGCTTGATTCCATATTTCATAAGAGAAGAAGCTATCATATGAACTTTATCTGTAGTATTGGCATAAGTAAAATTTCCTGTATCTGTAAACATTCCTGTATATAAAGCAAGCGCAATATTTTTATCCATAATTTTAAAATCCTTACATATTTTAAAAACCATCTCTGAAGCAGAGCTTGCTTTAGGATCTACCCAATTTATATCTCCAAAAAAAGTATTACTTATATGGTGGTCTATATTTACAATATACTTAACTCTACTGAGATAATCTTTAACCTTACCTGTACGAGAAGAATCAGAACAATCTAAAACTAATGCCACATCGAACTTATCCTCCTGTAAATTATTTCTTATCACTCTTACATAGGGAAGAAAGTTATAAATCTTTGGCGTAACATCATCATTATAAACAACTGTTTTTTTCTTAAGTTTGCGTAATAAGCCGTAAATGGCCAATTCTGAACCTAAAGCATCTCCTTCTAAATTTATATGGGCAGTAATAAGAAAACTTCTATTATTTTTTATTACTTTGATTATTTTTTTCTGCATTTCTTACCTCCTCTATTTTTTTATAAATTTCCACGCTATATCTTATAGAATCATCAGGAACAAATATAAGCTCAGGCAATATCCTTAATCTTATCTTTTTCCCCAGATTAAGCCTGATAAAAGACTTCATATCATTGAGAATTTTCTCAACTCTTGAAATATCACTACCTAATACACTGAAAAATACACGACTTTGACACAAATCAGAAGTTGTCTCCACCCTTATTATACTTACTAAACCAAGATGGGGATCGTCTATCTCCTCCTGGATTATTTCTACAATTTTCTTTTTTATTTCATTATTTACTTTTTCCATTCGTAAAGACATCTTTACTCCTTAACTAAAAGTTTACCTTAATGGCTCCTGTTTCTCTTACCAAATCTTTCATAATACTTAGCTTATTGGAAGCTATTCTAAACAATATCTTTTTCCGTATCAAGAATATGAATATCATTGCTTAAGGCAATAAATTCTTCTATTCTTTGCATTATTTCATTGACGCACTTTTTTGTATAATTAACACACACAAAACAAAGCTCACAAATTTGCCATTTATCAGAAGGCTTTTCTGCTACAGAAACATTAAAACTATATTTTACCCTTTCTTTAACTCTCTTTATTATACGGCGTTTGTCTTTTAAAGACCGACTGTAAGGAATAAATATATTTACCCTTATATATCCTATAAACATAGACTAAAGAAGAAAAATTATACCTTAAGATAAAAATTTATCAATAGCTATAATACTTTCTGGGCTCTTTTAAATCTCTTAAATATCTTATCTATCTCTTTAAGCTCTTCCTTTTTTGTCGTTAATCCCTTTTCTATTTTTATACTTTTAAGTTGATTTAGGGCCTTGCTATACAAATGGGCAGGTTTAAACCCTAATGCTTTTAAATCGCCTCCTTTAATTTTGAGTTTAACACCTGCAAGATGTTTTAAGAAAAAGGAGAAATTCTCTCTTGCATACTTGTTTGCGGTGTAAGCATAAAGAAAAATAATAGTCTCAAAACTTAATGGAACAAGAGTATTAAAAATCTTAGATTTTCTTATATTTCTCCTGGCGAGGTATTTTATTATCTTCTTATGTTTGAAAGAATCAATAAGTCTTTTTTCTTCTCCTCGGTGCAATCTAAATTTTTTACAGAAAACAATCACTTTATCCAGGGATAATTTGTTTAGTATAGCCATAAGATATATCAGCCAGGCATCTAAGCGCCGATATCTTACAAAATTAGCATTATAAGAAAAAATTGCTTTTTCTACCCTTTTTATAAGCTGATAGTCTCTCTTTTTAAGATTAAAATTATCATCAATAAAAGAAAAACCTATTAAAGTCTGAATCCGCCTCAAGTATTTTAAAGGGCATTGCTCTTTAAGAATAAGAATAAGCTCATCACGCACTCTTTGTTCATCTATAAACTTCAAAGCATTCCTTAAAGATGCTTCTTTTAAGAGATTAAAAGTGTGTCTTTCTATCTTGAAAGCAAATCTTTGTTCAAAGCGAATAGCACGTAACATTCTTGTAGGGTCATCAAGAAAACTACTATCGTGCATTACCCTAATAAGACCTTTTTTTAGGTCAGAATATCCATTATAAAAATCAATCAATTCCCCATAGTTATTCTTATTAATGCTTATTGCCATAGCATTAATAGTAAAATCCCTTCGAAATAAATCCTCCTTCAAGGAAGCTTTACTAACTTTAGGAAGAGAACCCCACCAGGGATAATACTCGCGACGGCATGTAGCAAAATCTATCTTATACTCCTTATAATAAACCGTTGCTGTTCCAAAGGTATGATGTTTTTGAAAGGAAACTCCTAATTTATGGGATATCGCCTCACATAAACCTATACCATCTCCCTCTACAACAATATCATAATCGAAACTTTCTCGCCTGAGAATTAAATCCCGCACAATCCCACCTACAAGATATATATTCATACCCCAGCTATCAGCTATATTAGAAGCTATCCTTAAAAACTTTCTTACATCAATGGGAAATTCTTTAATTCTTTTAGCTAACATTTTATTTCGCTCTTGGATGATAAAGATTGTGAATTTCCTTTAAATGGGCGCGATTAATGTGAGTATAAATCTGTGTAGTAGTAATACTAGAATGTCCTAATAGCTCCTGAACACTCCTTAAATCAGCTCCCCTCTCTAAAAGATGGGTGGCAAAGGAATGTCTTAAAGTATGAGGGCTTACTTTCTTACGAATCCCTGCTTTTTTTACCATTGCTTTAATCATTTTCCATATGCTCTGTCTGCTTAAAGTCTTCCCTCCTTGAGCAAGAAAAACACTTAACGAAGTTCTTTTACCTAAAAGCTTTGGTCGCACTTCTTCAAGGTACCGTTTAATAAACTTTTGAGCTATTCTACCCAGAGGAACAACTCTTTCCTTCGAGGCTTTTCCTTTACATTTCAAAAAACCTATCTCCAAATTCAAATCTACCATTTTAAGACTTGCTATTTCAGAAACCCTTAATCCTGTGGCATACATTAACTCTAAAATAGCTCTATCTCTTACTCCTTGAGGACGGCGATAGTTGGGAACCTTAAGAAGACGATTCACTTCATCAAAATTTAGAACATCTGGTATCTTCTTCCCCAATTTAGGAGACTCTATAAGAGCGGATGGGTCCTTAGTGCTTATCTTTTCTCTTAAAAGGAACTTATGAAAACTTTTTATGGAAGAAAGCAAGCGAGCAATGCTATTTACAGAAAGACTGCTTCTTAAGAAGTATAAAAAGTCATTGATATCTTTTCTTGTTATTTTATTAGGATTGGCTATATTGCGTTTTTTTAAAAAAGATAAATAACGAGACAAATCATGTGCGTAAGAATTTACAGAATTAGCAGATAAACCCTTTTCTACTTTTAAATAATCCAGATAAGCATCAAGATAAACTTCCATATCAACACAAAAAAGGGTTATGCTCTTTTTCTCTCTTTATAGTAGTAGGTGGTCCATGACCAGGATAAACCCTCATTCTTTTATCAAGAGGAAGTATTTTCTTTTTAATAGAATCCAGAAGCCTACCATGAGAAGCTAAAGGGATATCGGTTCTACCTATAGAGTCAAAAAACAAGGTATCTCCTGAAAACAAACAATCATAAACAACTAAAGATATAGAACCAGGAGTATGACCTGGTGTATGTAATACGTCGATATTGAAAGAATCTATGAAAAGTTTCCCTTCGTTTAAAACAATGGGTTCCTTATCAATGCAAATAGAGCTGCACAAAAGGGAAGATAAATTTAAATCAGGGTTATTAAGGAACTCCTTATCTTCTGTATGGATATAAAAAGGTGCACCTATCATTGAGAGTCCTGCTATATGGTCAATGTGTCCATGCGTAAGAATTACTCCTTTTAAATTAAGATGTCTTTCTTTTATAAATTTTACAAGTCTCTCTGTTTCAAAAGGAGCATCAATAAGAACAGCCTCATTAAGCTTATTGTTGATTAACAAATATGCGTTTGTGGAAAAAGGACCGAGTGAGAAAGAAACTAATCTCTCTTTATCCATTGTGAAACTTTACTGTACATAAAATTCTTCTCAAATCTTATCCGCAAACTTTCTATTTTCTGCAAAAGATAATTCTTCTCTGTATCTACTAAACCAAGAGAAATCTCTTTACCTAAACCCAGCAACTCTTCATATAAAGGAGTTAATTTATCTTTACCTTCGTTATCAAGGATATCCATCATTCCTTTCATATTTTTTACTGCTTCTTCCCACGCGTGTCTTTCTCTCTTATAGCTGAAACTTCCCTTTAAACCCTCTATCATCTCATCAATCCAGGCATTAACAAAAAGATAGTAATCTTCATAAAGCTCAGAGGGCAGAATACGAGGATATTCTTTAAAATCTACATATACTTTAGGAGGCGTATTGCTTTTCTTTTTTCTTATAAATTTTTTACGAACAGAATAACACCCTCCGAGTATTAACAAACTTAATAAAAAGTAATATATTCTTTTATCTTGCATAATTCTATTTTAAATATTCCTTATAAATAAATCAAATAATATATTTTAATTTAGAAACTAATCTTCGAGTATTTTTTTAAATTCGCTCTCATTAATAATTTTTACTCCTAACTGTTTCGCCTTATTAAACTTAGACCCTGGATTTTTTCCTACAACAACAAAATCTGTATTCTTACTTACAGAAGAAGAATATTTTCCTCCTAATTCACTGATTGCTTCTTGGGCTTCTTGTCGACTGAAACTATCCAGTTCCCCTGTAAATACAAAAGTCTTCCCTCTCAACTTACTACTTTTTGTTTCTCTTTCTTTCTTAAGAGACAACCCTAATTTCTTAAACTCTTCTATCATCTTTTTAATACGTTTCTGAGAAAAAAAATCTACTAAAGACTGTGCCATTATTGAACCTATCTCAGGAATACTCTCAAAATCTTCTTTTCTTAACCTAAAAAATATCTCTATATTAGGATACTTCTCCGCCAATAAATCTGCTGCTTTTTCTCCTATATGACGAATTCCTAAACCATATAGGAATCGGGAAAGTGAATTCTTTTTACTCTTTTGAATAGCAGTGCATAAATTCTCTACCTTCTTATCTTTAAACAAAGGAAGACTATAAAAATCCTCTTTTTTTAATTTATAAATATCTACCAATCTTTTCACCATCCCTCTATCTACCAATTCCTTAACTAAGCTTTTACCCATCCCTTCTATGTCCATAGCACTTCTTGATACAAAATGCAAAATTGACTCTTTAAGGCGGGCAGGACAGTCAGGATTTATACAATACCAATAAACTTCCCCCTCTCTTTCTTTGGAGATTCTTCCTCCACATACAGGACAAACTTTTGGTATAACTATTTTTTTCTCTTTACCTTTTCGTTTAGATAAAATTACCTTTACTATTTTAGGAATAACCTCACCTGCTCTTTCAATTAATACAGTATCTTTTATCCTCACACCTAACCTTTCTATCTCATCAAAATTATGTAAAGTAGCTCGTGATATTGTAACCCCTCCGCAATCAACGGGTTTTAATATAGCAACAGGGGTAATAATACCTGTCCTGCCTACACCAAATTCTATATTTTCCACCACAGTAGTAGCCTGATGAGCAGGAAATTTATAAGCAACTGCCCAGCGGGGGGACTTAAGTGTTGTCCCTAAGTTTTTCTGCAACTTAAAATCATTAACTTTTATCACGACACCATCTACTTCATATTCCAATTTATCTTTTCTTGACACCCAAAAATTATAGTAATCAATCACTTCTTTTAAGTTCCTACAATATCTATTATGAGGATTAGTGCGTAATCCCCATTTTTTTATCGCTCCTAAAAAATCTTGTTGAGAAGAAAATGTCTCTCCCCCTATCCATCCAAAAGAATGAATAAAACATTTCAAATTTCTCTTACTTACTAAAGAAGGGTCTAAAAGCTTAAGAGAACCACTGGCAGCATTACGTGGATTAGCAAAAGGAGGTTCATCTTTCTTAATCTTTTCTTTATTAATCATTTCAAAATCATTTTTCTCCATATATATTTCTCCCCGCACTTCTATCTCATAAGGAACATTATCGCCTAATAACCTTAAGGGTATAGACCTTATAGTCTTTAAGTTCTCCGTAATATCCTCTCCTACTTCTCCATCTCCCCTTGTAGAGCCTAACACCAACATCCCCTCTCTATACAATAAAGAGCAACTCACCCCATCGATTTTCAACTCTACTACATAATCTAAAGGTATATCTTTTTTTAACATTCTCTTTAACTTTTTCTCCCATTCCCAAACCTCCTCTTCAGAATAGGTATTATCTAAAGAAAGCATCTTAACTTTGTGTCTTACTGTAGAAAATCCCTCCAAGATCCCTCCGCCGATTCTCTGAGTAGGAGAATCAGGTGTAATAAACTGGGGATACTCTTTTTCTAATGCTTTCAACTGGTTCATCATATCATCGTATTCTTTATCAGAAATCTCAGGATCGTTTAAAACATAGTAACGCCAGTCGTGATAGCGAATCATCCTGCGCAATTCATTTATTTTTTTCTCAATATCCCTCTTCTCCCTCATACCCATCACCTTCCCCTATATAATCGTTCTCCCAAGAAAGAAGGAAGCCCAGCGTTTATAATCTTTAAAGAAGCTTTTCTTATATCATAGGGAAAACGAAAGAAAATAACCGAATTTTCTTCGCTATCATAAACACATATACATCCACGGTTGTCCCCATCGCGAGGCTGGCCAACGCTTCCTACATTAAAAATATAGTAACTATCTTCCTCTAAATAAATATCCTGCACATATAGTCTACTTATTCCTTCTTTCTTGAAAATATAACTTTCCATTTTATGAGAATGGCCAATAAAACATATATGTTTCTTCATAATACTAAATAATAATTTCACATCCATATAGTTTGAAACATAGCGAAAATCTTGGGGCTCATAGAGACTACCATGCACACATATAAAATTTTTCTCTTCATAAATAAGAGGTAATCTTCTTAAAAATATCTTATCTGTTTCTCTTAAAATTGACTTTGTCCATATAATTGCCTCTCTTGCATAATCATTAAAATATTTAATATCAAATTTCTCTACAGACGCCCAATCGTGGTTACCAGCAATATTTATGGAATTTAACTCTTTAAGTATATCAATTACTTCAAGAGGATTAGCTCCATAGCCTACAATATCACCTAAAAAAATATACTTATCTATTTTTTGCTTTTTAAACAACTTTACTGCCTCAGAGAAAGCCTCTATATTACTATGAACATCAGAAAATATTCCGTAACGCATACTAATAGATAAATACTTAGAATCTTATAGTAAATCCCTGTTCTTCTATCTGGGGCTTAACCCATTCTATCTCTTCATCGACTATATATCCTTTAAATTCTCGGCGCAGAGCATCTAAAAAAGAAAGTATCTTCTTTGTCTCTGCCTGAGCAAAAAGCTCCACTCTGCCATCTATTAAATTCTTCACCCAACCTTTTATATTATGCTTGGAGGCTAAAAAACGTGCTGTAAATCTAAATCCTACACCTTGGACTCTTCCTGAAAAATATATATGAACTGCCTCTTCCATTAAGTGTTGCTACTTTAACTAAACTTTTCTCCCTCTTTTATTTGATGCCCACATAAAAAATCTCTCACTTCCATTTCTCTTTTGCCTTGTGGTTTAATTCTCTTTATCTTTATTATGCCCTCTCCTGTAGTTACAAAAAGAGCGGATTTTTCAATCTTTATAATAGTTCCTGGTTCAAAAGAAGAATAGTCATGGATAACTTCAACATCTAAAATCTTAACAAGGGTGTCTTTATAAAAAGTAAAGGCTTCCGGCCAAGGACGTAATCCTCTCACAAGGTTTCTTATAGAAATAGCATCTCTCTCCCACTTAATTCTTCCATCTTCTTTTCTAAGTTTAGGAGCAAAACTAACCTTTGATTCGTCCTGAAGAATTAAGCGATAATCATTTTTCTCTATAGAAAGCACAGCTCTCAAAAGCAACTCTATGCTTAGATTTGCTAATCTATAAGACAATGTAAGTGCATCATCGCTATCTTTAATATCTAATGGCCTCTGGATAATAAGAGGTCCAGCATCAATCTTCTCACTAACTTTAAAAATAGAAACACCGGTTGTCTGTTCTCCTCTTATTATTGCCCAGTTAATAGGGGCGGCTCCTCTATAACAGGGCAACAAGGAAGGATGAACTGCAATAGGCATAATTCGAGGCAAAATAAGTAAAGAAGAAGGAATAAAATTACCATAACTTACTATAATAAAAAGATCTACATCTAATGACTTAATTTTCTTTATAAAAGACTCCTCTTTTAAGCTAAAGGGGGTTAATACTCTTATATTGTTACAAGAAGCGAACTGTTTAACCGGTGTTGGCTTAATTTTAAGACCTCTGCCTTGGGGTTTATCGGGAGTAGTAACTACCAACTCTGGAACAACACCATAATTGATTATTCCTCTAAGCACTATTTCAGAGAATTGAGAACTACCATAATATACAAATCTCATTTAATCACCACGGCAATTTTAGCGGAAGAGCGTCGATAATGTTCAATAACAGAATTTATTTCTTTCAAAAAACCTCTCTTTTTCCTAAACTTTGCCACAATAGAATAGCGATACATTCCTCTTAATTTAAAAGGAAATTCTTTAATTGGTCCAAACACAAAGGGAGTATAATTCTTAAAAGTATTATACAAAGAATTAGCATTATTAAAAAGTATATTCTTATTTTTCGCCCTTAAAGTAATTTTTACCAGCCGTGTATAGGGAGGAAAACCAAATTTCTTTCTCAAAAAGAGTTCTCTATCATAAAACTCTTTCCATCCTCTAGATAAATAACTCCATAAGTAATAATGAGGATTATGAGTAAATACATAAACTTTATCTCTGCTTAAGGTAGCAATTTTTTTTAAATAGATAAAAGCGTAAAGCGTCGTCTCATAGTCAAAAGACGAAAGCATCCTATCTATATCTAAAAGAAAAATGACATCAAAACTATAGGAGTAATTTACGATTTTAGAGGTAGAAAGGATGATATTTGTTGCAGGGGTCATCTTCTCTATTGTATGGATACTATATTCAGGAAATATTCTCTTAATTATAACCTGAAGTCTTTCTACTCCTACTCCTACAGGTTTTATATATCCTAATCCGCACTTACTACAAATCTTTTCTATATCATAAATACCACCACACCACGAACAAATACTTCTATTCTCTTCCCAAGAAAACTTTAAATAACTACTGCATCTTAAACAAGAAGGGATATAGCCACAGTTGCTACATTTAAGAAAAGAACAAAAATTCTTTTTATTCCATATAATTAAAATCTTTCTGTTTTCCTCAAGATTCTTTCTTAGAAGTTCTATGACAAAAGGACTAAAAATCTTCACTTTATTTTTATAAAAGTTACCAAAATTAAGTATCTCTATATGTTTAGAATCTTCCCTTTTTTCTATAAGAGCCAATTTCTTCTCTTTATAACGTTTATAAGTAAAAATTGTGGGATAATCTCCACTTAATATAACCTTGAGTTTCTTTAAATCTGCTAAATTTTTAGCAACATCAACCAAGTGATAATAAGGCTTTTCCGGATGAAAATAATACGGGCTATTTTCTTCTTCGATAACTATCAAGTTAAGGTCTAAAGGAAAATAAAATAATCCTACACGAGTACTCATAACAAAAACATTACCCTTTTTTATGCGCAACCAATTTCTATAAAGTTCAGATGTCTTTTGATAGCTATGGATAACAATTATATTATCTTTTACTTCTCTCTCTACCTTCTTATACGCTGACTTAAGACTTTCTACTGTTGGTAAAAACATAACAACCGACCCACTTCCTAAAGCATTTTTTATCTCTTTTTTATATATAGAAAAACGCTCAGTAAAATTATGAGATTTAATAAAAACCTCCTCATATTTACTCTTCTTAATCTCACTTCTTCTCCTCTTTAAAATATCATCTTTAAAATAAACCCCTCTTTTTAACTTTGGTGGCAACATCATAAATAGTATCTGTCCCCAGGGATAAAGGTATTCTTGGGATAACCGATGAGCGAAACGAAGGTGCTCTCTACTTAAAGAAGGCGTTTTATCTAAAATAGCAAGGAGAGGTTTTATATTTTTTATACGCGATTCCTCCAAAAAAGATACAATTATCCCTACATTCTTTTTCTTGTTAAATTCAGCAAGAACACGTGAACCTACCTCTATAGGTAAAGAGATGGTGTAATCAAATGTCTTATCTACTCCTAAGTTAAATGCTACCTTTGCTATTTTCTCTTTAATCATTTATAAAATCTCTTCCAATATAGAAAAAATATCTTTGTCTGTTACATCTAAACTTCTATTTATCTTTTTATATTCAAAATTTCTTATTATTTCTCTTAATTTCTTAAAAGAGTTAGCATAAAAACCACATCCTAATTGCTCTACTATTTTTTTATTTATCTCTTCCTGCCCTTTTATAAAATGTGTAAAAATCAAACACTTTTTTTTATAAAGAGCCTCAAATACAGTAAGACCACCTGGTTTGGTAATAATAAAAGAAGATATATCCATAAGCTCCCACATCTTTGGATAGTAAGAAAATGCTTTCACTAAAGGGTTGTTTACTCTTTTAAGCAATGATTTCGTTTTTTTGTCTCTTCCATAAATAACAATGCAGTTAAAATCTTTAAACTCTTCTAAAATCTCTTTGAGAAAAGGAATATTTCCTGTTGTGCTGGAAAGCAAAAGAAGGGTTCTGTCTTTTTTTAAACCCAATCTTTCTTTTATTTCATTATGGTCTATGGTTTTTTTAAAACCTTCTCTTAAAGGGAACCCTGCGACTTTTATTTTATGAAGAGGTATTTGTTTTTTAAAAAGTTCTTTTTGGGTGTATTCAAAAGGCACAAGATAATAATCAACGTTTTCATCAACCCATAAGGGATGAACCCCTATATCTGTAACTACTACTATTACTTTTATATCAAAATATTTCTTAAGCTGTTTTACTATAGAGATAGGAAAAAAATGAGTAAGAATCACACATTGTGGCTTCTTTTCCTTAAGAAAGCGATAGAAAGACGAGAATATTACCAAATTTATCTTATTAAGAAACCATTTAATTATTCTGTTCTCTGTCAATAAAAATATGCCATACCAAAGATAGGGCATCTGCCTTACTATAAATCTATATCCTGAAGAATAAATCTTCTTTATATAAAAAGGAGAGAAATCGAGAATATCACATAATAAAAATTTAAAATATTCACTTAAAGCCTCAGCCGCCTTTTTGTGCCCTTCTCCGCAACTGGCATAAACAACAATACAATCTTTATTCATAAGAAGAACATATATAACGAACTGCTTCTAAAAGATTGCTGAATACATAATCAGGCTCAAACTCCCATGAGTCCTTTGCCCCTATCTTTTCCTTGCCCGACAATACCAATACTGCCATACAACCAAAGGCTCTCGCAGCTTTCATATCACGAAAAGAATCACCTATAAAAAAACATACCTCAGGCTTCTCTCTCAAACTACTTACCGCCTCCTCTAATAAGCCGGTCTTTGGCTTACGGCAATTACAATTATCTTCTTCACGATGAATACAGTAATATACACCATCTAATTCTGCGCCTTCTTTCCGAAGGTAATCTATCATTTTATGGGTAAGGGAATTCAGCTCATCCTGAGAATAAATACCCTTTCCCACACCAGCCTGATTGGATACAACAAACACCTTAAATCCCTTTTCTTTTAAAAGACGAATGGCCTGAATACTTCCTGATATAAAATAAAACTTACTCCAAGAAGTTACATACTTTGTATCTCCAGGATATTCATTAATTACACCATCCCGGTCAAGAAATACAATCTTCATCATATATCTACTCCTACTTTTTTAGCAACTTCTTCTTTTTTAAGTATTCTAAACTCCCCTGGTTTAAGATTTCCCAATAATAAATTAGCAACCCTTATGCGCTTAAGGTAAATAACTTTGAATCCTAAGTGCATAAAAATTCTCCTTATCTGGCGTTTCTTCCCCTGATGGGTAACTACTCTTAATCTTGTTGTGTCCTTATTTCTTTTCTCTATAGATATTCTGTCAACTTTTAATAACTCATTGCTCTCTAAAAACCCTTCTTTAGCTTGCTTTATGTCATTTAAAGAAACATTTCCTTTAACTTCCACCTCATATTCTTTCTCTACTCTGAAACGGGGATGACTTATCCTGTAACATAAATTACCGTCATTGGTAAGAATCAAAAGCCCTTGAGAATTCTTATCTAATCTTCCTACAGGGTAAATTCCTTTTAAATAAGAAGGAAGATAATCTCTTATTGTTCTTGACGCAAATCTATCCTTTAATGTAGTAATTACTCCTTTGGGTTTATAAAAAATCATATATACAAAATTTTTAGGAGTTATCAGACTATTGTCAATTTCTACCCTATCATTACTCTTAACATTATACCAAGGTTCTCTTATAATCTTATTATTTACCCTTACTTTCCCCTCCTTTATAAGACAATCTGCTTTGCGCCGGGAACAAACACCACTTCTTGCAATGAAAGTATTAAGCCTCATCTATTATAACAAAAGTCTTTTCTTTACTTACCTCTGATACTCTAACTTTTTTCACACTACCTAAAGGAACATTTTCTTTAAGAAAAGGGCGAATATAATTTTCCGTATATCCCACGGTATAGCCATTCTTTCTTTCCTCAGCCACCATAAAAAGGCTTTTATTCACAAACTTTTTTCTATATTCATAGGAAAATTTATCTTTCATCTTCTTTAAAAAATCCAGCCTTTCTTTTATTTTACGTTGTCCTTTAAGAACCATCCCAGAAAATACAGTATTTTCCCTAGGTGAAAACCTAAATATATGCATTCTCATCGGTCTTATATTATGTAGAAAGTTGACAGTGTTTTTAAAATGCTTATCTTCCTCAGAGGGAAAACCTACCATAATATCACAACTTATAGCAATTAAGGGTCTTATTTTTCGTACCTTCTCTACAACATTATAATAAACACGAGTAGTTTCCTTTTTATTCATAAGCCTTAAGATAGTATCATCTCCACTTTGAAAAGGAAGATGAAGATGAGGGCATAATTTTTGATTCTTAAAAAGGTCCAATAAATCTTCGTTTATTAAAGAAGGCTCAAGAGAACTCAAACGGATTCTTCCTAAACCTTCTATCTTCAAAACATCCCTTAATAGCTCCGCTAAGCTTGTCTTTGGGTTAATATCCTTACCGTAAAGACCTAGATTAATGCCGCAAAGAACTATCTCGTAATGGTAAGGTATAAGGCGTTTTACCTCATCAATAATATCTTCCTTTTTTCGGCTGCGTGAAGGCCCTCTTAAGTAAGGTATTTTACAGAACGTACAAAAATTATTACACCCATCCTGAATTTTTACAAATGCGCGCTTATGAAAAAATGTATTGATTTTCAAACTCCATATATCTTTATTACCTTCTATATTTGTCTTTATAATAAAATCAACTACATATTGCTTTCTATCCTGAGGGACAATATAATCCACACCTAGTCTTTGTAAATAATCACTATTAAGCTGAGCAAGACACCCACAGGCAATTATTTTAGATTGAGGATTTTCTCTCCGTGCTTTTATAATAGCTTCTTTTGACTTGGTATCAGCGGAATGAGTAACCGTACACGTGTTAATCACATAAAAGTCGGCTTTTCTATCTGTGATTTCAAAATTATAACGAGTAAATTCTTCTTTGAGAGCCTCTGTCTCATACTGATTTACCTTACAACCTAAAGTAAAAAACTTAACTTTCATTTTCTTTGTGCACATATTATCTGTGGCCATCTGTATACTTTTCTGTGATTATCTGTGTTATTAATCCTCCAGCAAAAATCGCTGCGGTTTCTGTACGGAGAATATGTTTTGATAACTTTATAAATTTAAACTGTGCTTTTTTTAATTCTTCGAATTCACAAGAAGTAAAATCTCCCTCTGGTCCGACAACAACAAGAATATCCTTCGCTTTTTTAACTAAAACATCCTGCGGATTCTCTCCCTCTATAGAAGCAGCTAATTTCAAAGAAAATTCCTGGTGGATAATTTCTTCAAACCTTAAAACTCTATAAATCTGGGGTATCCACAACCGACCACACTGTCGCACTGCCTCTCTGACAATTTTCTCCCATCGCCTCAATTTTGACTCTAACGATTTTAGTGGTAAACTGCGCGCACATATAAAGGGAATAAAACCATCTACTCCCAGTTCTGTTGCCTTTTGAAGAATAAAATCTATTTTCTCCTTGCGAATCACAGGAAAGCCTAGAAATACTCTTACCTGAGGAAGAAACTCATCTTTCTCTTTCTTCCTCTTTTTGATAAGAATTGACTTACTATTTATCCCTTTTATTATATAAAGGTACTCCTTACCCTTCCCGTCAAAAACATAAATATTATCATTTTCCTTAAGACGCAAAACATCTTTAATTTTATGGATTATTTCTTTATTTCTGATTTCCACCAAATTTTCTATATTCTGGGGCTCAATGTATATTCTTATCTTAGACATAATTAAAAAGTCATAAAATCACCATTCATACCTACCGTGTTCGTAGTGCGTGTTAATTTTTATTAGGCAGTAAATATATACAGGCAGTACGAAATCTCCCCTAATCGCTATACCCTAAACGTTCAGGATAAATATATATGATTTTATTAGATTATACCAAAAATTTTAATTATTTTAGGAGGATATATCATTACAACAAAACTAAACAGGCAATTATTACAACAACAATTCAAACTTATTCTCTAAAAGCTAATCATTAAACTCTCCTTCAGAAAATACCTCTGCAGAAAATTTATAAATTACCGCACCCGGCTCTTTGTAAGCATCTTTATAAAGACCAGCTTTGTAACAAAGATGTTCCAGGAAAGTTTTTCTATCCCATCCGTATTCTGTAGGTACCTGAGGCAGAAGAAGACCAGAATAAAACCCCTTTCTAATCATAAGACCGTCTCTACCCACCTTTATATCACTAAGGTCTTTTACCTCTTCAAAAGGGGTCATTACAGATATCTCAATTTCGATATCACTCAGTTCTTCATAACGCACCGGAACAAACCGGGAATCATGCAAGGCAGAATCAATAGCTACTTTAGACACTGCCTTATAAAGAGGAGTATCTGCAACTACCCTCCCAATACAACCACGTAACTCGCCATGCTTCTTTAATGTAACAAATACCATCCTCTTCTGGTTAAGACGCTCTGAGTCTATCTTAAACTCAGGGGCTTTATTACTGCTAAGATAACTTTCTAAAGTCTTACGAGCAATATTAAGCAAGGTCTTCTTTTCTTCTTTAGTTAATCCCATTGCCTCCTCCTTTTTAAGAAAAGAACTAAGGTAAGCTACAGCGCTGAGATACCCTACTACTTTATCCTTACCTCCTTTAGTATCCCCCGAATTAGCATATTTAACAATTTTTATGTTACCTTTAACCTCTTTAACGTATGAAAGAAAGGTTATAAGAGGTAATATTCCACAAGCACGCATCTTGTTATTCAAAACACTCTCCCATAGCCAAATATAATCGAGCTTCTCTATATGACTTATAGTCTCTAAATCAATTGACCGTGCTTCAGAATAAGGATGGTAATGTGATAAATCCGTGGAGACGATAAGAATAAACTTTTTTTTCTTATATAAATCTACAAAATAATGAGCTAAATTTTCCATCTCCTTAAGCTCTATTTTTCCGAATAAGAGAGGAACAATTTTACATTGAGGCACAACTTTTTTTAAAAAAGGAAGCTGTACTTCTATAGAATGCTCACCATAGAATACTTCAGGCACAGGGTTAACGCACTCTACACTTTCTAACTTCCTTGCTATATCTTCATCAATTTCAATCTTCCCAAAAGGAGTATCAAAAGAACCATTAGAATATATAGAAACACCTTTAAAATAATAATGGTGGGTAGGTGATAAGATAATTACGGTAATATTCTTAATATTATTTTCTTTCAGTATCTTATAACTGCAACCCGCCACCTCTCCGGAATAGATATAGCCCGCATGAGGAGAAATTATTCCTATAATCTCTCCTTCAGTTGAAGAAAAAGGGGCTTTAGTAATAAAAGAATCAATCATTTCTGCTAATTTTTCTTTAACTTTAGGGTAGAAAGAACCTGCAAATTCATAATTCTTTGCCCCTTGAGAAAATATAGATACACAAAGAAAAAAAGATAATAACAGAACAAAAATTATTTTTTTTATCATAATCGCCTTCCTTTTTTCTTTATCTATAAATTTATAAAGCCGGCAGGGGGATTTGAACCCTCGACCTACTCTTTACGAGAGAGTTGCTCTACCACTGAGCTATGCCGGCGTCAAGTGAAATAATAAAAATAGTATTATATATCTAAAAAACCAGAGGGTATCTTTACCTTCTGTTTTAATGTCTCTAAAAAAACAGGCTTATACCCTGTAGGTTGGGCAATATAGTGTTCTCTGCCTTCTTTTGTAGCCCCTTGTAGAGAAAAAATGTCCTTTATGGCAAAGTTCCTTCCATCATATTCAAATTCTGACACTTGAGAAACTACTCTCTTCCCGCTTCCCAGACGTACCATATGAACAATCAGATGAATTCCTAATTGCATAAATTTATGCACCACGTCTCTTGAAATATTAAACCTACTCATCAAAGACAAAGTTTCTAAACGAACTAAAGCGTCCAGGGCATCATTAGAGTGAATTGTGCACATAGAACCGTCATGGCCAGTATTGACTATGTGCAAGAAATTAAAAGCCTCATCCCCCCTTACTTCTCCTATAATAATCCTATCTGGTCTTAGATGTAACGCTAACTTTACTAAATCAGAGAGAGTAACTTCTCCTTGTCCAGAGATATTAGGCGGTCGTGTAAGTAATCTAACAAAATGCTGATACTCTTCTAAAACCAACTCCTCAGTATCTTCAATAATAATAATTCTCTCCTCTTTAGGGATAAACTCTCTCGCTAAAATATTCATAAAGGTAGTTTTTCCTGTCCCTGTAGCTCCTGAAATTAAAACATTAATATGGCCTCTTACACAACATTGTAAAAATTCGGATAACTGTTTGCTTAAAGTACCCATTTCAATAAGCTGTTTTAAACTAAAAACATCACGGAGAATTTTTCTTATACATAAAGAGGGGCTTTTAGAAGCAATAGGAGGAATAACCGCGGTAACTCTTTCTCCTCCCTTAAGCCTAAAATCAACAAAGGGAGACGATAAATCTACTCTCTTGCCACTTTCTATCATCATCCGTTCAAGGATAGAAGTAATCTGCTGTTCACTTTCAAATTTAACATCTGCTCTCATTAAAACTCCCTCTTTTTCTATAAATATCTGGTTGGGAGCATTAACAATAATATCGGTAACCTTCGGGTCTTTTATATACTTTTCAATAACTCCGTAACCTAAAAACTCTGCTATAATAGACTCTTTAACCTCTTCTAACATCTCATCAGTAATAACTTTTCGCTGACCCTTAGAAAGACGAACAAGTATCCTTTTTAAATGATTAGCTAACATTTCCTTTTGATGGTCGTCAATATGCTCACTTATATTTATACGATTATCTAAAAGTATTTGTCGAAAAAACTTTTTTGCTTCACTTTTTATATTTTGTAACCCTTCCATTATCTCTCCTTTATATATTTTAATTCTTAAAAATTCTTTTTTACAATTTTACCTCTCTTAAGATAATTTCTCAATAAAAATCACACTAAAGAAGAACTTACTTCATCACAGAAAAGATAGCCTTTTTTAGTTAAAAATATTCTCTCAAAGCCGTTCTTTCCTACAGAAATCCTTACTAGACCCTTGGCTTTAAGACTCTCTATAACAGTCCTATCCTCAATGTTAAAGAAATCAAACCCTGTAGTTTCCTTGAACCAATCAAAGCAAATTCCCTCTGTAGTGCGTATCTTTAATGCAGCGAGTTCCTTTGCTTGTTTTTCTCTGGTTAAACGTTCTTTAGATTCAACGTGACTCTCACCGAGGGCAATTCTTTTTATATACTCTTTTACATCTGAGATATTTTTTTTTCTTATTCCCTTAATATAAGAAACTGCCGAAGCACCTATCCCTATATAAGAAGCTCCCTGCCAGTATCTTAAGTTATGTGTGCACTTAAAGCCTTCCAGAGAAAAATTGGAAGTTTCATATTGCATATAACCATTTTTAGGCAAAAAATTCATATTAAAAAGATACATCTCTGCCACTTCTTTTTCATCTACTTTACTCTTAAATTTATAGAACGGCGTATAAGATTCATAACCTAAAGCATAGCAGGAAATATGAGTAATAGGAAGCTTTATGGCTTCATTTAACTCCTTCTTCCACTCTTTAAGCGATTCATTAAAATAACCATATATTAAATCTATATTAATATTAAAAAAACCGCTCTCTTTAGCATCCCATACTGCTTTTATACCTCTACGCCTATCATGAATCCTCCCTAAGTATTTTAACTTAAGGTCATTAAGCGATTGTAAACCAATACTTATACGATTTATATTGTATTTGAGAAATAACTTAAGTTTCTCTTTACTCAAACTCTCAGGATTAGCTTCTACTGTGTTCTCATAAGAAGATTTTAATATTTTCTTTAAACTCTCCAGTAAGATTCCCCATAAATGAATGTCTATCACGGTAGGTGTTCCCCCGCCTATATATACAGTATCAAAGCAAGTGTTTAACTTGCTGATTTCTTGGGATATAATAGATATGTATTCACTTACTAATTTTTTTTGAGGAGGAATACTATAGAAATCACAATAAGGGCATTTCTTTTTACAAAAAGGAATATGAATATAAAGACTATCTCTCATAATATATTATTATATTAAAGATGAGAAAAATAATCTATCTTATCCAATGCCCTCCTCAGTGGATAAAGACTCCTCCCTTAGGATTGGAATGTATTCGAAATTATCTGAAAACCAAAAACATAGAAACAAAAATCATCGATCTAAATATCATAGCTTATAAACTAATAAAAGCAACAAAAAAAGATTGGTTATCTTTAAACAAAGAATTTGGAAAAAATTTATTTTTTATAATTAAAGAAAACGCTCCCTCTTTATTTAATAACTTAATAAAAAAGATAAAAGATGCGTGGGGAGTAGGCATTTCTCTTTTTAAACACAACCAAAGTTTCTCCTTTAATGTAGCCAGTATGCTCCGTAAAATATATCCTCATCTTACTATTGTATTCGGCGGTCCTCATACTCTTTTTATGAAACTTTATAAAGATACTTTCTTGAATGAATTCAAATGGGTTATTGGAGAAGGAGAAAGCGGTATCTATACTCTCATTAAGGACAAAAAGCAAACTGTTATTGAATACGAAGAACTCGATGATATTGACAACCTTCCTTTTGTGGAATTCAATAGCTTCAACATTAAAATGTACAGTTTCTCTCTCCCTCTTATTTCAAGCAGAGGATGTATAAGAAAATGCAATTTTTGTACAGAAAGGCTCTTATATAAAAAATTCCGCCAGCATTCTCCTCAATACATTGTCGAGCAAATAAAGTATTTAATTAAAAAACATAATGTTTCTAATTTTGTCTTTCAGGATTCTCTTATAAATGCCAATTTAAAGTGGTTAGAAGAATTTTCCCGTCTTATTATAAAAAATAAATTAAATATTAAGTGGGAAGCTCAAGCAATTATAAGAGATGATTTTTCTTGTGAACTAGCAGAGCTTATGAAAAAAAGCGGCTGTTTTAATCTCTTTATTGGATTAGAAAGCGCCTCTGATAAAATTCTTCAAGATATGAATAAAGGATTCACTCAGAAGCAAGCACTTGATTTTTTTAAAGCTCTCAAAAGAGGAAAACTTCATTTTGAGATAAGCATCATCGTTGATTACCCCGGCGAAACAGAAAAAAATTTTGAGGAAACTGTAAACTTTATTGTAAAAAACAAATCAATTATTCCTAAAATTGCCCAGATTAACCCATATATAGACTACTTTACGAGAAACTATACACCACAAGCTTTTGCTTTACAAAAAGTTAACAGGCTAGTAAAAATTCTTGAGAAAGAAAAGATTCCCTATACAAAAAGTTTTATCAACAACCTTATTTATAATCATGCAGATTAAAATTATAAATACCCAACGCGTACTCTCTAAAACCCAGATAGGATTGGCTGAGTACGCTATAAACCCTTATCGTGGATGTGAATTCGGCTGTTTTTACTGCTATATTAAGCACAACAAAAATGTCGAGAATAGCCCTGACTCTCTGGGAATCAAAATAAACGCCCCCCAAATTCTAAATAAAGAACTGTATTATAGGCGTCCGAGGAGGGTTCTTTTAGGTTCAACTACTGAATGTTTTCAATATAAAGAATTGGAATATAAACTTACAGAAAAAATATTGAAAATTCTTAACTGTTATCACATACCTTATACTATCCTCACAAAATCACATCTTATAACTTCTTATTTACCTTTAATTGCAAATAACAAAAAAAATAAAATTTATTTTACCTTAAATTTCTCCTCTGATAATCTCATAGAAGTATTTGAAAAGAAAACACCTACCATAAAGGAACGGCTGAAAGCAATAAGAACAATTAAGGCTTACAACATCCCTCTACGTATTCATATAGGACCTTTCATTCCCTATATTTGTTCACTTAAAGAAATTGTATCTCTGGTTTCCGAAATTGCCAAGGAGATAAACGTAGAAATTTACCACCACAAGATGGGAAATTTTTCTGAAATTCTTGAGATCATTAAAAGAAACTTTGGAAAGAATATGTATAATAAAGTATATACTGTTTATGAATCAGAGGATAACTATTTAAGATTTGCCAAATATTTGCAAAATGAAATATTTCTTCTGCAAAAGCAATATAACATAAGATTTTTCTTCATTCTTCCTGAGTTTGATGAATACTACAATTTAAGAATCGACTATAAAGATTCAATATAGGACATCTGGTATATACAGTATCAGACAATAATGTCCCAGACAATAATGTCTTACAGAAATTTCTAATTTCTATTAAATTTCTATAAATTTCGTGGTCAGAGGCCACATATTTCGCGGTCAAAGACCGCATATTTCTATAAATTTCTAATTAAAAATTTCATTGATAATTTAATAAAAATTAGAAATTAAAAATTCTCTCCTTTTTGGGGGAGTAATCACAAAGGTAAAAATCCTTGCCTGATTCCATATTTCTTCTATAATATCAAAAAATACTTTAAAAAATCGTGAGTGACAAAATACCATTTTTTAGCATAGTAATTCCCACATACAACCGTAAAGATTTTCTTAAAATCGCTGTAGAATCTGTCCTCCGCCAGACTCACGACGACCTGGAACTAATAATCATTGATGATGGCTCTCGAGATAACACCAAACAGGTTCTTGATGAGTACTTACAGGAGAGAAGATTTAAAATAAGTCACCGGGTCACCAAGTCACAAAGTCACCAAGTCACAGAATCAGAAGGTCGCAAAGCCATACCCTTACGGGCACAAGCAAGGTCACTAGGTCACCAAGTCAGAGGGATACAAGAAAAAGCTGATGAGGTGGTGACGTGGTGTCGTGGTGACCTTTGTATTCGCTATTTTTATCAAGAAAACAAAGGGCCGGGGTCTGCCCGTAACAGAGGGATAAGAGAAGCTAAAGGAGAATATATTGCTTTCTTGGATAGTGATGACCGCTTTGTGATGAGAAAACTTGAGGTAACTTATGAATATATAAGAAAAAATCCTTCTTTTAAAATCTTTCATACAGAAGAAATATGGTATAGTAATGGCCGTCTTCTTCCCCAAAAAAAAATCCACCAGAAACCAGATGGGTTTGTATTTAGGAATGCACTTAAGTTGTGCTGTATAAGTATCTCAACCTGCTGTATCCACAGAGATATTTTTAAAGATGTTGGAGTTTTTGATGAAAATATGCCCGTATGTGAGGATTATGATTTCTGGTTACGAGTTACTGCAAAGTATCCTATAAGACTTATCCCACAACCTTTAACAATTAAAGAAGGTGGTCACCTTAACCAGCAGTCAAAAAAATATCCTGCTTTAGATAAATACAGAATTTACGCTATTAATAAACTCCTTGATAGTAAAATGCTAACAGAGGAACAATATAAATTCGCCATTAAAGAGCTCAAAGAAAAGTGCATGATATATATCAAAGGTGCAGAAAAACGTGGTAAATTTGAGGAGATAAAGAGCTATATTAAGCTAATTGAAAAATTTATCCATAAATAATGTTGTGTTATAATTTGCTTTTATGAAAGAAATTAGATGGGAAAAAATCAAAGAAGATATTGAAAATACTCTTACCTTAAGACTGAATAAAAATCAGTGGAAAGACATAAAACGTCTGCTTTATGAAATTAAACGTCGAGACAATAGAGAGATAAGTGGTATAATCCGTAAAATCTTTGAAGACCCACGGATAAAAAAAACGAGTGGTCGCAATAGGTTTTTTATTATAAAAGATATTCTCATTAAAGAACGCTTCCCCCTTACTTCTTCCTATGAAAAAATTGATACCAAAACTGTATTCCTCACTGAACTTAAAAAGCCTATTAAGAGTCGCGTAAAAGCAAAGGATAAATTCTATCCTCAGCGCATCTTCGTAGAAAAAAAAGCTAAAAACAGTTATCTTACCAAAAGGTTTACCGAGATGTTTCCTGAAGTTCCCAAAGAAGAGCTTAGCTATTATGGAGAATACCTAAGACAACACAAATTCTCATTAGAACAACTTAAAAGTCCTCTTGCCTTCATTGTAAAAGAACAATGGGATTTTATTAAACCCTGTCCCTGTACAAAATATCATTTGCGCTGTAACTATTGGATTTTTAACCTTGGCTTTGGGTGTCCTTTCGACTGTAGCTACTGTTATTTGCAGCAATACACTAATTTCCCGGGAATAATCCTCCCAGCAAACCTTGATACTTTTTTTAATAAGTTCATTTATTTCTATAGAAAAATTAGTCATCCTATCCGTATTGGTACAGGAGAATTCTGTGACTCTCTGGCTTTAGATGAAATAACCAATTACGCCTCTAAACTCATCAGTTTTTTCACTCAGAAAGATGTCTTCTTTGAATTAAAAACAAAAAGTAACAATATAGAGAACATTCTAAATACCCCTTCCTCCTCTAATATTATTATCTCATGGTCACTCAACCCACAAGAAATTATTGAAAGTGAAGAAAAAAATACAGTATCTCTTAAAGAACGCTTAAACGCCGCTTACCAGGTGAAAAATAAAGGATACTCTATTGCTTTCCATTTTGACCCTATAATCCACTATCCTGGTTGGGAAAATGACTATAAAGAAGTTGTGAATAAACTATATTCTGTCGTCTCTCCTCCTTTTAGATGGATAAGTTTGGGAACATTAAGAGGTGCTCGCCAGCTAAAAAATATTGTAGAACAACGCTTTCCTGAAAGTAATATATTTTACGGAGAACTATTTATTAGTGAGGACAAAAAATTACGTTACCCTAAATTTTTAAGAAAAGAAATTTACAAAAAAATGGTAAAATGGATAAGAGAATATGATATAAAAACGCCAATTTACTTATGTATGGAAGATAAAGAGGTTTGGTCGATTATGGATAAGCCATACAAATCATCAGAAGATATAGAAAAGTATCTATTAGGTAAAGGTTAAAAAGGAGGAAAAATGATTGATAAAATATGGCAGCATAAAAATATGAAAGAAAGTTTCCTGGGAGCTTTCAAAGGACTTGCTACTGTTATAAAGACAGAAAGAAACGCAAAAATAATTTTTATAATTGGACTTATAGTGATTACTATAGGAATATGTATTAATTTATCAGGAGATGAACTTGCTATTTTAATACTCGTTACAGTTGGGGTATTTGTCTGCGAGGTATTTAATACATTGGTAGAAAATATTCTTGATATAATAAAACCTGGGTATGACACAAAAGTAAAAATCCTAAAAGACATTGCTTCAAGTTCAGTGCTACTTTCTTCATTAGGAGCATTAGCAATTGGGCTTATTATTTTCTTACCAAAAATACCTCTGCTATATCAATGTTTAGTTTTCTCCCAGTAGGTAGATAACATTTAAAACGCTATTACACCACAATCATTGCTATGTTTCTTTTCAAGGAAACATTACTTCCTATGACGCTTTAGGTAATGTACTAAAATTCCTGTAAAAAGAGATGGAAAGAAAGAAGAGACCTCCTGTATAATAGGTTTCTAAAAACATCAACCATTATACAAAAGAAAGGAGGTCTCTTATGAAAGTTAAGAA